>Ga0209487_1000340_pt1 | contig 42659 bp, 41 predicted proteins | sample Poulit2012_FD_187524 | JGI IMG/M metagenome (GOLD analysis project Ga0209487, IMG submission 187524) | Agricultural soil microbial communities from Georgia to study Nitrogen management - Poultry litter 2012 (SPAdes) (version 2) | ecosystem: Environmental > Terrestrial > Soil > Agricultural land... | reverse complement strand
AGGGAGTGACCAGCGACTCATGGGATCCGGCGAGCGAGATGTGGTCCCACGAGATTGGCAACCCTATGTGGGAGTCTACGCCAGACAGCGGTAGCAAGGCGATATCCACTAGCTTCGGGGGTCGGTGTGGCCTGAGCACCCTTACTGGACCAACGGAACCAAGGGAGTGGTTGATCGGCAGCACCCCACTGCCTCTTGAATCGGTGTGTACCGGTACCGTAGGCGCACCGCCCAAAGTTGAAGCTGTCAGCGCCAGCAGCTATCACATGCTTCATGAAGGCCCAATAGAGGAGCATATTTGGGGCCTGCCGGTTATACTCTCGCAGTGAAGACGCCCAGGTCATTTCGTACTCATGTCCCCACAGGAACCCACACCCTCCCGCCACCGGTCGCGCCCCATGATAGACCACTCCGAAGATGACCTCATGTGAGAAGATCCGAGGTAGTGCCTCAAAGAACTCCAGAGGTAGAACTGGTGTTCCCAGGTCACGCATATTACGGCTATAGACATCATAGAAAGGCTGTACCTCTGACACGCCGAACTCGACCCTCATTCCCTCCTTCATTGGACGACGGATCTGACTACGCAGCTTCGATCGAAAGCCCTCACTCCATAGTGAGTCAGAATCATCTGGCAAATCGAGCACGACGGTGAGCCTTCGGTGGCTTACCTCGACTCCTTCGACTCGAGCCGATGATGCCTCCACAGCTCGCAGTCGCAACTCCAGCAGGTCCGCACCTGATCTCTGAGCCTCCTCTACGGCCCATGCCACGAGTGCGTGGCGTCCGCGAGATGTCCCAAGGGGTCCTCCATAATTCAAGAATGGCATAGAGACTAGATAATGCCCAAAAGCCAGGCTCTTCACTCTGAAGAGGGGTAGAATCCCCTCCCAACTGCCATCTTTTGCAATCGCTACTCTATAGAGGGGCTCGACCTGCAAGGTGTTCTTCAGGAGCTCGTGCCACCCATAGAGATGGCAGACGCTCCCCCCCTGATCCACCGAATACGACGAAACGAAAGCGTCCCAGCGCTTCGGATCATCAGCCTCTCGTACTACTAGGTCGACGTCGGCACTCGCTGATTGCAACTCGGTCGTCATCATATGTCTATCGGTTATAGCGAAGCAGAGATCGGCTGAAAGGAGAACTCGGAGAAGAGCTGTCGAAGCCGTGGGATGGTACGACCCAAGCCCATATAATGACGCCACCGCACATGCCACGGCGCGGACAGTCTGGGCTGGTCAGGGTCTATCTCCCAGGGGTGTATGTAAATGGTCGCTGGCGCACCCCGTGCCTCAGCCTCTAGGATCGCTAACCTTATGAGCTGGTATGGGAGTATCCTAAGATAGCCCCCGCCACCGGCCGGGAGGTTGATACCAAGTCGACGTAGCGTCGCTGGCGGAAACTCGAGGAGCTTGCCTACCGGTAACTCCAACTGGTAGGGATCTATGGCACCACCCGCATAACCATAGCCTGGTCTCCAGATGGGAAAGAGGCTGGAGTCGTAGAGGTGTCCTTCCTCCACCAGAACATCGAGTGCCCATTCGAACCCCTGCGTGATCGAAAAACTCGGTGCTCGGAAACCCACTACCGGCGCTCCACTCAGATCCTCGAGAAGGTGTTTCGTTCTGCGCACTGAATCACGAAACTCATTCACTCCCTGAACGGGGATCCGGCGATGGTCCCACCCATGGGAAGCTATCTCATGCCCAGCCGCTGCGATCTGACGAATGAGGGCAGGGTGACGCTTTGCCAACCAGCCGAGGATGAACATCGTTCCCTTGATTTCCCACTCCTCTAACAGTGCGAGGAGTTCTGTCATCGTCGGCACGATGCGACTCTCCAGCCGATCCCATGTGGACCGCGCCAAGAGTGGCTCGAAAGCAGAGACTTGGAAATACTCCTCGACATCTACAGTGAAGTGGTGTCGCATTCGTTCGTCCTATGGGGAGTCGAATTCGCTAACGACAGACAATGGATGGGATATGCAAGGTGAGATCTAGCACGATCAGCTATGGGTCACGATCGATGAGGCAAAGCTATCACTCATGCTCCCAATACTTTATCTAAACAGACTGGTTTACTGTCCAGGGCCGGATGTAGGATAGGATCTACAGGGACCGTGACAGAAGAGGTGAGGGTGCAGCATCGTTATCCCTCTGCTGACACCGGGATAGGCCTCGCTACTGTGTGTACCAGCTCTTGAAGGCAGCGATCGATTCGAGCGAAGGATGCCACAAAGACCTCCTCCGGACGCCCATAAGGGTCTTCGATCGTACGCGTCTTGATCGGGTATGGATCGAGATCACCGAGGACGACTACCTCGTCACGAATAGCACCGTACTTCTCCACCATAACCCTTCTCTGTTCAGCACTCATGACTATGACCAACTGGTGACGCGCGACGAGCTCTCTGTCCACCAGAGCAGATCGGTGCGAGTTCAGATATATACCTCGGGTCTTTGCTACCTCAACGGCTCGAACCGGCGAAGGCCGGCCTTTTCCATATAGGCCAGCCGAAGATATCATGACATCCATTCCTCTCTGAGAGAGGAGATGCCTCAACACCTCCGCAGCATATGGGCTACGGCAGATGTTTCCATAACAGATGAGGAGTATGTCCCCCCCTCGGTCCGCACGCCTACCCAACGTTCGCTGCACAATTCTCCGGCGCCAACGATGTAAGATCCTGTCAGGTGAATGGCGAAGGAAGTGAAGTGGCCTACGGAGCCAGCGGCGAAGATATCTCATCGAATCGACCCCTCTTCTCTCAACGGACCTGGAGCAACAGATCTGAGGTGGGGCAAATCCGAGACCTTCCCAACCGAAGACCAATAGAAGGGGCGGTCTTCGCACCAATAGTGGAAGACCGCCCGCTCCTACTCTCAGTATCGGGGGTATGTCATGTATCAGGACTATACAGTTGTAGCACCCATACCACTATGGTGAGGCCTTATCACCCCGCTCGTGCCTCGGAGTCCCGACTGCGATTCTGTTGTGCCAATTCTCGTGCGAACCTCGGCCCAGCCACGAAGACCCAACAGGGATACTCACCTACCTGAACTCCTACGCGGCGGAGGCGCCTTGTCCGGACCCACTCATCAGCGTCGAGCGCTTTCAATCCCTCCACAGGACAACGCCAGATATCACCTACGATCCGGCTATTACCGGCTAGTACCAAGACGGGCCCTGTCCCTTCGACCTCATATAGTGTCCCCTCTACCTCAGCAGCTGATACCTGTTTAGATCCCTTGGGTGGCGAGAGTGGGAGGCCCGGTGCGTCCTCCACCCTTGGAATGAATAGATGAAAATACCGCCCGCTCCGCGTCCTCGCGGAATCTATCTGCGTCATCACCGAACCTCTGATCTCATTGTCTCTAACTTCCTCAGCTACGCCTACAGACGAACTGCAACTACCTCCGCCACCACCTCAGGCCATTTCGTACACGATAGACCCCGGGCACATGCCAGGCCACCTCGAGCGCTTCTCGGGCTGCCCTGGGTCCCGAGACCCGTCCCTCTAGAGTTATGACGGCATCATCTGCGTAAACCGCTATCTGATCGGCCTCGGGACCGAGGACACTGAAGAGTGCATTATCGGTCGTGCGAGCAAGGTCTCGATCTCGTAGAGCGCGGAGACGACGCTCTTCTGAAAGGTGATCAGCCTTACGAAGAGGGCTCGGTAGCCCCCGTCCTCCTGGTCTCGGTGGATATAGCTCGCCCCGTGGCGTAGCATACTCCCGGCGCTCGGCATACGCGCCCCGGTAGCCTTCGGGATATCCGAAGCCGCCCGGGCCATACCGACCAACTGATTCACGGTCGCGCCGGTCCTGGGCTCGTCGATACCTCCTAGCTATCCTCTCCTGCGGGTGGGGGATCCACCGTCGTGCCATGACTCACCTCCTGGTATATCGGTATCGGGCCGACCACGCAGGAAGTGCACCCGCTCAGGTATCACCCCCAAATGGGAGTTCTACTACTCGTACCTCATCACCATCGGGGCTACCCAGAGAGAGGACCGCTGGGGGCTCGACCTCACGGCGAATATAGCCGAGGCCGATGACCTGATCATAGTACGGCGAGAGGGCTGCGCTCGTTACTCGACCGAGTGACCTGGTCTCACCAGGCCGATAGAGCTCTGTCCCCTCCTCGGGTAGGGTCGTGTCACCGAAGAAGAGGCCCCGGAGATGCCAATTGACACGGCCCCGGTGAAGGATCCTGATGATTACCTCCTGACCGGTATAGCATCCCTTGGTCTGACTGATCGCACGCTCCGTGAGCCCTGCCTCGATCGGGAAGACACGTTCATCGAGGTCGACCCCCCAACGCGGCCGTCCTGCCTCGAGACGGACGATGTCGAGAGCGCTCTGTCCAACTGGAACGCCCCCAGTAGCTAAGAGATGATCCCAGAGAGCGCCGGCGTGATCCGACGAGATGAAGAGGTCATATCCCTCAGTCCCGGTGTAGTCGGTCCTCGTAACGAGGAGGGACTCCCCCTCGAACTCAGATTCGATGAAAGACTCCTCTGCCAGATCAGAGTCCGCCCACCCCGCGGTGAGATTCGAGATCAGCGCGCGAGACTCGGGCCCATATACGCCAATGGCCGAGGCTGAGTCGCCGAGCTCATCGATCCTCGCAAAGAGTGGTGGGACGAACTTCTTCATATGGTCGACCGCACCTCCCACAGCACCGATATCGAGGTCCAGGAGAACCGCGCCATCACCGAGGCGATAGGCCCTGAGATCAGCGAGCATACGACCACGGGCGGTGAGGAGCGCCGCATAGACACCCCTGCCATCGGGGGCACCGGCGAGATCGTTCGTGATCAGACCCTGTACCATCCCGACAGGATCGCGGCCATGAAGCCGGAGCTGGGCCCTGTCCCAGCGGTCGACTATAGCAGCCCCTCCGCGCAGAGCGGCATACTCCGCAGCAGGGTCCGTATAACCTCTCACCAACTCACGTCCAGAACGGTCCCCAAACCGGGCACCTAGCTCTTCATGTCGCTGACGCAACGGCGAGAGTTCCAATACCGTACTCATATCTGTAAACCAAGTGTTGCCAGATTCAAAACCAGGTCACCTACGGGCCAACTGCTCGATCATATTTCGAACCCGACGGGCGTCGGTAGCCTCCGGGGTCTGTGCTAGATAGGACTCCAGATCGGAGATCGCCTCCGCCGTACGACCGGTGCGAGCCAGTAATATACCCCGATCCCTCAACTCTGCCGGTACTGGACGTACAAGGAGGATCCGCTCGACGGCCCCCAAGGCTTTCAGGTCATCACCCCTATTGAGGTAGATCGCCTTTAGATTCTTTAGGAGGCGGACGAGCATGTCCTTCTTGCCGGCAGCAGCCAGAAAATCCGGCTGTAACCTGACCAAGCCTCCATAGACCCGATCGAGGAGGTCTTGCGCCTCGTCTTCGAAACGAATGCGACCACCATCGAATGGATCGATTAGGACCCGGACCACCGCGCCCTCGTAACGAATCAGAAAATGACCAGGGAACCCCACACCACAGAGGGGAAGGCCGAGGCGCCACCCTACTTCTAGATATACCAAGCTCAGTGAGATCGGGATCCCGACCCGCCGCTCCAACACATCATTTAGGAACGAGTTACGAGGGTCATTGTACGCTGCTGCATTGCCGCGGAAGAGCTCCTCTTCGAAGAGCACTTCATTCATCTCCTGCAGGATGATCAGCGGCGCAACCTCGCCACCGAGACGGGACCGAACACGATCGGCCAGAGCGTCCAACTCAGTGAGATAAGAGGCGGGAGAGAGATCGGGATATTCCTCCGCTGCTATCGTCAATGCCGCAGCCGCTAGATCCAGATCCTCCTCCGGCTCCGCGCTCATCGCAGCGAAACGCGCCCTCGCCGGGAGCGATGATGGAACGATCATGATCTCCTCACTGCGCCAAGGTACTGATACCAGATGTCTAGGAAACGACTAGATGGCCTAGACTACCAACCAAAGTATAGGATGAGAACCGATCCGGCCAATTCAGGACTGACTACCGATCGGGGCTGATCACTAAGGCCGACGAGGTCCACCCGGTGAGACAGTACTGCAATCAGGCAGTGTCCAAGGTGCCACCACCCTCATCACGGCTCAGATCGAGAGCAGCAGCACGCCCACACTGATGACAGTAGAGTACCACCGTATAATCCCCCTCGGGCTTGGTAGGGATAGCCGCACCACGCTCCATCCCCTTCGCATCGAGGAAGGCCACGATCTCGATCGTGTCTGGACCACACTGTGGGCAGGGCACATCCGATGGATCTTCCAGATACGAGAGCGCTAGCGACAAACCGTCCTGCATGTCGAACTCAGTAGGACCACCATGCCCCCCGAAATCTTCCTCTGGCGGTAACTCGAACCCTGACATCACCAAGCCTCCCGATAGCGGCGAACCCGCTCTCTCAGGGCGCAACATCCATTCCCCTCAACACCTCGGAGGCATTGGATCGGAGGACAACTTCGGGAAACCTTCGGTGTAATAGTTATTAGACTATAACCTCCTGTGATGCACAGAGATAGAGTGTAAGGAAGACCTTCGGATGGTAGGATAAGAGATGTCCACGAACCCAGCACTCCTCCGTGAGTTGATCGAGAATATCCGTGAGAAAGGGCTAGCCTGGGCCCGGCTCCGCCGTGAGTTGGCAGCACTGCAGAATCGCCGGAAGGCGACCCATCTCGAATTGCGAGACCGCTTGATCGAGGAGGCGGCGGCACGTGGAGAACGGCTCAGTATCACAGCGGCGACTGATGAGGCCCGTGCCCACCTCGAGTATATCGCTTGCCTCGACGAGATAGCACTGAAACAGTTCGAGGTAGATGCAGCCGAGGTCTCGTATATCACCGCGCGTACTCTCTTCCAAGCCGCCCTAGCCAGTCCTGACGAGGCGGGCCTACTCTACGCCGATGCCGCCTGATGGATTGTGTACGAGGTTTCCGTTGGTACGCACCGGTATTAGATTGGGTCTCTTTAGTGTGTCCAGGGACTCGTTCTCTAAGGTGAGATGACTAATCAACCAAGGGACCAACGTGAGCGGCTGAGGCTGACCCAGCTCTCGCGTGGCGCTGGGTGAGCCTGTAAACTCGGCAGTGCCGAGTTGACGCAGGTTCTGCGTCACCTGATCCCTTTCCACGATCCAGCGGTCCTCGTCGACTCTTCTACGGCCGACGATGCCGCTGTATATCGTATCGACTCCGATCGAGCTCTGGTCACTACGGTCGACTTCTTCACACCGATCGTAGATGACCCCTTCGATTTCGGTCGGATCGCTGCGGCCAACGCCCTATCGGATATCTATGCGATGGGTGCTAGGCCTCTCTTTGCCCTGAATATAGTCGCCTTCCCCCGTGATCTCCTCGATCAGGGTATCCTGGGCGAGATAGTCAGGGGTGGGGGTGAGGTAGCGCATGCGGCAGGTGTCGCGATCGTCGGTGGTCACTCAGTAGATGATGCGGAGCCCAAGTACGGTCTCGCTGTTGTCGGGGAGGTCGATCCGAAGAGGGTGATCAGGAACTCCACCGCTCAACCTGGTGACCAGATCGTTCTGACCAAGCCGATCGGTACGGGTATCATCTCGACCGCAATCAAGAGGGGAGCTGCCCCTGATTCGGTTATAGGCAAAGCCGTCGAGAGTATGGTCACTCTCAATGAGGGCGCTGCCCATGCGATGGTCGAGGTTGGTGTGAATGCGGCAACCGACCTCACGGGGTACGGAATCCTTGGCCATCTCCACGAGATGGCTCGGGCGAGCCGGGTAGGTGTACGCCTCTTCGAGGGTGCTATCCCTATCCTGCCCGGTGCATATGAACTCTCTGAGGCGGGGTTCATACCTGGTGGCACGAGGCGGAACGAGAGAGACATATCGCCCTACGTACGCTGGAGTTCCGAGGTCGCCGAATCCCGGCGTGCACTCCTCTTTGATGCTCAGACCTCTGGAGGCCTTCTGATCGCCGTCCCCCCAGAGAGGCTCGACTCACTCCTCAGTGCCCTCGAGGAGAGTGGTGCGCCTACTGCCTCCCTGATCGGTGAGGTAGTACCTGGCGAGCCCGGCAAGATCTTTGTCGATCTCGATCCTCATCGATCAGAGTGATCGCTCACAGAGTGATCGTTCACTCACCTTCGATCATACTCGAAGACCACGACCAATTCACCGAGGACTGGGTCGGGTAGCTGCTCTGTCCTGAACTCGGGGACCAACTCCCGTAGGCGGACTAGGGAGACATAGGTATTTGCTGCATAGGAGAGGGTCATCGCCCCCCGGTCGAAGTCGAACCCCGACCTCTTCGGTAGGAGGAGACTCTGGGCATCCTCAGCGTGGTCGAAATTCAACTCGATCTGATCGCCATCAGGCGAGTAGCGCCCTTTGGCAACCCTGACAAGTCCACTCAATGGCTCGCGAAAGACGAGTTGGAAGGTGTCATCAGTGTAGCTGATCGTGAGGTCGGGCCGATCAGCAGGTGAGAGTCGGTCCAGGATATCGACCCTGGGTAGCGAGCCCTGCGGATCGAAGGTCAACGCACCAAGATGGTAGACCCCAGCGACCGAGCTCCGGTCGAACGTGGGCCCAGCAGGCTCATCACTCCCGCACCCGGCCACCAAACCGAGGAGCAAGAGAAATAGGCCTAGGAGTCTCAGCCTCCGCATCTATAGCACATCCTTCGAGTGTATATACTACACACCACAGGGCTCGCTCCGAGATCAGCCTGGAAAGCTGATCACATATTGATCGCGCGGCCCAGGGCAGCGAGCGCCGCCTCCGCTGCTGACTCGGAGAGAGTCGGGTGCGGATGGATCGCACTATTCATCTCCTCGACCGTCGTCTCGAGGTGACGTCCCACGACGAACTCGGCGATCAGTTCGCTCGCATGTGGACCGACGATATGCGCACCGAGGAGCTCACTGTACTTCTTGTCCCGGATGACCTTCACGAAGCCGTCAGTATCACCCATCGTCCGAGCACGACCACTCGCACTCCATGGGAACGAGCCGACCTCGATATCGTACCCTGCCTCCTTCGCCTCCGCCTCAGTCATCCCGACCGATGCGACTTCAGGGTGGCAGTAGGTAACACTCGGGATATTGTTGTAGTCGACCCCAGCATTAGGATCGCCAGCGATGAACTCCGCGGCAGCAACCCCCTCATGCGAGGCCTTGTGCGCGAGGAGGGGCGGCTTGGCGCAGTCGCCGATAGCGAAGATACCCTCGACATTGGTACGCATCTTCTCGTCGACGGCGATAAAGCCGTTCTCGGTCTTGACGCCCGCAGCCTCGAGGCCGATATCCTCGATCACCGGAACCCGGCCTACAGCCGAGAGGACGCGTTCGACCTCTATCGTCTCCTTCTTGTCGCCGACCTTCACGGTGAGCTTTACGCCCTTCTTGCTGACATCAGCTTTCTCCAGCATCGCCCCACTGAGGACTTTCATCCCACGCTTCTTGAAGGCGCGCTCGACGACTCTAGCCACATCAGGGTCCTCGAGGGGGAGGATATGATCCATCGCCTCGATGACCGTGACCTCGGTTCCGAAGGAATTGAAGACATCGGCGAACTCGAGTCCGATCGCGCCGCCCCCGATCACTGCGAGGGACTTCGGCGCCTTTTCTGCGTAAACCGCATGATCGGAGCTCCAGACCCGATCACCATCGATCTTGAGGATCGGGAGCTCGCGGGGCCGCGAGCCAGTCGCGAGGATGATATTCTTGGCCTCGATGACCTCCTTCTTGCCCTTCCCCGAAGGCTTCTCATCGCCATGCCCGGCATTCTTGCCTGGATCTATCTCGATCTTCCCATCACCGAGGAGGCGTCCCCAACCCTCGATATGGTCGATCTTGTTCTTACGGAAGAGGAAGGAGACACCCTTCGCACCTGAATCGGCGATCTTGCCCGCACGCTTCGCTGCGGTCCCGATATCGAGCTTGAGGTCACCGAACTCGATCCCGAAATCGCCGAGCCCATTGGTCAGGGTCCGGGCATAGTTCGCCGACTCGAGCATCGCCTTCGTCGGGATACAGCCCCAATTGTTACAGACGCCACCGAGCTTCTGCGCCTCGACACAGGCGACCTTGAGCCCGAGCTGCGCCGCTCGGATAGCGGCGACGTACCCACCAGGTCCGCCACCGATCACTACCACATCGTATACTTTCTCCGCCACGCCTCACCTCGAGGTTGAGTCCAATATCTCTAACTACGCCAACATCATCGTCGGCTCTTCCAGGTTATCCCTCAGCGTCTGGAGGAACTGAGCGCCAGTCGCACCATCGATCACCCGATGGTCGCAGCTCATCGTCAAACGCATACGCGAGCGGACGACGACCTCGCCATCCTCCACGACCGGCTTCTCCTCGACCGTGCCAACCGCGAGTATAGCTGACTCCGGCGGATTGATTATGGCCGTAAACTCCTGGATACCGAACATCCCGAGGTTAGAGATCGAGAAGGTCGCACCCGTATACTCTTCTGGGGCGAGCTTCCGCTCCCGTGCACGACCTGCTAGCTCCCTGATCTCGGTAGCGATCTGGGCGACCCCCTTACGGTCGGCATCGCGGATGACCGGTGTGATCAGACCGTCCTCTATCGCTACCGCTACCCCAATATGTACCCTGCCATACTGGTGGATGACCGAATCACCCCATGAAGCATTGACCTCGGGATGTCGTGCCAACGCCGATGCAACTGCCTTGATAAGGAGATCATTGATCGAGACTCTGATCCCCTGAGCCTCCAAGCGCTGGTTGATCTGCTTCCTGACCTCGAGCATCCGGTCCATATCCACCTCGACTGTGAGGTAGAAGGTTGGGACAGGACCGATCGAGGTCGCGAGACGACGTGCGATCGTCTTCCGCATCTGCGTGACCGGGATCTCCTCCACCTCCGCAACCTCGAGGGGTGGGTGGTAGACCGGAGCAGCTGGCTCCGCGGCGGGTGCTGCTACCGGGGCCGCAGCGAGGGCCGCCTCGATATCACGCTTCGTGATCCGTCCCCCAGGACCTGAGCCCTCGACAGTAGCCAGATCGAGTCCCGCCTCGGCAGCTAGACGCCGGGCGAGAGGCGATGCCTTGATCCTGCCATTCGCATCGGTCGCCTCGACCTGGTCGATGTGGCCACCAGCTGCGAGCTCGGGTGAGGTCCCGACCGCTGGTGTGGGCACGCGAGATGGAGACTCTTCAGCCGCACGAACTCCACCAGCGCCGAGGCCTGGTTCCGTCGGACCAGATGCCGCGAGATCGGCGGCAGCATGACCGACCTCCTCAGCCGCCACCCCTTCGCCCGCGCCCGGCTCCTCACCCTCTGCTGGTGCCGGTGCCGCCTCAGCCCGTGCCTCACCAGCGACCGATTGGAGGATCTCCGAGATATCCTCGTCCTCAGCGGCGATGACCGCGATCACCGCCCCAACTGGTGCGGTCCCACCATCGTCTAGGAATATCTTCCTGAGTACACCAGAGCCGCGGGCGATGAGCTCCATCGTAGCCTTATCGGTCTCGATCTCGGCTATGACATCGCCCTCCTTGATCTCATCGCCTTCCTTCTTCTGCCACCCTATCAACCGCCCCTCTTCCATCGTGGGCGAGAGGGCCTCCATATATACCTTCGTCGCCATCCGACTCACCCCTTCCGGTAGAGGACTCTATTGCATGCCTCGACTACCCGCTCAGCCGATGGCTTCGCAATCCGCTCCATATACTTCGCGTATGGCATCGGCACATCTGCCTGGAAGACTCGCAGGACAGGTGCATCGAGGTAATCGAAGGCCTCTTCCTGGATGATGCTCGCCACATTCGAACCGATCCCACCGAAGCCCCAGCCCTCTTCGACGTAGACCGCCCGATTCGTCTTCTGGACTGTCGCGACGATCGCATCGACATCGAGGGGTCTGATCGTACGGAGGTCGAGGACATCGGCCTCGATTCCATCCTTCGCGAGTGTCTCAGCGGCCTGGAGGGCAACGTGCAACATCTTGCCATGCGTGATGATGCTCACATCATCGCCCTCGCGCTTCAGGTCGGCCACACCGAGGGGGATCACGAAATCGTCGTCCTCTGGGACCTCACCCTTCAGCGCGTAGAGGAGCTCGCCCTCGAAGAAGGCGACGGGATCCTCGTCACGGATCGCTGCCTTCAACAACCCCTTTGCATCAGCAGGGGTCGCGGGGGTTACGACCTTGATCCCAGGGAAGTGGGCATAGCTCGCCTCCAGGGCCTGTGAGTGCTGTGCTGAGAGCTGGAGTGCAGCCCCTGTCGGACCACGGAAGACGATCGGACAGTGGAACTGGCCACCTGTCATATAGCGGAGCTTCGCCGCACTATTGAAGACCTGGTCCCAGGCGAGGATCGAGAAGTTGTGGGTCATGAACTCGACGATGGGTCTGAGTCCGACCATCGCCGCGCCGACACCGAGGCCCGCAAATCCGAGCTCGGTGATCGGAGTATCGACCACTCGCATCGGACCGAACCGGTCGAGCATCCCCCTAGAGACCTTATATGCACCATCGAAGAGCCCGACCTCTTCCCCCATGAGGAAGACATTGGGATCGCGCTCCATCTCCTCCGTCATCGCTGCGTTCAGCGCTTCACGGTACGTCATTACCGCCATCGTCTATCCCTCCAGCCGGTCCTTGCGATCGAAGAAGAGCCGCCCATGGCCCGGCTCAGAATCATCATAAACGTCGAGGTAGAGCTCCTCCGCCCCTGGTTCTGGGGAGGCGTCAGCGAACTCGACTGCATCCTCGACCTCTTCTACGACACGCTTGTCGATCGCATTCAGCTCCTCATCGGTCAGCATACCTGCTTCCTTGAGGGCCTCGATATAGGTTACGATCGGATCCCTCTGCTTCGCCTCCTCGACCTCCTCCTTGGTCCTGTAGACTCCATGGACGGGGTCGGTCATCGAGTGACCCATGAACCTATAGCACCGTGCCTCGATGAGGGTCGGCATCTTCTCGGTCCGAGCACGCTCGACCGCCTCACCAACTACGCGACGCATATCGAAGACATCCATCCCATCAGCGACTGCCGATGGCATCGCGTAGGCACAGGCCTTCTGCGAGATATCGTAGAGGGAGGAAGCCCTCTCCCATGCGGTTCCCATCCCGAACCGGTTGTTCTCCACGATATAGATTACTGGCAACTTCCAGAGTGCCGCCATATTGAGCGACTCATGGAATGCGCCCTGGTTGACTGCCGCCTCTCCCATGAAGCAGATACAGACCTGGTCGGTCTCACGGTACTTGATCGCCCAGCCGACACCCGTTGCCATCGGGATCTGGCCACCGACGATCCCCCATCCACCGAGGAAGTTGTGCTCTGCACTGTAGAGGTGCATCGAGCCACCCTTCCCCTTCGCATTCCCATCGATCCGACCGAACATCTCGGCCATCACCTCTCGCGCGGTCATCCCCTTGGCTAGCGCCTGGACGTGCTCGCGGTAGCCACCGATCACGTAGTCATCGGGTCTGATAACGCTGTACGCCCCGACCGTGACCGCCTCCTGGCCTATATAGAGGTGACAGAAACCACCGATCTTACCGATCGCATACGCCTCGGCAGATCGCTCCTCGAAACGGCGACCCTGTAGGAGTTGGTAAAGGAGGTGGTGGAGCTCCTCCTTCGTCATATCTTCAGGGATCACGCTCTTTTTATCGTTACGCTGCGAGGCCTTTTTGGACTTCGCAGACGCCGTTGACTTAGCCATCACTGATCTCCTTCTCGCCTTGGCACCAACGGTGCTTCCCTACTCACTTCTAATCCCTCACTAGCGACGTCCCTCTAGTTGGACGAGCCCGCCATTCGACTGAGCGGCTGGTGGAGAGATCACCTCCGCGGGTGCAGGGATATCTGCCTCCATCACCTCCTGGATCTCGCCCACCCCTCCAGCCTCGACTAATCGTGCCTGTTTCTCCGCACGATAGCTGGACCGGACCAGGGGCCCCGACTCGACATGGCGGAATCCTAGTTCTTCCTCACCAACCCTCTTCCACTCGGCAAACTCTGCCGGAGTGACCCATCTCGCAACTGGGGCATGGTGGATCGTCGGGCGAAGGTACTGCCCAAGGGTCAGGATGTCGACGGCTGCTTTGCGTAGATCGGCCATCGCCTCCCTGATCTCCTCGACCGTCTCACCCATCCCGAGGATGATCCCTGACTTCGTCAACATACTAGGATCCATCCTCTTTGCAGACCCGAGGAGCGAGATACTGCGCCAGTACCTGCCCCCTGGGCGCGCCCATGGGTGCATCCTCTCTACCGTCTCGAGATTGTGGTTCAAGATCTCCGGGCGCGCCTCGACGACCATCTCGAGCGCCTCCTCATCACCCTTGAAATCAGGGATCAGGACCTCGATCGTGCAACCTGGCCGCGCCTCTCGGGTCAGACGAATCGTCTCCGCGAAGATCGCCGCACCACCATCGGGCAATTCATCACGATTCACACTCGTGATAACGACGTGCTCCAACTCTAGCTCAGCGACCGCCTCGGCGACTCTGCGCGGCTCATCCCAATCGAGCTCGGTCGGCATCCCATGTGCGATCGCGCAGTACTTACACGCTCGTGTGCAGACATCACCGAGGATTAGGAAGGTCGCGGTCCCCGCTTCCCAGCACTCTCCGATATTTGGGCAACCAGCCTCCTCACAGACGGAGTGTAGGCGCTGGCCGCGCATCAATTTCTTCAGACGAGAGTAGTTCTTGCCACCTGGTGATCTGACTTTGAGCCACTCGGGCTTCCGAGCGTCGATCGGGATCGGCTCACCCTGCAAGATTGGCAGGCGAGCTGTCCCCTTGGACTTTACTATACCCGTATTTTTGCCCTGCGGCGCATAGCCACGCGCCGTTGTCGTCTCCATTAGCGGTCTCCCTCGTTTGTCGCCCGGTCCCTAAAGACTCGGGCAAGTCAGAATTCGCCGGACGCAATGCCCGAGCCCTGAGTCGACCTCACTTCTTTTTGAAAAGTGACCAAACTTACGACCTTCTCAGTTACCGGGCAACATACTTCAAAGGCTACGAGCCCGAAAGCGCAAGATCCAGATCACGATATCGGAAGTCGTAGCCTGAGTCCAGGAGCCGTGCCGGCTCGACCCTGGCCCCACTCAGTATCATCTCTTCAGCCATCTCTCCGCCCAGCCCCCGTAAGAGCCAGGCCGGGATTCGGAAGGGAGTCGGGCGCCCCACCATCCTACCCAGTGCTCGCGTGAACTCAGCATTCGAAACGGGGTTCGGCGATACGACGTTGACCGGTCCGGTGATCGAGTCGTCACCGACCAGATACTCTACCACTCGCGGTATCTCGGCGAGTGCGACCCAACTCATGACCTGGTCACCCCCTCCCATCACGGCCCCAAGCCCGAGACGGAAGAGAGGACGGAGTGCCCCTACCATTCCACCGGTTTCTGCGATCACCACCCCGAACCGCAGGTGGACGACTCTGATCCCAGCGGCGATCGCAGGCGCGGTTGCACCCTCCCATGCGACCACGGTATTTGCGAGAAACCCAATGCCAGGCTCATCCCCCTCCACGACGACCTCATCAGGCTCGCGGTCACCATAGTACCCGACAGCGGAGGCAGAGAGGAGGAGTCGGGGAGGTGCGTCCAATCCGGCCAGAGCCTCACTGAGGAGCCGAGTTCCTTCCACCCTGCTCCTTACGATCGCTACCTTCTTCCGTCCAGTCCAGAGTCCGGCTATCGGCTCACCAGCGAGGTGGACGACGACGTCATGACCCTCGAGCCCGCCAGCGTCGATCTCACCGCGGAGTGGGTCCCAACCAATATGATCCTCAGTGGTCGGCCTGGACCGGACGATCCTCGTTACCCTAGCACCCTTCCCCTCGAGGTAGCCGGCGAGTCTGCTCCCCACCAGTCCGGTCGAGCCAGTGATCGCGTACCGTCCACCCAGGTCGTCTCCCCTCACATCCCCATCCCTCTCATCCCTCGCGTGCCATAGCCTTCTGCTCACTCCAGGTAGCGCTATGTGAGTCGAGGATGACGCGCACCGCCTCCTCCGGCGAGTCGGTGACAACCATCAGGTCGAGATCCCCTGGAGAGATCTTCCCCTCCTCTAGCATCCTCTCCCGTAGCCACCTGAGGAGCCCATCCCAGTACTCCCTCCCGAAGAGGACTACAGGGAAGTTCCGAACCTTCTCTGTCTGGATCAAGGTGAGAGCCTCGAAGAGTTCATCGAGTGTGCCATAGCCACCTGGGAAGATGATGAAACCCTCGGCGTATTTGACGAACATCGTCTTCCGCACGAAGAAGTAGCGAAAGTCGATCGCGGTACGCACATAGGCATTCATTCCCTGCTCGAAAGGGAGCTCGATATTGCACCCAACCGACTCACCACCTGCCTCGGTCGCTCCCTTGTTCGCCGCCTCCATCACCCCCGGTCCCCCACCGGTGATCACTGCGAAGCCGAGCTCTGCCAAACGGCGTGCGGTCTCCTCGGCTGCGGCATAGATCGGATCATCGGGTAAGATCCTCGCACTCCCGAAGATCGTGACCGCCGGGCCTAGGGTAGCGAGTGTGTCGAAGCCCTCGACGAACTCGCCCATGATCCGGAAGACCCGCCAGGGGTCGGTATGCGTGAAATCAGCTGCTGGGGCAACTCCAACTGGGGGCCGGGAGAGGAGGCGCTCATCCTCTGTAGTGCGCCTCACACCGAGATCCCCAGAGGGCCCTGTCCTGCTACCTCTCTTATTCGCCACTATAGCCAACCTCGCAACCACCACGTAAAACGGTAACCACGATACAAGCTATCCATGCGCGTAGAACCATGCCAGACTAACGCCCAAAGACCAAGCGGGGGTAGACGAGGATCCCTTACCTCTGTATTTTCAAGGTATTATGATCTGTCCGAGATGCCAGACCGAGACGAGTGGCGCCTACTGCCAGGAGTGTGGAGCGCCCGCAGATGGAGCAGCCTGTAAAGGGTGCGGCGACCCCCTGCCCGCTGGTGCGAACTACTGTACCGGCTGTGGTGACCCGGTCAGAGAGAAGAAAGTCAGCACCCCTTGGGCGATCGCCACGATAGCGACCCTAGCACTCGCTATCGTCCTCCTCGTGCCCACTATCCGAGGGGGGGGCTCCCCCGGTGTGGGGAGCTTCGGAGGGGATGCACTCTCTCCCGAGATGGGGTTCGAGAGAGCCGCGCCCCTGACCGGTACACCACGTGAGCAGGCTGACCGGCTCTTCAACCGGGTGATGCAGGCCCTCGCGGCTGGCGACCTAGAACAGGTCAACTTCTTTGCTCCGATGGGGATCTTAGCCTACCGCCAGGCGGGTGAACTAGACGACGATGGGCTCTACCACCTCAGCCTCTTAGAGACAGTGGGCGGCGATCCGTCGAGTGGACTCGAGACAGCGGAGCGGATCCTAGAGGGCTCCAAAGATCACCTCCTCGCCCTCGCTGCGGCGGCGCAGGCTGCTGATGCGCTTGGTGACCGGGATAGGGCGACTCGATACTACGAGCACTTCCTAGCGGTCTACGAGGCCGAGAGCGAGCGGCCTCTCCCCGAGTATCTAGACCATGCTCAGATCCTCGAACCCTATCGGGCGGAGGCAGAGGCATATCTCTCCGGCAGCGAGTGAGGGCGCTTAGACCTCGGCGAGCAACCGGTCGGTATCGATAGGCTTCACGAAGAGGAGATCTATCCCTCTCCTCTTCAACTCCTCATCCCCCTCGGGTAGGGACCATCCAGTAATGACTCCTACTCGGACGTTTGGATCAACGAGTCGGATCCGGTCGACCAACTCTAGCCCATGCATATCTGGTAAGCCGAGGTCACTGAGCACTAGATTATATCTTCCGGCATTGAATACCCTGAGCGCGGTCTGTGCATTCGAAGCGGTTGCCACTGTATGCCCTGCCGCCCTAAGTGCCGCGGCGGTCGCCTCTAGACTCAACAGATTGTCGTCGACGAGTAGTATGTGATAGAGCCGGGCCGCAGAGTTCGTCAGCCTTCTCCGCTCTCCCACGGGCTTGGGCTCCGACTCGGTGCGGGGCAGTCTGATCGTGACAGTCGTCCCTGCGCCCTCTATACTCTCGAGCTCCAGATTGCCACCATGGCGATTTGCTATCCCATAGACCTCTGCCAACCCCAGCCCTGTACCATGCGCTCCCTTCGTTGTGAAAAATGGCTCGAGGGCGCGATCGAAGACCCCAGGAGACATCCCCTGCCCGGTATCTCTCACAGAGAGTACCGCCTCATCCCCCTCGGCCCACCCGATGAACTCGAGCCTCCCGCCATGCTCCATCGCATCGAGTGCATTCCCAACGATATTGAGGAGAGCCTGACGTAGTTCCCCCGGGTTACCCTGTACCCTTAGCTCAGGATCTACCGTCTGTTCTATCACTATCTCTGACCCCGCCTCCCGTGCTGACCAACGGGGGGAGGTGAGCTCGATCACCTGCTCTACCATCTCGCCTACGGATATAGTCTCGACTGGAAGGTCGCTCAGCCGTCGACGTGTGAACCGCTGGATCCTCCTCACGGTCTCGGCTCCACCGCGCGCTGCCAGTAGGATACGATCTGCGTACATCTGGACCCGATCAGGTTGGTCTGAGTGTTCCTGGACCAGCTCGGCGAAGGCTACCACTGGATTGAGGGCATTGTTCAGGTCATGCGCTACCCCAGCGGCCAACTCGCCTAGACTCGCCAAAGACTGTATCCGCGAGTTGCTTTCCTCCATCGAGGCCAGGCGCTCACGCACCTCATCGAGTTCTCGGGTAACCTCTGCCAGGGCTGCTTCGAGAGCCTCCGCCTCTAGGGCCCGGTTACGGAAGACACGGGAGAGCTCTATCGCTATACCTAGGTGTCCACCCACTGATTCGAGGAGCTCTTGCTCCCACTCCTCGAAGGGAGCGAGGTGTCTGCCCCAGAGTAGAGAGCCGAGTGCTCTCCCCTGGTGACTCACCGGTACACATACGATACTATGGATATCGCTTGGAGTACCCTGCCTATCCCCTCGGCTCGAATGCGTGATCCCATCCTCGATTACCCGCCGGTGCAGGCTGGCTCTCCATGCCTCCCCGAGCTGCAATCCAGCCGTGCCACGTGATGCATAATGAAAGCGGTCCCGTAGCTTCGATCCATCCACTGTCACCAACTCAGCAATGTCAGCTGGATAGCTACTGAGGAGCGCCTCCATCGTCCTGCGTATCAGCGTCTCCTCATCCAGCCCGGCAGAGGACATCTGGAGCACTGCGTTGAGGACCTGAAGTCGAGTTGCATCATCGGATCTGGCGCGCCTGAGTCGGTCGCGATCGATCGCGACTGCGGCTAGATCGCAGAATGGCGCGAGGTAGCCGATATCAGCCTCCCAACCTCTAGCCGACTCTGATCTGAGCAGGATGAGTCCACCACGCTCAGCTCCCGCTACACGGAGTGGTATGACCAACCCCATCCCCTCCTCACGATCGCCGACCAGACAACGAACGATCGGATCTACCGGCGGCGCTGAGGATAGATCGAAAGAGACCGGTTCTCGCTTCATTAGCGCCTGGTCGAGGAGGGTGCCGGGCCGATGAAAACGGTAACCGCGCCTACAATGGTGATAATCCACCCCTGATCCTGCTAATGCAAGCAAGACGAAATCGCCGCCATCTTGAGCAATCCCAAGGAAGGCGGCGGTCTCTATCGAGAGGAGTTCCTCTATTCTATCCAGTATCAGGGGCAGGATGATCTCGACTGTACCCGTCATAGAGAGGGCGTGAGCTGCCTCCTCTAGGTTCTTCAGGGCGCTTGACAGACAGGTGTGCTGGCTCATCCACCCGGAAAGTGATAGAGTGAGACCCGCCTGGGGATGGCCAGGCGCGGCGCTTTGAGCAGCCTGTGCAGACGGCTGGATGCACAGGCCCCAGAACAATTCGTCCCGGGAGGGCCCCAATATCTGAGGCCGAGGGACTCTCGATCATCCGCAAAACGTCTTATACACTCTCCAGGAAGATAAGACCGAATCTCACTATATGCGAGAGGCTAACTAAGGGCCAGGCGTGACATTCGAGAGAGGGTGGGCCTAGAACACTCAGAGGCCAGTCGGTTGATCTATGAACTCAGATGGTATTCCAAAGTGGTCAGATAAGTGGGCGGCGAGGGCTCTCACACCCCAGGTCTCGGTAGCATAGTGGCCACCATAATACAGATTCAGCCCATCCTCGATAGCATCGAAATATGTGTGGTGCGCGCCCTCACCCGTCACCAGCGCATCCAGGCCCGTAGCGATCGCCTCACCAACCATACTCCCACCAGCCCCCGTCAGGACCCCGACTCTCCGAACCCTCTCACCTCCGCCAGGGATCAACTTCACCCTCCCCTCGAGAACCTCGTCAAGGCGAGCTGCTAATGCCTCACGACCAATCTCCAAACTGCCCCAAACACCGAGTTGCGCCCCACGATACTCGCCGAACCAACCCTCTACCTCGATACCTAGTTCACGAGCCAAGACAACATTGTTACCCACCTGCGGATGAATATCGAGGGGTAGATGCACTGCGTATAGGGCTAAGTCAGCCTCGAGCAACTTGCGTATTCGACGATAGCGCCGCCCAACCACCGGTTGGTTCCCATCCCAGAAAAGGCCATGATGGACGATCAGCAGATCCGCCCCCCGGTCAGCCGCCTCAGAGATAGATGCGTAAGTAGCGTCCACCGCCACCGCCAACCGCTCGACCTCACGTGAGCCACTATTTGCAACCTGCAATCCATTCAGCGCATTTGGATAATCAGGCACCTCATCTATCCGAAGATACTCATCGAGGTACCGCACCAATTCACCGATATCCATTCAGCCCCCACTGTGTGGATAAAGCCCGACCGCTTTCCACAACTGGTTGTTCAAAAACCCCCAGAACACGGTAACCCCAGGACCTACAGTGCGTTACAGGCCTGCACACCGTTGTGGAAAAAGGTGCCGCTTCCATACTGAGTACGGTCACCCAGCCACTGTGACCTTCTCTCCTTCCCTCTCAGAGCCCGCCTTGGCAGCTGCATCGCCCATCTGTATAGTACCGAAGACCTGGCCCCCCTCCTCGAGCTTGATTCGCCGCGCATTTACCTCGCCCTCAACCACACAGGTTGCCTGTAACTCGAGACGACTCTCGGCAATGATCCTGCCATGGACCCTTCCACCGATAACAGCATCCTGGGTGGTGATATCTCCGATGACGACGCTGTCTTTACCGATGACGACTGCTTTTCCTGCCCGTACCGCACCTTCGACCGTTCCATCGATCCGGAGGGTGCCTTCCGTAACGCAATCCCCTACCACCTTCATCCCAGGTCCGATGATAGAGATCACGCTGTCATGCGCTTTGGTCGCTTCCGGGCTATTTCTCATCTTCCTTCTACCCTTCCGGGAGTTCCTTCTACGTAACACTACTACTCCTCATGGCTGTTGGAGCAATGGCAGTGGATCTATCGGGGCCCCATCCTTACGGATCTCGAAATGGAGGTGTGGTGCAGTAGAGCGCCCTGTAGAGCCACTCAACGCGATCACCTCATCAACCTCTACAGTATCTCCTGGGGCGACGAAGAGCTGGGATGCATGACCATACATCGACTCGTATCCCCCTGCATGGCTTATCAGGACGTAATTACCGTAGATGTCATCAGTTCCCGCCGCTCTAACCACCCCCGATCCAGCGGCTCTTATATAAGAGTCCTGCGGGACGGCTATATCTATACCTGGGTGAGGTCCTTCCGCACCCTGGGACGCCTCCTGGGTAATAAACCCTTCCTGTACGAGTGGCCATGAGGAGGGGATATCACTCCTCTCCCCTATCTCCTCTCGGCGGACCGCCCTACTCCCAGAACGCCGGACCGGGGAGCCGAGGAGTTCGACAGGTGCATCTTCGACCCCCAACATCCTCCTCACCCTTTCGTACTCTACCTCGGCCTCTTCCAGGGCAGCGGCCAGCTCTACCACCTGTGCTCGCTCCTCGGTGAGGACCTCTACCTCTCGTTCTAGCTCCCTCAGACGATATAGTTGGCCAGCCATGTAAGCGCCAAACACCAGGATAGAAAGGAGGAAGACGGTTAGCCCCCCAGTCAAGAGGGCCATTGCTCTGATCCCCCGTCGCGAAAACCTTAGCGTCCGGGTGCGCGACTCATTGTGAGGCACAATGATCAGAGTCAGGCTGTCCCTTTCCTCCATCTCTATCTTTGCCACTAAGAGACAACCTCCGAAGTAGGCGCGCCGACCAATATCTCGTAGATACGCTCGAAATCCTCGGCGCCGTAGAAGGATATCTCCACCCTTCCCTTCATCCCACGGCCATGCCGGATCTTGACCGAAGTCCCGAGTGCGCGCTCCAACTCCTCTTCGAGACGACGCTCAGCGGCCTCACGCGGACGAGGCCTCCCAGGCCTCCGCTCCCGGGTCGGCCGCTCCTTACTCACCTCAGCCTCGACCTGGCGAACATTCCACCCCTCCGAGACGACCCTCTTCGCCAACTCCGAGATCCTCTGGTCATTACCCAGACCCAGGAGTGCTCTGGCATGACCCGCCGTCAGTCGCCCCTCATTGAGGAGTCGGCGGACAGATGCTGGGAGTTGCAGGAGGCGCAGTGCATTTGCAACAGTAGAACGATTCTTTCCGACCGCCTCTGCCACCTCCCTCTGCGATAGACCGAACTCCTCCATGAGCCGTTGGTACCCCACCGCCTCTTCCAAGGGAGAAAGCTCTGACCGCTGTAGGTTTTCAACGAGCGCAACGACGAGCATTGCCCGGTCGTCGAGGGGCCGGACGAGGACCGGCACCTCCTTCCACCCCAGGCGCTGTACTGCACGCCACCGGCGCTCACCTGCAACCAGCTCCCAATTCTCCCCAGATCCCTCAGGAGATGGACGGACCACCAGCGGCTGCAGGAGCCCATTCTCCGCGATCGAGGCCGAGAGCTCCGACAACTCCTCTTCATCAAACTCTCGGCGCGGCTGAAATGGGTTGGGAACTATAGCCGATATCTCCACCGAGCGTGGCTCGCCCTCCGAGAACTCCCGTGGATCACCCCCCAGATACTCTCCGAAGAGGGCACCCAAGCCCTTGCCGAGCCTATCTCGTCTGCTCATCTATAGACTCCCCTACGACTCCATTCCAACTGCAAAGTGGCCCTCACCCCTTAGACCCCAACCCCTCCTGATACTCCACCCTTGTCCAATGGGGCACGCCACGCACTAGCAGCCCCATCTTCCACCCTCTTCGCCAACTCTCGGGCCAGAGCCAGATAGCTCTGAGCGCCCGCCGAGAGGACATCATAGACCACGATCGGCTTGCCAAAACCCGGCGCCTCCGCTAGACGGACATTTCGTGGGATCGTCGTCGTGAAAACGCTCCTCCCAAAATACTCCTTCGCCTCGTCAGCCACCTGCCGGGAGAGATTCAACCTCTGATCGTACATCGTCAGCAGGACACCCTCTACCTCAAGCCCTGGATTCAGATTCCTCTGAACGAGCCTAACCGTATTAAGGAGCTGAGAGAGCCCCTCCAGGGCGTAGAACTCACACTGGATCGGTATCAGTACAGAATCCGCAGCGGTCAGAGTATTCAGAGTGAGTAGCCCAAGGGATGGGGGGCAATCGATCAGGATGAAATCATAATCCTCCCGAACTGACTCTAGCATCCTCCCCAAGACCCTCTCCCTCTCAGGGTGCCCTACCAACTCGACCTCTGCACCGACCAGGTCTCTACTAGAGGGGACGAGGTCGAGGAAGGGAAAATGGAGCGCCTCTCTGATCGCAGCACTCGCCGGCAACCCCTCGATCAAGACATCATATATCGAGACGTCCACCTCCGAACGCCGTATTCCGAGCCCACTGGTCGCATTGCCCTGAGGATCTATATCGATCACCAAGGTCTTGTTCTCTGCAACAGCGAGGGAAGCACCAAGGTTGATGGCGGTAGTCGTCTTCCCTACCCCGCCCTTCTGATTGGCTATCGCGATCACGCGAGACATGCACACCGGCTTGCTAAAGGTCAACGTGGATGGTCCACCAATATAGATGCATGGGCGCGCATGGTAAAGCTCCCGAGCCGGGGTCGCCGACCTCACCTAATGTTTCACGTGAAACACCCTACTCCCTTTGACGTGGATTGCAGGCATAGCGTAGACTCCTGAGTGTGTTGGCCGGTCGGCATAAGCCATGGGCGGCCATATGCCCCAAAAGAGACACCCGATCTGAGAAAGGGCGAACCACCTTGCGCAGGAGAGACCAGAATATCCTAAAGGCGTACCGAGTCGAAGGGAGGGTACAGGGTGTGGGATTCCGATGGTGGACATCCCAGAGAGGGAGAGAGTTAGGACTACGCGGCTTCGTTAGAAATGAGGAGGATGGGAGCGTTAGGATAGAGGCCTATGGGGAAACGAGGAAGGTCGAGCAGCTGGCCCAGGCACTACGCCAAGGCCCCCCGATGGCACAAGTCACTGAAGTGCAAGAGATAGATCCGATAGGGGACCACCCGCGCGCGACCTTTGAGGTCCTGAGATGATGATCCTCCCCTAGGCTGCAATAGCATAGTAAGAGAAGGAGGGGTGGTCGACGATCTGTTCTCGTCGACCACCCCTCCCTTCACCTCCCTATATCCGCCCAACCCGTCATCGAGCTGGAACCGCCTGCCGGGCCTGGTGCTTTCTCCGCTCCTTGGCGATCTGGAGCTGCTGCGGGATCGAAGCCAGATTCTGGGCTGCGTAGTAGAGGTTCAGCCCTGAAGCAAGCTTCAAGAAGATCACCGTCATGAAGACAGGCATGATATAGGTCAACATCTTCGTCTGCGGGTTCGGTGGCATCGACCGCGTACTGATCAGCTGCATCAGAAGCATACTAAGGCCGAGCACGATCGGCAGTATATAATATGGATCAGCAGCCGAGAGGTCGGAGAGCCAGAGGAACCCGGTACCCCGGAACTCGATCGTGTTCTGGAAAACGAAGAAGAGGGTGATCAAGATAGGGAATGGGATCAGCATTGGGAGACAGCCGCCGAGCGGGTTGAATCCCTCCTCCTTGTAGAGCTTGATCATCTCCTGCTGTAGTCGCTCTGGCTCTTCCTTGTACTTCTCCTGGATCTCCTTGATCCTCGGCTGGAGCGCCATATTCCTCATCTGGGACCTCATCGCTCGCGCATTCAGGGGCCAGAGGATGATTCGGATGAGGACACCAAAGAGGATCAGGACCCACCCATATGCGAGGTTGAGGGTCGAATGCAGCCCTACGAGAGCCCAGGTGATAAGGTGCCCGAGAGGCCGGATGATTGGACGGAGGAGCTTCCAGCCATAGGGGTTGACATCCTGCATCCCATCCCCAAGGGCAGCGAGGCGTGTATGCTCCTGCGGCCCCATATAGAGTCGGTACTCGAAGGAGCCATCACTCTCGAGGAGTGGGAGAGTCGTAGTCACATAGGCACTATGTGACTCCCCTGTCGGCTGCGCGAGCACGCCACCGAACGCTCCATTCCGGGACCCGATCTCATGATCGAGAACCGCTGCAAGGAAGTATTTGTTCTTGAGGGCCACCCAACGTAGCGGCCCCTCCTCCACCCGTTCCCCCTTGACACTCCGGAGGGGGACACTCTTGATCCCATCTCTTACGCCATTCACGACGTAGGCGAGTGCCCGCTCATCCTCGGCAGCATTCCTCTCATGGCGCGCGAGGGTCGGACCGAGGTCGATCAGGAGATGACGGCTCGTGCTTGAACGACCGTCCTCGATCGCCCCCTCGACCTGGACCTGGTAGTCATCGGGAGAGAAGGTGTACCCGATCCTGGCGGAGATCCCGCTATCTGGATCCCGATGGGTGAACCAGATAGTGCGGGGCTCATCACCAGTACCGATTTCGATTGGACCCGTATACCCCTCTACTTCGAAATCGAGGTTACGCAGGTCAACACTCTCATTCCCTACCCGGAGTCGGTATCCCAGCAGTCCAGCTCCACCCTCCGGGACGAGGTCGACTGGGCCATCGGTGGCACCCGAATCGAAGCCGAGCAGCTCAGCCCCGACAACCGTTGCACCACGTGTAGAGAAGGTGTAACGGTAGATCGGAGAGATCACCTCGACCCTCTCGCCCTCCGCCGTAGGATCTCCAGAGGATTCGCTGAGGGCAAGTTCGTCCCCGGCGCGGGGCGCCCCGCCCTGCCCTGCCTCGAGGGAGCTAGGTGGAATTCCACGTGGTGCAGCACTCCCCTCTGAGGTCTCGACGATACCCTCCTGGGTGTCATCGGCGACCGGCTCCTGTGATGGTCCGAAGATGATGTTCGTGCCGACGATCACCACCATCATGAGGATGATCGCCAGGATAAATCGTCCACTCTCTCTCATCCACTCACCTATACCGAGCGTATGATCGCTCCCTGGTGAACCCCACCTAACCCCCTACAGCGAGGTGGGGCAGCTATATGCTAACCCTAATCTCTGATTATCTCTGTGGTACTGGATCATACCCCTTACCACCCAAAGGGTGGCACTTGGAGAGCCTCTTTATCGCTAGCCAGAGGCCGCGAAGGGGACCGAATCGATCGATCGCCTCAGAGGCGTATACCGAGCAGCTGGGGGTATACCGACAGGAAGGGGGGAGGCGTGGCGAGATCGCCTCCTGATAAAACCTGATCATCAAGAGGAGGAACCTCTCGATCCTACTCTTTTCAGCCATCTCTCCAGCTCCAACCTGAGCTCATCATAGGTCGCACCATAAGCCTCCCGCCGCGCCCGTATGAGGAGGTCTAAGGCTCTTCCCTCCTCACGCAGGGCTGGGAGAACAGTACGTCGAACGACCTCGCGCAACCGGCGTTTCAGGAGGTTCCGTCGAACGATACGGTGTCCGTATCGGGGCACGACGAGTCCAGCCCTCGGATATGGCTTGGGGGAAGTGGAGACGAAGACGTCCAGGTGGTCCGTCCTGCTCCGCTCCCCCCATCTAAATAAGGCACGGATCTCGCGACTGCGTGTGATACGCCACGCGCGCGGCAAACGCTGGTCCCGGCCACCTCCATCAGATGCAGAGGTCACCGCTATCTCGGATCCCTTACTTCGAGGGGTTCGAGACCGCCAAGCGCTTCCGTCCCTTACGCCGACGCCTGTTCAGGACTTGACGCCCCGCGCGAGTACGCATGCGAGCGCGGAACCCGTGCTTGTTCAGACGCCTGCGTCGGCTAGGCCTGTATGTAGGTTTACCCATAGAGCTCCCCCGGGGTCCGGAGTCATTTCCTGTAAAGCTATCAAATATACTGTAACTGGCTGGGCTAGGTCAACCATCGGTCGGGAGATACCCCCAGCTCACAATCGTGGGCGTTGACTTATCCACATTCTTGATCTAGCTTCCGCGATCGTCCCAGAGTTGTGTATGTACCTTCCCCCCTATCTAGTCCTGATGGAGTTGACCGCCACCGAAGTCTGGTCTCGTATCTTGGAGCATGCCAAGTCGATGCTCCCAGATCATCTCTATAGATCGTGGCTCGCTAAGACCGAACCGATACTCTTGTCTGATGACCAGTTGGTCATCTCTACCCATGATGGCTTCGCCGCCGAGTGGGCGACCTCGAAGTACAGTGAGTTACTCGGGAGTGCTGCTGAGCATCTCTTTGGCAGACGCCTCTCGATCACATTCCGGGAGGCTACGGAGAGCGCATCGGGGAGACGACCCATTTCCCCAGTTGCGCCGCCCCCACCACCAGCGCCTAGTTACTCAGCGATAGGCGATATTCCTGGGGGTGTGACGGCCTCACCTGGTACCGTGGGCGAGAGGGGGCCTGCCTCCCTCGGCACGCCATTGAATGACCGGTATACGTTCGATCGGTTCGTAGTCGGAACGAGTAACCAGCTAGCCGCTGCAGCATGTATCGCAGTCTCCGAGAGTCCCGCTCGCATCTACAATCCCCTCTTTATCTATGGGGGGGTAGGTCTCGGGAAGACGCACCTGATGCATGCGATCGGGAATGCTCTCCTCACCCGGGATGGTGGAAAGCGCGTCGCCTATATCACTAGCGAGCGCTTCACGAATGACCTGATCGCATCGATCCAGCAAGGGAAGATGGCCGATTTCCGCCGTCGATATAGGGAGATCGACCTCCTCCTGATCGATGATGTCCAATTCTTGGGAGAGAAAGAGAGGACGCAGGAAGAGTTCTTCCATACCTTCAATGCTCTCTATGATGCGCAGCGCCAGATCGTCCTGACGAGTGATCGTCCCCCCAAGGAGATTCCCGGACTAGAAGAGAGACTGGTCTCCCGTTTCGAATGGGGACTAGTCACCGATATCAAGCCACCCGATCTCGAAACCAGGGTCGCGATCTTACGCAAGAAGGCAGAAGATGACAACCTCGTCCTCGATGACGAGGTCCTCGACTTCATCGCCCGGCACTGCCGGTCGAGTGTGAGGGAGCTAGAGGGAGCGACGATCAAACTCCTGGCATACTCATCTCTGACTCGGAGAGAGATCACCCTCGACCTTGCCCGGGAGGCTCTCGGAAATGTCCTCTCCGATCCCACACCAGATGTCGAGAGATCGATCGACGGGATCAGGGCACATGTCGCCAAGAGATGGGGCGTGACAGTAGAGGAGCTGAACTCGAAAAGGCGAACCAAGGACATCACCCTCCCAAGACAGGTTGCGATGTACCTGATCAGGGAGATCCTCGGTTCCCCCTTGGTCGAGATCGGAAGGGCGTTCGGTGGGAGGGATCACTCGACCGTCATACACTCGGTCCAGAAGATCGAAGAAGAGATACAGAAGGATGAAGACCTGAAGCTTCGAGTCGAGACCCTCAGGACCGAGATTGGGGGCTAGGTGGAAAAACCTGTAGATGGCCTGTTGACAGGCTGTGGATTGACCTGGACAATCCACGAGTCGTAGTCGAAGTGGGGATAGTGGGGGAAAGTCGAAGGGGTGCCCACGAAGTATCAACACATGATGTGAAGATCTATTTCGTTGGAGCAATGCGAGTTACGGCACCCCGAAACGACTTTTCCACACTTCTACACACCCTACTACTACTACGAAGGTTTAAAAATTAGATTGAGTAGTTTCTTTTCTTGTGGACATTCAATGTGGACCCGAAGGCGAGGTGGCCATGAAATTCACGATTACTCGAGATAACCTGCAGCAGGGATTGGCTGCAGTTGGCGCGAGCATACCCACGCGGACGACGCTACCGGTACTCTCAAATATCCTACTCCGCGCCGATGCCGATGGAGTAGAGCTCAGTGGGACCGACCTCGATATCGCGGTCAGCATTCGGGTCCCCGCAGATGTCGAGGAGTCTGGTTCTCTCACCGTACCTGCTCGCAAGCTACAGGAGCTGACCCGTGCACTTCCTGAGCAGCCGGTGCGTATCGTCACCCGTGGAGACCGTTTCGAGCTCACCTGTGGCCGCGCCTCTTTCCGTCTGAATGGTCAATCTGCAGATGACTTCCCGACCTTCCCTGCGGTTGACTTCGAGGGAAGTTGGACGATCGTTGGTGGTGTACTCCAGAAGATGATCCGGCACACCTCCTTTGCGGTCTCGACGGAGGAGAGTCGTCCGATCCTGAATGGTATCCTCTGGCAGCTTGGGGATTCTGATCTACGGATGGTGGCGACGAATGGCCATCGTCTTGCCCGTATCATCGTACCATCGATGAATGAGGGATCCCCTGCGGTCGACCTGATCGTACCTCCAAAGGCACTCCAGCAGGTGGAGCGCCTCTTTGAGGCCGAGGAGGAGATCGAGGTTGCTCGTAGTGAGAACCACCTTGGCTTCCGTTCGAATGGCACCGAGATCTATACCAGATTGATCGAGGGCCCCTACCCCAATTATGAGCAGGTCATCCCACGTGACAACGACAAGGCTGTAGTTGCTGATCGAGAACTCTTGAGCGCAGCCCTTCGTCGGATGGCAGTAGTTGCGAGTGCGCAGACACATCGCGTACGCCTCTCCTTTGGCGGTCCACTCCTCCGGCTATCTGTGGAGACCTCTGATCTCGGTGATGCACATGAGGAGCTGGAAGTCTCATATGAGGGTGAAGCTCTCGAGATAGGATTCAATGCGAACTACCTGCTGGAGGTCCTCAGATTCATCCCGACCGATGAGATCAGGATGACCTTCCGCTCACCAGAGAGGGCAGCGATCATAGGACCGGCGGAGGAGACGGGAGACGACGCCGATTACCTCTACCTCGTCATGCCATTGAGGCTAATGGATTGAGGAACCGAACCAGATGGGCCAACTATCCAATGTTCGTATCCCGGGCTGGGGTAGGCTCCTCGTCCTACCCTTAGTCCTATCCTTGGTCCTCCTCCTCCCCGCTTGTGGGAGTGGGTCCTCTTCAGCCCCGACTGCACTCTCGGTCGGAGGTATCAGGTATTCTGAACTCGAACTAGGGTTGCTCAATGAGAGGGCGCGCCATGAACTGGGGGTGCTGACCGGGTTCGCTCTCCTGGCAGCACAGGACGAGTTCGAGGAGCTCGTACGGCCCTTCGTCGAGCGTGAGACCAGATCGATATTGCTACAGCAGCTCCGAACTGAGATAGCCTTGGAGCTCGGTGAAGTAGATGATCGAGCGTTGGAGGAGCTGTACGCCGCTGATCCAGAGCACGAGCTCGTAGTACGACATCTGGTTCGTATCGTCGAGCCTTGGCACTCAGAGGTCGAGCGAGAAGCAGCCCGGACCGCAGCTGAAGAAGCGCTGGCGAAGATCAGAGGAGGGGCAGATTTCTCCCAGATCGCCGGGGAGTACTCCGAGGAGCCTGGTGCTCCCGAGAGGGGAGGATTATTGGAGCCCGGAAGGATCGGGACCTGGGTCAACGAGTTCTGGGAGGCGGCCAGTGCCCTCGAGGTAGGTGCGGTCAGCGAAGTAGTAGAGTCTCCATATGGGTACCATGTCATCAAACTCGAGGGTAGGAGACCGGTGCCCTTCAATGAGGTTCGGGACCGGGTCATCGACCGGCTCATCGATCTCAGTCTCTTCGCCGAGCTAGTGGATGAGTGGATCGAGGAGAAGACCTCTCTCATAGCCTTCGGCGAGGATGCGATCTCTTCCGCCCATGGCGACCTCTCTGACCGAGACCTCATCTTGGCGGAGTGGCCTGGCGGTACATACAAACTCTCGGACCTGAATTGTCACCTCAGTACAGTCGATCCGGAGTCACGGGCCCAGATAGAGAACTCCTCACTCCCAGAATTTGGAGCGATAGTCCGTGCGATGGCGCGTAACCACTTCCTCGTCCAACTCGCACGGGAGATGGGGCTAGAGGTCTCGGCTGATGAGGAGGGCAGGCTCACGGAGGAGAGGATTACGCGGTATGAGTCCCTTGCTGCAGACCTCGGGTTCGGACAGATGTCATCATCGCAGGCCATCAAGTCGGCCGCTCTGCGAGCGTTGCAGCCGAGTGGGCAACGGGCGGGATTGGCGCGCGGGGAGGTGTTGAGGCTCGCCGCTGCGATCGACAGGATCTATCCCGTCGTGATCACAGCGGCCGATCGCTCCGTAGAGTGATACCTCAGGGTATCAGTCGAGGAGTTCTGTCGCTCTGAAGAGGGCGATGAAGGGGTAGCCTGCATCTTCGATCCTCTCGCGGCCCCCCTCCTCTCGATCGACGACCGTCATGACACCGATGATATGAGCCCCTGCCTCCTCGAGGACTTCGATGGCCTGGAGAGCGCTACCACCACTCGTCACGACATCCTCGACAACTACTATATCTGTATCGGGTTCGAAGGCGCCCTCGATACGTCGTCCGGTCCCATGCCCCTTCGCCTCTTTCCGCACGGTAAAAGCATTGAGTTCACGGCCGAGCTCTGCCGCTCTATGTGCGATCGCATAGGCAACCGGATCGGCGCCGAGGGTGAGACCTCCTACCGAGGCAGGCCTCCAGCCAGCATGGTCGAGCGCGGAGAGGCCTAGACGACCGATCAGGAGCTGGCCCTCTCCACTCATAGTGGTTGGGCGCGCATCGATGTAATAGCTCGACCGTGCGCCACTCGCTAGGACGAAGTCACCCCTTCGCACCGACCGGCGTAGGAGGACCTCCCTAAGTCTCTCTCTATCGTTCATTCCTCTCTATCCAATCTCTTCCCACTCCTCACGAGTTCCCTCTCCAAACGAGATGTCGAGGGCCTCTAGGGCTGCGGCGACGCGCGGATCCTCGAGGAGTCTGATCAGATCGTCGGATTCCAAGAACTCGAGGAACTGGTCCTCTCGCTCGGAAGCCCTGAAGATCGTCGCCCGACCACCTGCCTCGTTCACGGCGAGGTAGAGGCGCCTCCAGCCGGCAAGGTAGTCGTCCAGGTAGTAGAGTGGAACGAGACGCCGGGTCTCACGGAGTTGTCTGGTAGTCATAGCCCTTCCCCGCTAATGAAGATCACGGGAAATTGGGGGCTCTTCAGGAGATCGGCAAGGGCGTGCGAGAAGCTTGACCCTTGCGATAGTAGGGGTATCATATTCGATTCCCTCTGATGACCAACTCTCTGAGGATCGATCGATCGCGTCGGATCCTGCTCGTCGACTGCGACGCCTTCTATGTGCAGGTCGCACGGCTCGAGGATCCGGAGGGCGCCGGTCGGGCAGATCTCCTGATCGTCGGCGGGAGCCCTGAGGGTAGGGGTGTAGTCTCTTCTGCCTCCTACGAAGCCAGGAGGTACGGAGTTAGGTCTGCGATGCCGACCGCGCATGCACTGAGGCTATGCCCAGATGCTCTCGTAGTGCCAGTCCCGCGCGCCGCCTGTACAGCGCGGAGTGCGGAGGTAAGGGCTGTCCTGGAGAGGGTTGCACCGGTCGTGGAAGCGGCCTCGATAGACGAGTTCTATCTCGATCTAACAGGGACAGAGGCGATCTATCCTGGGCAGTCACTCGCGGAGATAGGGGAGAGTATCAGGAAGCTAGTCCTCGAGGAGAGTGGCATCGGGGTCTCGATCGGTGGTGGGACGCAGCGGGTCATTGCCAAGCTCGCGGTCGAACTCGCCAAGCCGGGTGGGGTCCATATCGTTCCTGCTGGCTCTGAAGCGACTTTCATGCGTCGTTTCAAACTCGCTGAGATCCCTGGGGTAGGGCCGGTCATGGCTGAACGCCTCAGGTCTCGAGGTCTCGAGATGGTAGATGATGCCCTCCCGCACAGTGAAGAAGGCCTTCGCTCGTGGCTAGGCGATGCGGCGGGCAAGTCCCTCTACCAGAAGATAAGGGGATACGACCCGACCCCTGTCACACCCCGTTCACCTGCCAGATCGATCAGCCGTGAGGAGACCTTCCCATATGATATCGATGAAGATTCCGAGCTCGAGGCCCAGCTCTTACGTCTTGTCGTTAGGGCGACCTCCGAGTTACGTAACGGAGGTCTCATCGCCCGTACGATAACGGTTCGGGTTAGGGATATGGATTTTAGACGGCGCCAGGCAAGTCTGACCCTCGATGAGGGGGTGCGCTCAGAGCGCGTCGTCTATCAGAGAGCGGTCGAACTCCTCTCGGGCTTACGGCGCAGACGTCATATCCCCGTCCGGCTCGTGGGGGTCTCCCTCTCCCAGCTCGAGGCGGAGGGGATCGGATCAGAACAGCTCGGTCTCTTCGATCAGGGCGCAGGGGCGGGTGAAGGTATAGCCGACCGCCGGCTCGAGACCTCTCGCGACCGAGAGCTATCGCGAGCAGTAGATAGGTTGAGAGCCCGCTTCGGTACCGAAGCGATCGTCCCAGCGGGTCTGATCGACCGTAGGACGAGGTCATCGAGAACATCAAGCAGGAGAGAAGAGGAATGAGAGGAAAAATCTCTGCCCTGCTCCTCGTCGCGATTGCCAGTGCGACCCCATTGGCGGCGCAGGAGCAGACACAGGTATTCCGTGGCGCTCGACTCTTGCCTATCAGCTCGGCCCCGATCGAAAATGGGGTGCTGGTAGTCGAGGGTGGTAAGATCGTCGCGGTAGGTGAGGAGGGACGGGTCCAGATCCCAGCCAATGCGGTGGTGCACGATGTATCCGGGAAGGTGATCATGCCTGGGCTCGTCGATACACATTCCCATATTGGTGGTGGGGACGGGGGCGACCGATCGGCTGCGCTCCACCCAGATATAAGGGTCCTCGATGCGATCGATGTCCGGAGCAAGTCGATCAAGAAGGCGCGTGCTGGGGGGGTGACGACGGCTAACATCATGGCCGGCTCGGGTCTCCTGATGAGTGGCCAGACCGCGTATGTGAAGCTGCGGGATGGCCGGACTATCTACGATCTCCTCTACTGCAGTGACCCTCTCGAAGAGGTCTGTGGTGGGATGAAGATGGCCAATGGTACCAACCCCCGTGGCCAGGCGCCGATGCCGGGTACTCGTGCCAAGGCCGCTGCCCTCGTGAGGACGAAGTTCGTCGAGGCGCAGGAGTACCGCGAGAAGATCAGGGCTGCCCAGGGTGACCCTTCGAAGATGCCAGCTCGCAATATCGAGTTGGAGGCCCTCGTCGAGATCCTCGATGGGAAGCGTGTGGTACACAACCACACTCATAGACACGATGATGTCCTGACGGCGATCAGGCTCGCCCAGGAGTTCGGTTACAGGATGGTCCTTCACCATGTCAGTGATGCCTGGAAGATCCCAGACGAGATCGCGGCAGCGGGCTACCCTGCCTCGATCATCGTCCTCGATGCGCCGGGCGGGAAGTTAGAGGCTGCCGATGTCAGTATGGAGAATGGTGCCGCCCTCGAGAGGGCAGGTGTGAAGGTCGCCTTCCATACCGATGATGGGGTGACTGATTCCCGGTATTTCCTTCGTTCGGCGGCCCTTGCGGTCAGGAAGGGTATGTCGCGAGAGTCAGCACTCCGTGCTATGACCCTCTCTGGTGCCGAGATGCTCGACCTCGATCACCGGGTCGGGTCACTCGACTCCGGTAAGGATGCGGACTTCATCGTCCTCTCGGGTGACCCCCTCAGTGTCTATACCAGGATCGAAGAGACCTGGATCGATGGGGTGAAGGTCTTCGATCTCGCAGATCCAGAGGACTACCTCTACGCGGTAGGTGGTATCGAGACCGAGCCGGTAGTGAGTGCAGCCAATAGTGCCGAGATGGAGGGGCAGTGAGATGAGATACGAGAATTCATTCTTCAGTAGGGTCCGCCTATACCTCTCTACCTCTGTGCTCGGCGCCGCGATCGCTCTCGGAGCCAGTGTCAGCACACTCGATGCACAGGTCGCGGTAAGGGGTGAGACCGTCTATACGATGTCGGGTGCACCGATCAGCGATGGTGTGGTCCTGGTCGGGAGAGATGGAAAGATCGAGAGGGTCGGGCCGGCGAGCCAGGTCAGGATACCCGATGGGTACCGGACGATGACCGCGAGGGTCGTGACACCAGGGTTGGTAGATGCGCATACCGTCGTCGGATTGGCAGGATACCTGAACCAGGCACACGATCAGGACCAACTCGAGGGATCGAATGCGATCCAGCCCGAGCTCCGGGCCTTCGATGCGTACGATGCGAGAGAGAGGCTGATCGAGTGGGTCAGAGACCATGGGGTGACGACACTGCACACTGGACATGGGCCGGGTGCCCTAATGAGTGGGCAGACTATGATCGTCAAGACGAGGGGCTCGAATATTGGGGAGGCTCTCATCGATTCGGTCACTATGGTCGCGATGACACTTGGGCCCGAGGTCAGCAGGAACTACAATGGCCGTCCAGGCACACGCTCGAAGGGTGTCGCCCTCGTCAGGGCAGAGTTCATAAAGGCTCAGCAGTACTCGGAGCGGCTGAGGTCGACGAGCAAGGGTAGTGAGCCAACTCGCAACCTCAGGCTCGAGGTCCTCGCCCGGGTCCTCGATGGCGAGATCCCGGTGCTGATCACAGCTCAGAGGACGAGTGAGATCATGGCTGCCCTCCGCCTGCAGAGGGAGTTCGGTTTCAGATTAGTCCTCGATGGAGCGGCGGAGTCGTACCTGATCACCGACGAGATCAGGGAGGCTGGGGTCCCGGTGATCCTCCACCCGACGATGGCACGTCATAGCGGTACCCTCGAGAATGCGACCTTCGAGACGGCGCGTAGGCTCGCTGATGCGGGGATCCCTTTTGCACTACAGAGTGGGTTCGAGTCGTATGTGCCGAAGACGAGGGTCGTCCTCTTCGAGGCGGCGATGGCAGCGGCCTACGGGCTCCCCTTCGAGAAAGCACTCGCCTCGGTCACGATCGATGCCGCTCGTATCCTGGGGATCGATGATCGGGTCGGATCCCTCGAGCGCGGGAAGGATGGCGATATCGCGCTCTTCGATGGCGATCCCTTCGAGTATACTACCCATGTCTGTGGGGTGATAATCGAGGGGATTCCGGTGAGTGAGAGCTGTCACTGAGCCAAAGAGATCGAGGTGGGCATCCGGTACCCAGAGTAACCCTCCCAGTCCCCGACTAGGCTTCTAGACCAGCGCACTGGTGCGAAACCTGCCCTATAAGGTAGGGGGCGCGATGAGGAGTAGCTGAGTCAAGGAGGACTGGGATGGCCTTGCGGAACAACTTGGTCGGCGGAATCGTCTTGGGTGCCGGCCTCATGTATCTGCTAGACCCTGAACGGGGCCGACGTCGGAGGGCGATGGTCAGGGACCAGATGGTCAGTAGCTGGGGTGATCTGGATGATGCGGTAGATACCGCAGCTCGTGATCTCAAGAACCGGGCGCGCGGCGTCGTTGCGGAGACCAGATCACGCCTGACCCCTGATAGGGTAACTGATGAGGTCCTCAAGGAGAGAGTCCGTGCTCTGATCGGTCGTGTAGTCTCACACCCTCATGCGATCGGTGTCGAGTCGAAGGACAAGTATATCACCCTTAGTGGCCCGATCCTCGCCGATGAGGAGCCGACACTGATCTCAGCGGTGAAGGGTGTGCGCGGTGTGGAGGGGGTCGTGAACCACCTCGAGGTCCATGAGGAGCCTGGGAATGTCCCAGGGCTTCAGGGCTCGCCTAAGAAGCCTGGACCCCGTGTCGAGGTCATGCAGGAGAATTGGGCACCTGCTTTCCGCTTCCTCATGGGGATCGGAGGTGGTTTGACGACGGTCTATGGACTCCGGATCCGTGGTCCGATAGGGTCTCTGGTCACCCTCGCTGGCCTCGGCACACTAGCTCGCTCGATAACCAATATGCGACTCAGCCGCCTGACTGGGATCGGGGCCGGTAGACGGGCGGTAGAGGTGCAGAAGATGATCAATGTCAATGCCCCGGTCGAGGAGGTCTTCGAATTCTGGACCCACTTCGAGAACTTCCCACGCTTCATGTCGGGTGTTAAGCAGGTCCGCAGGCTCGGTGACAACCGCTGGTACTGGGTGATCGAGGGGCCAGCTGGTAGTGATGTAGGCTTCGAGGCGGAGACGACACAGTTTATCGAGAATGAGAGGATCGCCTGGAAGACGGTCGATGGTGCGACTGTCGCATCCTCGGGAGTCGTCAAGTTCCTGCCGAATGAGAAGGGTGGGACCAGGATCGATATCCATATGTCATACAACCCTCCGGGTGGCGCGATCGGAGATGTTCTGGGCCGCTTCTTCGGTGTAGATGCAAGGAGTCGGCTGAATGAGGACCTCCTGCGCTTCAAGTCGTTGATAGAGGAGGGTAAGACGAGTGCCCATGGTGAGGAGGTGACCCGAGAGGAGCTCGGCGCTTTCCCAGCGGGATTCGATCATAGTGAGGATGTGACGGGTGGTGATGATCTGATCCAACACTGATCAGCGCTACAAGGTGGCTCGGTACCCGGTTCCAGGCCGGGGCCGAGCTCCCCTCTCATAGTCCCTGCCGACTTCACCTCACCGAATATGACTACTCTTTCTTTACCGCAGTACCGGATATACCTTGGTTGACCGACCCGATCGAAATCGATCGCTCAGGTCCTACCATATCTCATGCGCAACCGGATTCGCCAATGAATTGCGAGGACCGTGGTGCGGCTCACTCTGCGGTGGCCGCGGGTGATGGCGCAGAGGTGAGAGAAGCGGCTCGGGCATGCCTCCTCTCGGAGATCGATCATCTACTTCTACGCTCATCTCTCGACCACGAAGAGATCCTGGAAGAGCTAGGCACGCTCCTAGTCCCAGACTTCGCCGATCACTACATCATCTGGTTCGTAGACAACGATGAGTGGGGACGCGTCGTCCAGGTCAAACCACTCCCAACCGATGAGATCACAAGTCAGCTCTTGGGGCGGCTACGGCTCGAACGTGGTGGTATAGGGGGGCTACACCGCGTCTTACAAAGGGGTGAGTCGATCCTATACCGCGCCGGTGATGGTGGAAGTGCTCCAAAACTGCCCGAGGATCGTGAGCATCTCGGTCTCTTCAGAGAGATCGGGATCAGTTCGGCGGTACTCGTACCCCTGATCGCGAGAGGGAGGATCAGAGGCGCCCTCGCAGTCTTCAGATCGACCTCTAGAGACCTCTACGATAGTGCTGACCTAGATCTGGTGGTAGAACTAGCGACGCGTGTAGCCCTCTCGGTGGACAATGCGCTCCTTCACCGTGAGGTCCAATTGGAGCTCCTCGAGCGGAAGAGGATAGAGGCGGCGCTGCGAGAGAGCGAGGCGCGGTTCAGGGTAATGGCGGATATGGCACCAGTCCTGATCTGGATGTCAGACCTCGAGGGTAGGTACCACTTCTTCAACAAGCCCTGGCTCGAGTTTACCGGGAGAGCGATCGAGGAGGAGGAGGGGGATGGTTGGCTCGAAGGGGTACACCCTGATGACCTCGAGGTCTACCGTTCAGCTTACCACGAGGCATTTCAGAGACGGGAGCCAGTCGCGATCGAGTACCGACTCCGCCGCTTCGATGGGGAGTACCGCTGGATCCTCGACCATGGTGTACCACGCTTCAGCGCCGATGGTGAATTCGCTGGTTATATAGGCTCCTGTATCGATATCACACCCTACATCGATAAGCGGCGTCTCCTGACCGAGAATACGATCTTCCTCCAGAACCTTACTGCTGAGCTCGAGAAGACGATCGAGGAGCTAGAGCTCCGACGGAGGGAGGCCGATGAGGCGCGAGCCGCAGCCGATGAGGCGAATGAGGCGAAGGGCCGGTTCTTGGCTATTATGAGCCATGAACTCCGCACCCCGCTCAATGCGATACTAGGCTATAGCGACCTGCTCTCCGCTGAGGTGACAGGGGAGCTCAATGAGGCACAGCACCAGCAGGTACAGAGGATCCAGGAGAGTTCCCTCCACCTCCTCGAGCTGATCAACCGTCTCCTCAGCTTCTCGCGGATCGAGGCTGGTAAGGAGGAGATCGAACTGGAGAGGATCGATATCATCCGCCTTGCCCATGATACTGCCGCCCTGATCGTACCACAGGCAGAGAAGAAGGGACTCGGTATCGAGATCGAACTGCCGGCAGGCCCGATCGAGACCGAGACCGATCCAGGTAAATTGAGGCAGATACTGCTCAATCTATTATCGAATGCAGTCAAGTTCACCGAAGAGGGGGTGGTCAGATTCTCGGGTGTGGTGTACGATGCAGAGGTAGTCTTCGAGATAGCCGATACTGGTATCGGGATCCCTGAGCTGGAGATCGGCCGCATCTTCGAGGCTTTCGCTCAGGCCGACCAGTCGACGACCCGTCGACGGGATGGTACGGGCCTTGGCCTCAGTGTCTCATGGGAGCTAGCGCGGCTCCTTGGTGGTGAGATCGAGGTAGAGAGTGAACTGGACCGGGGTAGTACCTTCACCCTCAGGCTCCCACTCCCGACGAGGCTCGTCGGCTGAGATGGTTCCCCCTTTCCGAGTCGAGGTGTAGCAGATCTAGATGGTTTTTCTCGAATCGTCCTTTCTCGGTAATACGACTCTCGAGTGGCTCTTGGCCCTCGGCTTTGCGATCCCCCTCTTCATAGCTCTAAGGCTCCTCCTCTACCAGCTACGGGTCCGGTTCGTCAGGCTCCAACGCACCTCTCCCACCCCTGCCCGGCGTCTCCTGCTCATGCTCGCACGTAGGACCGGGATGTGGTGGATCATACTGATCGCGGTCTATGGCGGTGTACAGCTCCTGACCCTCTCGCCTCGGGTGGAGACGATCTTCGACCGGTTGGTCATAATCGGCTCACTCGTCCAGGGCGCGCTCTGGGGTACGGTCACCCTACGTTTCGTCCTGAGGCAGTATATCGAACGTCGTCTCTCCGACGACCCATCGGGCGCGACGACGGCACGCTTCCTAGGCTTCGTTGGCCGTCTCGCGATCTGGACGGTAGTCGCCCTACTCGTCCTCGAAAATCTCGAGATCGAGGTCCGCCCCCTCCTCGCTGGTCTCGGGGTGGGTGGTATCGCGGTCGCACTAGCCGTGCAGACCATACTCGGTGATATCTTCGCCTCCCTCTCGATCACTCTCGACAAGCCTTTCGTGGTCGGCGACTTCATCATCGTCGATGACCTCCTCGGTACAGTCGAACATGTTGGAGTCAAGACGACGAGGGTGAAGAGCCTCTGGGGTGAGCAACTCGTCTTCTCGAACAACGATCTCCTGCAGAGTCGGATCAGGAACTACAAGCAGATGCAGGAGCGTAGAATCACCTTCACCTTCCGTATCGACCTGCGGACACCTCGGGAGAAGCTGGCCCGGGTCTCGGGGATCGTACAGGATGCGATCGAGAAACAGCCCCTTACGAGGTTCGACAGGGCGCACTTCTTCGCCTTCGGTGAGTCGTCTTTCGAGTTCGAGGTCGTCTACTATATGCTCGACCCCGACTACAATGTGTATATGGATACACAGGAAGCGATCAACCTCGAGATGGTCGGTCGTTTCGAGGAGGAGGGTATAGCACTCGCCTATCCGACGAACCTCATCTTCACGAGTGCGCAGGCCGCTCAGCCACAGGCAGTAGCTACTGGTTCTGGGGGGAGATAGGCTCTAAGCAACCTCGATCTCTGGCATTCCTCCTGCGTTATTAATGATTCCTGTACGTCCTGTCGAGGGACCAGGCTGAGTGGTCATTGAGAAGCGGAGGATCTCATGGCAGATAGAGAGCGGAACCTGATCCGACTGAGTGAGAGCGATTTCGAGATCGCTAGTGGGGAGCCAGACCCTCGGGGCTGGGAGGTCTTTTCTGCGGATGGGCGGAGGGTCGGGGAGGTCTACGAGCTGATAGGCGACTCGAATACGAGGAAGGTGCGCTTCCTCGAGTGCGAACTCGATAGTAGTGAGCTGGGACTGCCAGAGGATCGCCAGGCGATGATCCCAGTCGGGTATGCCAGGCTCGATGAGGACGACGAGAGGGTAGAGCTCGAGGGAGTAACAGCTATCGAGGTGGTCGGGATGCCCGCTACGATCACCGATATCGAGTTAGAAGATGAAGCGTACCTCGAATCTGAGCTAGAGGTCGATGAGATCGAGGCCGAGGAGCTAGACGCGCGAGACCGGGATCTACGCGAGGCGCGACTGACGCGCTCCGAGGAGGAGATGGAGATCCAGAAGCGGGAGATCGAGACCGGTGAGGTAGTCCTCAGTAAGCATGTCGAGTCCGAGCATGTCTCTCGCCCTGTCACTAGGATGCGGGAGGAGGTCGAGGTCGAGCGTAGACCGACCGATGAGCTCCGCGCCGATGATAGACAGTTCGAGGAAGAGGAGATCAGGGTCCCTGTCCGTGAGGAGGAGATCGAGGTCCGGAAGCGCCCTGAGGTGAAGGAGGAGGTCATCGTCCGCAAGCGTCCCGTCGCCGAGGAGGAGATAGTCGAGACCGACCTTCTTCGTGAGCGCATCGATGTCGAGGAGCATGGCCGGGTCGCGCGCGATAGGGGTGAGGAGCTCGATGAGTTCGATGAGCTCGATGAGTTCGAGGGGGAGGGATTCGACGACGATCGTGATCTCTGATTTCGCTGGGGGGCGGCGGCACTCGTCGCCCCCTACCCTGCCCAGGTCGTCCTGACCCTTTGAGAAAACGGCTGGGATAGCGATGGAAGGCGCGATCGGGGAACAGCTCTCACGACGCGGGGTCCTGATCATCTTCAGTGGTCTCCTCCTCGTGATGCTCCTCGCTGCACTCGACTCCACGATCGTATCGACCGCCCTCCCCACGATCGTCGGTGAGCTCGGTGGACTGCAACGCCTAGGCTGGGTAGTGACCGCCTACCTCCTTGCCCAGACGGTCGTCACCCCGGTCTATGGTAAACTAGGCGATCTATACGGCCGGAAGATCATCCTGCAGGTGGGGATCGTGATCTTCCTCGTCGGATCAGCCCTCTGTGGACTGAGTACGACGATGAGCCAACTCATTGGGTTCCGCGCGATCCAGGGGCTCGGTGGGGGCGGTCTGATGGTGACGACACAGGCTGTAGTCGGCGATATCGTCTCACCACGTCAGAGGGGTAGGTACCAGGGTATCTTTGGTGCGGTCTTCGGTGTCTCTAGTATCGCTGGCCCCCTTATCGGGGGCTATTTCACTACCGAACTCTCCTGGCGCTGGATCTTCTATATAAATATCCCCCTCGGTCTCGCCGCTTTCACCGTGATCGCGATCACCCTCCCGCGCAGGCCTGAAAGGGAGAGTCACTCGATCGACTACCTCGGTGCTGCGCTCCTCGCTGTCACTCTCAGCGCGATAGTCCTCCTGACCGATCTCGGTGGTGTGGTCTACCCCTGGCTCTCACCGCCTGCGAGCGCCAGCCGATGCAGAGGATCAGCGTCGATGTCGACGGTGATCTATCAGCGGTACAGCAGCAAGTGCTGCGCGCGTTCAGGGCCGAAGGGCTGCGTGCCGGAGAGGCTGG
>Ga0209487_1000339_pt1 | contig 42669 bp, 42 predicted proteins | sample Poulit2012_FD_187524 | JGI IMG/M metagenome (GOLD analysis project Ga0209487, IMG submission 187524) | Agricultural soil microbial communities from Georgia to study Nitrogen management - Poultry litter 2012 (SPAdes) (version 2) | ecosystem: Environmental > Terrestrial > Soil > Agricultural land... | reverse complement strand
TATTAAAGAGGCTGAATTCAGTCTCTTTATTTTTTTGTAAAAAACGTTCTATATCATATTGATCACCATAAAAATTATACTGAACAGCACCGTCTTTATCTGTTCGTAGTATAATACTTTTCTTCAAAGCCTTGAGTACTTCCTTAGACGGATGTCCATAAGAATTGTTCCGTCCGACGGAAATAAAAGCATACTTTGGATTTATTTGGTCAACAAAATTTTTATCTGTAGATGTTTTACTACCATGATGAGCAACTTTTAAAACATCAACCTCTAACTCTCTACTTTTTGCTAAAATTTGTCTCTCTACATTTTTTGATATATCACCAGTAAATAACCAATCTAACTTCCCAAGGGATGTATAAACAACGAGGGAATTATCATTTTCGTCATGAAATTCTTTCTCTGGTGATAACACATGAAAGATGTGATTACCGATTAAAAACTGTTCATCATAAGAAACTCTCTTGATACTTATCTTCCCCTCTTTTATAAGTTCTTTTTCGCTTTTATTTAATTCATAGGGCTCACTCACAACTAACTTTTCGACATTAAAATCCTCCACAATAAAAGGAATACTTCCGTTATGATCAATATCCTCATGACTAACAATGATAGCATCTATATCTGTTATTCCCCGGTAATAAAAATACGGTTGTATAATCTGTGAATATACTCTCTCACTCGGTTTGAAGTCTTTAAAAGAGAAGCTAGCCCCTGCATCGATTAAAATAACTCCTTTACGATAAGGTAATTCGATAACAAATGCATCTCCTTGGCCAATATCTAACATAGTTACCCTCCCTTTTTCAGAGAGATATGGTTGAAGTGAAATAAAGACGAATAATCCGACAATGAACAAACTTACATAAAACGCTCGGTTGAATCGTCTGTTTTCAAGATAAGCCATCATCATATTTAATGCGATGTAATATACAACGATTGTTACTAAGGATATTTTCCCAATGATCCAAGCATAGTCGAAAAGATAATCAATCCCGTAAATCATCGACAAAATGATGTCATGGATAAAAGTAAAGAATTTATCAAAAATAAGAGCAAATTTTGGTAATAGCGGGGAAAGAATAAGAAGTAAAAACATAGCAGGTATAACGAATAAGGAAAAGTAAGGAACGATTAGACTATTAACAATAATTGAAAGGGGTTGAAAGTAATAAAAATAATATATTTGAAGCGGTGTAATGACCATTTGTGAAATGAAGCTTATTTTAAGTAGTTGCCAAAATGGTGAGGAGGTGTGTAAGAGCCAATCTCTCGATAATAATAACCCGAAAGTGACTAAAAACGAAAATTGGAAACCGATATGATAAATAATATATGGATCCATTGCAATTAAACTAATAAATATAAGACTAATAACATCTGTTACAGAATGCTTAATATTAAATTTACTTAATACTAAAAAAACAAGTCCCATTAAACTTGCACGCCATACAGACGGGGCTCCTCCTGCAAGTAAAGCATAAATAGGTAAAAAGAAAATGATAAGCCACTGTGCGGTTTCTTTTGTCGTTATATTTAATTTTACTAACCCCATATACAATATCCCAGTAACTAATCCAACATGTAAACCTGAAATAGCTAAAATATGAGATAAGCTCCAACGATTAAATAATTCAATAACATCTTTAGGTAAATGTGCGTCACTTCCTAGAACTAACGCTTGTAACCAACTAGCTGTATCATAACTTAATAACTCTGATGTATACTGTAATAAATAATTTCTAAAAGAATAAACAATGTCTAAAGGGTGTTTACCTTGGCAACTGATATCCTCTATAGAAGAAAGTATCGTTTCAAAAGAGATTCCTTGTTGGAGTAAATATTTTTGGTAATTAAATTGTCCTGGATTACTACTCGAAGAAGGAAGTTCGACCGAATTATTTACTTGACATGTAGCTCCATATTTAATAGTAGATAGATCAATATCATCTTTTTCTCCATTCAAAAAATAATGAATATTAATTTTTTCCTTTGAATGATTTTCTTTTATTGTTATACGCATGTAATCATCTGTGAAAATAGGCGGTGAATCAATGACACCAGTATATTGTTCAGCCTGTAATAGCCAATGACTTTCTTCAGGAATTTTTATTTGTGGCATGTGAAAGAGGAAAACTAGCAGAAAAACAAGAGAGAGAAATAGATGAAATGCTTGAATGCGTTTTTTTATGAAGAGATAAGCAACCCAAAGCCCATAGAAAAGGATAAATATATAAGACTGAAAAATAATTGTTAAAGCACTTCCCAATATAGCAAAAGCTGGTAAGTGCCAGTATCCTTTCATATAATCACCTAACTTGAATTTAATTTATTGTAAAGCTAACATCTGTTAATGGAATCTTTTTTGTCTTTACCTTTGCTTCTTTAAAAAGTTCAATGGCATAAGGATGATTTCGGTAATCCTCGGCGTAATAAACCGTTTTTATTCCACTTTGGATAATTAATTTACAACACTGTAAGCATGGAAAATGGGTGACATAAATTTCTGCACCGTCTGTTGCAACACCAAATTTTGAGCATTGTAAAAGAGCATTCGCTTCCGCATGAACAGTACGAACACAATGACCATCAATCATATAACATCCTTCATCAATACAGTGTACACTTCCTGAGACACTTCCATTGTAACCACCGGCGATAATACGCTTATCTCTTACAATTGTTGCACCTACCATGAGCCGTGTACACGTACTTCGCAAAGATAACAAATGACTTTGAGCCATAAAATATTGATCCCATGAAATTCTATCCATTTTATATCACCTAACTTAAGGTATTTGAATCTGTTCTCTAATATTTTCCAATGTTTTTTCACCAATTCCAGAAACATTTAATAAATCTTCTGGTGTATTAAAATATCCGTTTTCTTCTCGGTATTGAATAATCGCACTTGCTTTAACAGGTCCAATACCTGATAATTGTTCAAGCTCTTCTTGTGTTGCAATGTTTACTTTAATTTTACCCGGTATACTAGCTGGACTATTTACAATTAACTCCATATCCAAATCATCCTCGTGTGGAACAAAGATGATCATCTCATCATGTACTTTTTCCGCTAGATTAACATGATCACTTCCTGCATTTTCAGTAAAACCACCTGCTAATTCGATCACATCATATACTCGAAAATGATGTTCTACCTCATAGATTCCGGGGTTTTCGATTTCTCCCTTTACATCAACAACGATAAGTTCATCAACTGCATTTTCCTCGGTAAGATTATCTTCTGGATTGAAAGCATTGTTGTTAATGAAGTTGTCATCATGTTCAGATGGGAAAATTTTATCATTATGGTTAAAAAGAATAACAATAAATACAACAAGAATACTAATAGGAAATAGAAATTTACGAACGATATTTCGAATCATCACGATCACCTATCAGAAATTTTTGCTATATATGTATCATAGCAAAAGATTCCTAAGATAGGCTGTTTTTCTCGAAAGTTGTTTTTTAACGTTTATTTCTCAGCAATAAAAAATATTCTTTCAGGACTTTCAATATGTTTCGCTAATTTAAACGAAAAGTCAGCATAAATATGTATTTTTGAAAAGCCCACTTTTTGTAATAGGTGCTTATAAAACTCTGCTTTGTATACTTTTTGGAAATGATACTCATCAAATCGTTCATAATAACTTCCATTTCTGATGTAAAATGTTAAGTCATGATGCATGTCGCCCTTTTCTTCACCCGGTTCACAAAACCATATATATGAATAATCCTCAGTAACATCAGCAAAGGTATGTCCGATTAAATCATTCATCGCATAGTTAAATGCATGGACATCAAAAATAAATATTCCTTCATGATTTAGCATATGATATACATTTAAAAATGTCTGTTTCAAACCCTCTACTGAAGGAATATAATTAATAACATCACAATAACTAATAGCAGCATCTAAGTTTGATATACCTGTTAGTCGGGTAATATCCTGTTGGATCCACTGAATGTCCACTCGTTGTTTAACAGCTTTTTGTGATGCTTTCGTTAACATATCGGCAGAAAAATCGACTCCATATAGCTGATAACCTGCATCAGCCAATTTAAGAGTCACTTCACCCGTGCCACAACCTAAATCAGCAATTGTGGACACATTTTTATGAAACTTCTCAAATACTTTTTCTGTAAAATAATACCACTTATCATATGGAGCATGTTCCATTAAAAGATCATATATATAAGCAAGATGTTGATAAGACATATTATCCCTCTTTAAGAGGAGTTACGTCTACTTCCCTAGCATCTCCCCATAATCTTTCTAAATTATAATAACGTCGCTCTTCCTCATGAAACACATGACAAATGACGTCCTTTGCATCAATAACAATCCATCTTGAACTGTCAAAGCCCTCAATGAAATCAACATGAACACCGTTTTCTTCAAAGGAATCTTTAATTTCCCTTGCAATTGCCTTTACTTGTCTTTCATTCGTTGCATGACAAATTAAAAAATAATCTGTAATAATTGATAAACCTACCATATCAAGGGCGGTAATATCTTTGGCATTCATATCATCACAAGCCTTTACGGCTAATTTCAATACATTTTTACTATTCATAGATTTATATAACCTCCATTTGATTTCCTACGGTTGCAGATAATTCATTATATGCGTAAAATGTACTCGGATAAATCGTATGTTTTTTTGACATTAAAAATTGAATAGTATTACGAAGAATTAAATAGACTGCTTGATCTAAATTTTCTGTTGCTACTTCACGAACCTTTTCTACTCCTGGAATATCTCTCATCGGTTCAATATAGTCTGCTACAAAAATAATTTTTTCAAAAGTTGACATATGTTCTTTACCAGTCGTATGACAATAAATCGCACTTAAAACATCTCGATCTACAATCCCATGTTTTTGTTTTAACATTAGAGCCCCTACCGGTCCATGCCAAATTGCGGAATGGTAAAAAAGTAAATTTTTTGGTAAAGAACTTTGCAAAATCCATCGTTTTAATTCTTCTTTTGAATGATTTTTCGCATAATCATGTAAAATAGCGGCAAGTTCGATTTTTTCTATATTTACATTGTATTTTCTTGCTAATTGAGTAGCCACTTTAGCAACTCTAAAGGAGTGTTCAACGCGGTCTTTAGACAATACATTAGTGATGATTTTTTTCGCATATTTAATGTCCATACAAATGATTCTCCTTAATATAATTTTCCACAGCGTTCGGAACTAAGTAAGTAATCGAACGGTTCTTTTTTAGGCGTTCACGAACTAATGTCGAAGAAATATTTATCTTAGGAATTTCGACCGTAAGTATTGGATAGGATGTTTGCAACGTAAATTCATGGCGTTTAACTCCGACAAACGTAATGAGTTCAAATAACTCATCAACATCCTTCCAGTTCGGTAAGTATTCAACCATATCCGCTCCGATAATAAAGAAAAATTCATACGTTGGAAAATCTTTCGTAAATGTTCGAATAGTATCAATCGTATAGGATTTTCCTTTTCGGTCAATTTCAATTGTATGTATAAAAAAGTGTGGATGATCTTTAATCGCACACTTTAACATTGCTAATCGATGTTTAGCAGATACTGTGGTGTTTTCTTTATGTGGAGACTCATATGTTGGAACAAACCAAACTTCGTCTAAAATTAATTCATCTCTTACATATTCTGCAATTAGTAAATGACCAATATGCGGTGGATTAAATGCTCCCCCTAAAATACCAATTTTTTTCATAAGAAACTCCTTTTATGATGGTAATTCAATCTTTTTATGATCTTTGGATTCCTTATAAAACACGATATTCTTTCCGATGATTTGAACGATATGAGCATTTGTTCCTTCGGTGATTTGTTCAGCAACAGTTGTTTTATCTTCTAAGCAATTTTGCAAAATGCTTACTTTTATTAACTCTCGCCTTTCCAATGTATCGTTAATTTGCTTCGTCATATTTTCATTAACACCCGATTTGCCAACTTGAAAAATAGGTTTTATTTGATTTGCTTTCGCACGTAAAAATCGTTTTTGTTTTCCTGTTAACATATTAACTTCCTTTCAATTTTATTTGAAGCTCTTCAGCCATTGTATCAAGTGAAACTGTTTTTCCTGTCCATATTTCAAACGCATAAGCTGCTTGATGGAGTAACATCGTATGTCCATAATGAATATGTGCGCCTTGTTTCCTCGCCTCTTTTAAAAGGTTTGTTTCTAGTGGACGATAGACGATATCACTAACGATCGCTGTTTTCTTGATTGCATCTAAACAAATAATTGCCTCTTGATCCTTTGGGGCCATTCCTACTGAGGTTGTTTGGATGATTAAATCATAATGCTCAAGATGTTTACTTATCGCATCAAGTGAGTATATATTTGTTGTGGATGAAAAGTCCTCCACTAATTGCTCAGCATGTTCCAGTGTGCGGTTCGTGATATCTATATTTTTTACCCCATTTAAAAGCAAAGCATGAAAAATACCCCGAGCTGCTCCACCAGCACCAATAAGTAAAACTCGTAATTGTTTGTCATTAAATAATGTTGGATAATCATTAAGCAAGGATCGAATATAACCTATTCCATCTGTATTATAACCAATCCAATCGGAACCTTTTTTAACGACCGTATTGACTGCTCCACTTCCAGTTGCTGTCTCATCTAACTTGTCAATATAAGATATTATTTTTTCCTTATAAGGTAATGTCACATTAAAACCGACTACTTTTTCCTTTATCTCAGATAACTTTACTGAAAAGATCTCTGGTTCAATTTCGTACAGTTTATACGTACCTGACAGATCAACCTTTTCAAAAAAACTTTGATGTATCCAAGGTGACAAAGAATGGGATAATGGATATCCTATTAGACCTAAAGGAAACATTTTATCGACCATCCTTTGTAAAAGCTTCTCGTAAAGAAACAGCCGTACTTTTTGGGTAATGGACGGTTACTGTAACTCCTGCATGTTTAATCGTTATCCAACCTAATCCAGGAATGACAACATCGGTAAAATCTTCTGTTATCTTAAATGTATTTTTCGTAAATTCAGGTAATTGTTTCATCGTTTTTTTATTAGGTGGTGATAAAAGCTTTCCTAAATGTTCACGATACAACTTATCTGCATTATCTAAGGGTGTTCGATGGATTTTTAATTCATTTGAAAAATAACATATATATGAATTGTCCTCACCACTTATAATATCAAATCTTGCAATTCCACCCAAAAATAAAGTTTGGCCTTCTCGTAATTGATATGTTCTAGGTTTAATTTCATTTTTAGGTGTTATTTTTTTTAAGTCTTGATTTGATACATAATGGACAATTTGTCTTTCATTGACAATTCCTGGCGTATCAATTAACGATGAGGAATCATCTAATGGTATTTCAATAAAACCAAGCGTCGTGCCTGGAAAATATGATGTTGTAATCACGTCTTCTTCCCCAACAGTATCCTGAATCAGTCGATTAATTAACGTGGACTTGCCTACATTCGTTGTTCCGACGATGTACACATCTTTGCGTTCACGATACTTTTCAATAAAATACTTTAATTCTTCTAATCCAATTCCTTTTGTTGAGGAAATAAGGCAAACATCTTTTACTTTCATTCCGACTTCATTAGCAGTTCTTCGTAACCATTGACTTAATTTTCTCTTGTTTGTTGATTTTGGTAAAAGATCTATTTTATTACCAACTAAAATAATATCTTTATTTCCAATCATTCGCGGGAGACTTCCAATTAAACTACCCTCGACATCGAATAAATCAACCATATGAATGATAATTCCTTCTTTTAAGCGGATGTCACTAATCATTTGGTGAAAATCATCTGCTGTTAATTCGATATCCTCCGTTTCATTATAATGTTTTAACCGAAAACATCGTCGACAGAGTACATCATCCCGTGTTTTTAACGCAGAGGCTGGGACATATCCCGCTTGTTCTTTATCTTTTGTTTGAATAATTGCACCACAACCTAGACAATACAAGTCTTTGTTCATGAATTCTTCACCTCTTCAAGTTTTCCTCTTTTACGAAAATAATTTAATATTCTTCGTTCAATAAACCGATTAAACTTTGTGATTGGTGCATCCGTTTCTACAATTGGGACAACTAAAATCGTATAAAAGCCCCCACGGTTTCCACCAAGAACATCGGTGAGTACTTGATCACCGATAACAGCAATTTCATTTGTTCGTAAATTCATCCTTTCAGCTGCACGTAAAAAGGATTTTCTTAAAGGTTTTCGTGCACTATGTATATATGGAATATTTAAAGGTTGAGAAAATTTCTTTACTCGGTCTTCGTTATTGTTAGAAATAATAATAACATTGATATTATAATCCTCTAATTGCTGAAACCAATCTTCTACACTTTTTGTAGCCTTCGGTTTATCCCAAGCTACTAATGTATTATCTAAATCTGTTATAATTCCCTTTATTCCCTTTTCTTTTAAGACTTTGATGTCAATTTGATAAATATCAGTCGTATATAAATTCGGTAAAAATGAACGTAGCAACATAAACACCTCAAATAAGTATGATAATTTCATCTTCGTATAAAACTATCTTATCGTATACACACTTTATTGAAAAGATATATTGTCAGAACGTGTGGTATTTTGACCTTTTTGTAAAAAACTTCTCGACAAATTGTTACAACAATTTGTAATGTGGATAAGTTTATACACAGGCAAAGCTCATTACTTATTGAGTTTCATTATGTTTTTTCGAGAGTTATACACAAGTTATAAACAATTATACGTGTATATCTCAATCTTGTTCTTAATTTTAAATCGTGATAGATTATGTATATACATTTTTAAATGCGTTTTGGAGTGAGTATATTGGATATTTTATGTGATAAACTTCTTATGGAAACTTATGTTAAAGCAAAAGAGTTAAACTTAAGTGACGAATTCATTGCTTTAATAAAAAAAGAACTCGTGAAAAGAGACTTGCTGTCAAAAAAGAAGTTGGTTTGTAAACAAAATAAACTTCTAAATAATTGAAATTGCTCATTATCAATGGAATAATGAAGTAGTATACAATTTTATTATAGTTCGTTTCATCAGAGGAGGCCTTTTGAATGTTACTAGCCATACTACTACCTATTATTTTTGCAATTTTTGTTCCATTCATTACAAAATATAAACATAAATTTCATCCAGGAATCGTCATCTTTTTTATTCCATTCTCAATATTCATTTACTTTCTAACTTTTTTTGGGCGAGATTTTACGAATCAACAATACACATTTAAATGGATTCCATCTTTACATATTAATTTCGACTTATTTTTAGATGGATTAAGCTTATTATTTGTTTTACTTATAAGCGGTATCGGAACTTTAGTTGTTTTGTATTCAGTTTACTACTTAGATATAACAGAGCGTTTAACACATTTTTATATATATTTGTTACTTTTTATGTCAGCAATGTTAGGTGTTGTATTATCTGACAACATATTTGTTCTTTATACTTTTTGGGAGCTCACATCCATTTCTTCATTTTTATTAATCGGTTATTGGCATTTCAAAGAGCGTTCCCGTTATGGCGCGCTAAAATCGCTTCTCATTACTGTCTTCGGTGGTTTGAGTATGCTTGGTGGACTAATCTTTCTTTCCATCATAGCTGAAACGACAAGTTTCCAAACGATGATGGAACGAAGTGACATTATTTTATCAAATGATTATGCCTTACTTATTTTAATCTTAATTTTTATCGGAGCCTTTACAAAATCTGCCCAATTTCCTTTCCACATTTGGTTGCCAGATGCTATGGAAGCACCGACACCTGTTAGTGCGTACTTACACTCTGCAACAATGGTAAAAGCTGGACTTTATTTAATTGCAAGAACATCTCCTATTTTCTCAAATAGTGATTGGTTCTTTATTATTGTTACGATTGTCGGAATTACAACACTCGTTTGGGGCTCATATATGGCCGTCAGACAAACAGATTTAAAAGCAATCTTAGCTTTTTCAACGATCAGTCAATTAGGTATGATTATGGCTATGCTCGGTTTTGGAACTGAGATAGCTATTTTCGCAGCAATCTTTCATATTATCAATCATGCTACCTTTAAAGGTGGTCTATTTATGGTTGCGGGAATTGTCGATGTTCAAACGGGTACAAGGGATATTCGAAAGCTTGGAAGTCTCATGTCATTTATGCCGATTGCTGCTACATTAGCAATGTTAGGTACATTTTCCATGGCAGGTATTCCATTACCATTTTTAAATGGTTTCTATAGTAAAGAACTCTTTTTTGATGCGTCATTATCATTACCATCCTTTAACGGTGTAAGTTCATTTTTAACAAGTGTTATTCCTTATTTAGCCGTAATCGGTAGTATTTTTACTTTTGTTTATTCTATGTATTTATTATTTGGTGTATTTTCTAATCGAAAAGAACATCAACTAGCTCATGACCCAAAAGAGGCAAAATTAGGAATGTTAATTCCACCAATCATATTAACTATTGGTGTCGTATTAATTGGACTTTTCCCAAATTGGATAAATGATCGTCTCATTACCTTTGCTGCTACATCTGTTAGCGGTGTTGAAAATTATGAAACGATAAAGTTTTGGCATGGCTTCTCCACCCCATTTGTCATGTCTTTAATTGTCGTTGGTCTAGGAGCTCTGCTTTACGCCACAAAACCAAAATGGGAGCAAATGTATGATGTATTGCCTGGAAAAGCAAGCTTTAACCGAGTATATGATTGGTTTGTTGAAAGACTATACGATTATCCTGTGAAAATTAACCAAACACATATGACAGGCTCTGTAAGAAATTATATGGCGATTATTCTCGGAACATTATCTATTATTACCTTTGCTTTTATGTTTATGACCGGTGGATTTACGTTTAGTACGGAAGATTTAGCTGAAATAACGATCCTTGAAATTTCAATTATCATTATTATCATTACTGCAGCCATTGGTACCTTATTTATGAACCATAAAGTTTCAGCCATATTAGTATTAGGTATCGTAGGTTATGGTGTAGCGATGCTATTCGTCTTATATCGTGCACCAGACCTAGCTCTTACCCAATTAGTCATTGAAACAGCAACAGTTGTACTATTTCTATTAGCGTTTTACCATTTACCAAAATTAGAAAAGCGAATTGAAAAACCAAGTACAAAGGCTGTTAACCTATTTATTTCGATTAGTTTCGGAGCATTGATGGCGGCTATCGGTATTTCTGCTCATAGTACAGACTGGTTTGATAAAATTTCTGATTACTTTTTAGAAACATCTTTAACAATTGCTGGTGGTCACAACGTCGTTAATGTCATATTAGTTGATATGCGTGGAATTGATACACTTTTTGAAATTACTGTATTAGGAATTGCTGGATTAGCTGTATTTAGCCTCATTCGTTTACGAAAGAATAAGGAGGCGAAATAAATGGAAATCATCATTTCAATATTAGCTGGAATTTTATTTGCTGTTGGTGTTTACAACATATTACAAAAACAATTGCTCCGCGTTGTCATAGGAACAGGTTTGATATCCCATGCTGGGCATTTATTTATTTTAACGATGGGGAAATTAAAAAGAGGAGCCCCACCGGTATTAACGGAAGGAATTTCAAAGTATACCGATCCTTTACCACAAGCATTGATTTTAACATCAATAGTTATTAGTTTTGGAGTAACAAGCGTCGTCTTAGTCCTCGCCTATCGTACAGCAACAGAAAATAAAACAGACAATATGGAAGAGTTAAGGGGTAACGAACATGAGTAATCTAGTAGTTTTACCAATTATTTTACCATTACTTTTTGGAATCATTTTAGCATTTACAAATAAATACAATAAAGTTTCTAGGACAGTAACTAAAATCTTTTCCATCGTTTCTTTAGTCGTTTCTGGATATTTACTTTGGATTGTTATAAATGATGGCACGATTGTATTAGAAACAGGAAGCTGGGCGGCACCTTATGGTATTGTTTTTGTAGCCGATTCATTAGCTGTTGTTATTGTATTTATAACGAATATCGTTGCAACAGCAGCCGCCTTTTATGCACCACATTCTTTAAGTGAACAGAAGGAGAAACATTATTTTTACGCATTCTTTTTCTTTTTAATTTCAGGAGTATCCGGGGCCTTTTTAACTGGAGACTTATTTAATTTATTCGTCTTTTTTGAAGTGTTATTAATGGCTTCGTATGCACTAATCGTACTTGGCGGTGACCGTGTTCAATTACGAGAATCATTAAAGTATGTGCTCATAAACCTATTTTCTTCTGTTATTTTTGTAACGGCAGTAGCTTTTTTATATTCTGTCGTTGGAACAGTAAATATGGCACATATAGCTGAGCGTGTGCAAGAAGCAGAACAACAAGGAATTTTAACAACGATAAGTATTTTATTATTCTTTGTTTTTGCAACAAAAGCAGCGCTTTTCCCTCTTTACTACTGGATGCCTAATTCTTATGTCGTTCCAAATCCTGTTGTCTCTGCTCTTTTTGGAGCTTTATTAACGAAGGTTGGTGTTTATTCTATTTTACGTACATTTTCACTTATGTTTACTTTCGAAACAAATTATACACCAACATTGTTTTTATGGATTGCTGGACTTTCACTTATTTTTGGGGTCATTGGTGCTCTTTCAACAAACAATATTAAGTTAATTATTGCGTATAATGTGATTCCTGCCATTGGATTTATGTTATTAGGAATCGCTATCTTTAATGGTGATGCCCTTAGCGGCTCTATCTATTATTTAATTCATGATATGATTATAAAAGCTGCACTGTTTATGATTGTTGGTGTTATCGCATATGTAGCCGGTACGTCTGATCTACGGAAAATGAGTGGATTAATCAATCAGTATCCACTATTAGGTTGGCTTCTATTTATTGCTGCCTTTGTTTTAGCAGGTATCCCACCTTTTAGTGGCTTTATTGGTAAATTACTATTATTAAAAGGTGCTTTAACTAAGGAAGCCATCCTTATTGTTATTATTGGCTTATTAACGAGCCTACTCATTTTATATTCCGTCATGAGAATCTTCATTTATGCCTTTTGGGGGGCAGAAAATAAATCCTTTAAAAAGAAATCAATTAAAGGCTTTTATGGACCGATTATCTTTTTACTGTCTCTCTCTATATTTTTAGGGATCGGTGCAGAATTTGTTTTTCCAACAGTTGAAAATATCGCTAAATACCTATTAGATCCTAATATTTATATCGACTTCGTATTAAAGGAGTAATTTATATGGCCTTTCAAATTATCGTGCATTTACTAATTTCTGTCATGTGGATGTTTTTAAGTGAAACATACACGTTAAATAGCTTTTTAATCGGCTTTTTAATTGGAGCCCTTTTACTGACAATACTCAGGCGATTTATTCCCGGCAAATTATACTTACTACGAGTTTATAGTATAATCAAGCTCATCATCATTTTTTTACGAGAGTTAATTTTATCAAACATTGAAATCGTTAAGCTTGTCTATCAAAAAGAACCTAGTTTTGAACCAGGAGTGTTCGCCTATCCTACCGAACTTAAGTCAAATTGGGAATTAACCCTTTTAGCTAATTTAATTACACTTACACCAGGTTCACTTTCTGTTGCTATTTCTGAAGATAATAAAACGATATTTGTCCATGCCATGCATGTTGAAAGTGTAGAAGATGAAATTCGTTCGATTAAAGACACTTTTGAAGCCGCAATTAGGGAGGTTACAAAATGACAGAAATACTTGAATTTGTAGAAAATCTATTACCTGTTATTACAGCTATATGTATGATCGGTATTGCCTTTTCCCTAATTTTATTACTTTATCAAATTATCAAAGGACCTACAAATCCAGATCGAGCAGTAGCTTTAGATGCTTTAGGAATGAATTTATTAGCAATTACTGCATTAACATCAATTATTCTTGTTACATCAAAGCTAAATGATGTTATTTTACTCATCGGAATTTTATTATTTATTGGAACGTTAGCTTTTGCTAAATACATGGAGAAGGGTGTTATCATTGACCGGGACATTGATTGATATCATCATGTATATCATTATTATCTTACTATTACTCATTGGAACTTTTTTTATCGTCTCTAGTTCAATAGGTATCATAAGATTTCCAGATGTCTATACACGATTACATGCAGCAACGAAATCACCTACTTTAGGAGTTATGAGTATTCTTATCGCTACGTTTTTATTTCTATATGGAGCAAAAGGTATCGTAAGTGGAAAATTACTATTAGCCATTCTATTTATCGTACTGACCTCTCCTGTTGGAGGACATATGCTTTCCCGTGCTGCACATATGAGTGGTGTTAAACCAATTCTTAATAAACAAGAAGATGCTTTTGAGCAATATAAAATGAGAAATGATGACAATTCATAAATGTCATCATTTTTTTATGTGGACAGACACAAATTAAATTTTCAGACATATAAATGACCCATATAGGCTAATACCTAATTAGATTTAAAGGCGGTGGCTTTATATGTCAAGTATATTAAGTGCTTTGGCGGTTGTCGTTAAAGAACTTATCTTTTTTGTTTCTTATATAAAAAATAAGGCTTTCCCTCAACCATTATCAGCAGAAGAAGAGAAAAGATATATTGAAAAAATGCTTGAAGGAGATAAATACGCGAGAAACATGCTTATCGAACATAATTTGCGCTTAGTAGCTCATATCGTGAAGAAATTCGATAACACCGGGGAAGATACTGAAGATTTAATTTCTATCGGAACAATTGGATTAATTAAAGGTGTTGAAACGTATAATCCTAGTCGAAAAGCTAAGCTCGCTACATATGCAGCAAGGTGTATTGAAAATGAAATTTTAATGCATTTAAGAAATTTAAAAAAGGTAAGAAAAGATGTTTCCATCTATGAACCGATTGGTCAAGATAAAGAAGGAAATGAAATTAACTTTATGGACATTTTAGAAGCTGAAAATCAAGATATTATTGAATATATCCAGCTAAATATGGAAATTGAAAATATGAAACAATATTTTGATGTGTTAGACAAAAGAGAAAAAGAGGTCATCGTTTATCGATATGGACTGAACAATTATCCAACGATGACCCAAAAGAAAATTGCGAAACGTCTAAATATTTCCCGGAGTTATGTATCCAGAATTGAAAAAAGAGCCCTGATGAAGATCTTTAGAGAATATTACAGGATGGAAAGACATCGATTTCAATCATAACTATTCATTGATTTTACAAACTCAATGATAAAACGGGTTGAATTTTTTGCAGCTGTATCTAGAAATTCATCAAAGGAAATGTTTGCATCCTTACCTGCAATGTCTGATAACGCCCGTATAATGACAAAGGGTGTGCCATATTGAAAACATACTTGAGCGATGCTGGCTGCTTCCATCTCCGCCGCAATTAGAGATGGAATTTTTTCCTTGATATACTTAACATATTTGTCATCACTCATAAAGGAATCACCAGTACCAATCATCCCTACTGATGCATTTATTTGTAATTTTTTCAGTACTTGTTTGGCATGATGAACCAACCTTTCATTTGCATGATAAGTATGTGGCATTCCCGGGACTTGGCCATATTCATAGTTAAATACAGTTGCATCTACATCGTGATGAATAACTTCTGAGGAAATAACAATATCTCCTACGCTTAATCGATGAGACAATCCTCCAGCTGAACCAGTATTAACGACTAAATTTGGTTTGAATTTTTCATGTAATATTGTCGTTGACATAGCTGCATTTACTTTTCCAATACCAGATTTTAGTAGGACGACCTTTCTGTCTGCTAATTCTCCTTCAATAAATAATGACTGAGCAATTTTAGTTTCATTTGTAATCGTTAATTTATTTTTCAAATATACAATTTCTTCATCCATTGCCGCAATAATTCCAATCGTCATCTATTTACTCTCTCCTCCATTTTAGTCTGAATGCATATCATTTTCTTGCAACACTTCTACTTTAGTTGGTTGCCATCCTTCGTTTGTTATCCATGACAAATATACTCTAAATATTTTCTTTTGATCCATTGAGGTAACTGTCCCAACCGCCTTTTGATCTCCATCATTTCCGAGCCACCAAATGATTAATTCATCTAATTCAGTCGCTATTTTCATCGCTTGTTCCATCTCTTTCCAATCTGTCGATTGTTTATTAAATTGCGTTTCATGGGGCTCATTTTGTTCTGTACCAATAGGATCCCAATTTTTTGAAAATGCTGAAATCACATTTTCATCATCAGAATACATTTGGATCATTTGTTCTTCTTCGCTTTCTTCATTTAGTTCGTTATTTGTTTCATCATCATTTTCTAACTGTTCATTTTCCGTTACAGATTTATCATCATCTTTGTTATTTTGATCCTGTTCGTCTTCAATGAATTCATTATTAATTTCTCCATTATTGTTTTCCTTTACAAAATCCTTCGCATCTCTATTTTTAAAAATCAACAACATAATTAACAAAACAAATAAAACGAGTCCTATCAGTATTAAGGCTGTTAAAATTTGCGTGTTTTTTCTTCTTTTATTATACTTGTCCAATCTTGAATTCGCCATTTTCATACATCCCTTAATTCATTATTATTCAATTTATACGAGCTTTTGTGTATGAATATGCATTTTAATATAAAAGAAAAAAGCGAAAGGAAAATCCTTCGCTTTTATTATTTAACTTCAATGATTTTAACCTGCATGTCTCCGCCCGGAGTTGTTACTGTTACTTCATCATCTACTTTATGACCGAGTAAACTTTTTGCAATCGGTGAGTCATTTGAAATTTTCCCCTCAAAAGGATTCGCTTCAACGCTTCCGACAATTGTATACGACTCTTCATCTCCATCTGGTAATTCTTTAAAGGTTACTGTTTTACCTAAAGAAACAACAGAAGGGTTTTCACCATTATTTTCAATTATCTTTGCATTTCTAATCATCTTCTCAACTTGTGCAATTCTAGTTTCTACAAAGGCTTGTTCTTCTTTTGCAGAATCGTATTCTGAGTTCTCGGATAAGTCACCAAAATCACGCGCAACTTTAATTCTTTCAACGATTTCTTGCCTTTTTTCAGTTTTTAAAAGATGAAGTTCCTCTTCTAGTTTCTGCATACCTTCTTGAGTCATGTAATAATTTTTTTCTGTAGTCATTTCGTACACTCCCTTATTTAACTAATAATATTTATTGTGAACATACATTGGTTGTTTTTGTATCTATAGTTACACGTAAAATTAACTATGACAGAAAAAGAAAATTATTTCAAACATTTTTTATATTTTTTTGTAGTTGTTCAATATATTGTTCTATTTTTGTTGCAATAATATCAATCGCGACATGGTTTTCGCCACCTTCTGGAATAATAATATCTGCATTATATTTAGATGGTTCGACAAATTGCAAATGCATTGGCCGTACAAAATTTAAATATTGATCGATTACTGAATCTAAATTCCGGCCTCGTTCTTTTATATCTCTTGAAATTCTACGAATAATCCTTACATCTGCATCTGTATCAATAAATACTTTAATATCCATTAAATCCATTAATTGTTCGTCATGTAAAATTAGTATTCCTTCTAAAATAATAACATCTTTAGGATCGATCTTTGTAACTTTTGATGATCTCGTATGTTGTTTATAATCATAAGAAGGTTTTAATATTGTTTCATAATTCATTAGCTGTTTTAGTTGTTTAATTAACAATTCGTTGTCAAAGGCATCTGGGTGATCATAATTTGTAAGCAAACGTTCTGAAAATGTTTTCTCACTTTGATCTTTGTAATAACTATCTTGTTCAATTACTAATATGGAATCTTTTGAAAAACGTTTGCACACTTCATATGTAACAGATGTTTTTCCACTTCCACTTCCTCCAGCGATACCTATGACGATAGGCTTATTTTGCATCGTTAAAAACCCTCGTTTCTTCAAGTGTTAGTCTCTATATTCTTGTTTTAATCGTTCATGTTCTTCATTTGTTTCAGAATAATGAATATTTCCATCATGATCATGTAAAAAGTACATATAATCAGTTTTCTCTGGATTTATCGTTGCTTCTAAAGAACTAACGCCAAAATTAGCAATCGGACCTACTGGTAGTGTATTAATAATATATGTGTTATATGGCGAGTCGACTTCTAAATCTTCGTATAATACTCGTTCCTTATGTTCCCCTAATGCATAAAGTACTGTTGGATCTGTTTGTAAAGGCATACCGATATCTAATCGATTATAAAATACACCTGCAATTATTTTTCTTTCTTCATTATTTCTTGATTCTTTTTCAAGTAATGAGGCAAAAGTAAATATTTCATGGACAGAATATTCATTATCTAAAATATCGTTTTGATAATTACTTACGACTTCTACTGTTTTATCTAACATCGCTTCTACAACAGTTTCTACAGAAGGATTTTCTTCATAAAATTCATATGTAGCTGGGAATAAATACCCTTCTAAAGGTGTATGAATATTAGAATCTAATATATCTTCTGTTAAAACAATACTATATTCATCAATTAATTCATTTATATATTCCTTATCATTGACAACATCTAAAAAGTCTTCTTTGTCAATTTCCAAATTATTTTCATATAATTCGGCAATTTCCTCAATGGATTTGCCTTCTGGAATAGTGACGATATGTACTGGCTCTAAAACAACTTTTCCACTTTTTAATGTTTCAATAATTTCATCAAAATTATCTGCTTTCGTAAATTCATACATACCTGCTTGAAAATCAGATTCATTTTTAAGCTTTGTATATAAGCGAAAGATTCTTGCATCTTTAATAATGCCATTTTGCTCAAGGATCTCACTAATAGAAGAAGATGTTGAACCAAGTGGTATTTCTACTTCAATTGGAGTTTTATCATTAGGATCTACAGGTTGAAGTGAGGAATTAATGTAACTATATGCTGAATAACCTATATAGGCTAGGACAAGTGTAATTAATAACATAGCTACTAAAACAATTCTTCTAACTACTCTTGCTTCTTCACTTCTTTTTATGACATTTTCACGATAGTTATTCTTTTTATCGTTTGACATTTCTCTCCCTCCTATCGTCTGATATATTATACTAAAATCTTTTCAAATAATCTATTCTTTGACAAAACAAAAGTTGATATCTTTGCTCAGATATCAACTCTTATTTTTGTATTTAGTTTAATTCATCTTCTTCGGCGACTGTATGGAGCATTTCTTCTACGAGTTCCCACTCTTCATCAGACTCTATTTCATATAATGTTAAATCATCATCTTTACTACCCTCTTCATACCGAAATGCATAAACCTCCACTTCATCTTCATCTTTTTGTTCAAAAGGAACTAAAGCGATATATGAATGGTTTGTTTCATCTACAGTAAAAGTAAAGAGTGTTTCAAATAAATGTTCTTCTCCATTTTCATCTGGGATGATGATTTTCTCACCCACGTCAAATCCCATCGGTTAGCCCTCCTTTGGTAAAGAATCCAAATACGTTTGTAAAATCATAACTGCTGCAACTTTATCAATCACTTTTCGCCGTTTTTGTCTACTTACATCAGCTTCTAACAACGTCTGTTCTGCAGCAACAGTAGATAATCGTTCATCCCATAGGATCGTAGGAATATTATGGGTAGATTCGATATGTTTTGCAAAGATTTGTGATGCTTCGCCGCGTTCTCCAATTGAACCATCCATATTTTTTGGAAGTCCGATCACTATCTTTTTAATGGAGTGTTCTTCAATAATGTCTCCTAATTGATCATCGGCTGAATGAATATTTTCTTCATTCCATCTAATCGTTGTTAATCCTTGGGCTGTCCATCCAAAAGGATCGCTAACGGCTACTCCGATTGTTTTTGAACCTACATCTAAACCTAAAGTTTTCATTTATTCACCTTTATGTTGTTGTAAATAATAAGTGACTACCTCTTCTATAACTTCATCCCGTTCGACTTTACGGATTAGATTTCGAGCATCTTTATACCGTGGAATGTAAGCCGGATCTCCAGATAATAAATAACCTACGATTTGATTTATTGGATTGTACCCTTTCTCACGAAGAGCACCATGCACCGTAAATAAAATTTCTTTTATATCTTGATCAAACGGTTCTTCTGAAAAGTTAAATTTCATTGTTTTATCTGTAGAACTCATTGTTCCACCCCACTTTATATAATTTCTTATACTGTCTATTCTATCACGTTTCATCTTTAATTAATATTGAAATTTATTAATTTATCGTAAAATTATTCTTTTAGATAGTTTTTAACGAAATTTAATGCTTCAGTAATTTTTTCTGGATTGTTTCCACCGGCTTGAGCCATATTCGGTCGACCACCACCGCCGCCACCACATATTTCAGCAGCTTGTTTAATTAATTTACCAGCATGGTACCCCTCTTCAACGAGATCATCAGAAACACCTGCCACGAGCTGTACTTTATTATTATTCTCCGCTGCGAGTAATATAATACCCGATGGGACAACTTCTCTCATCTCATCTAACATTGAACGCAGTTGATTCATGTTACTTACATTTACACGTTCCGCTAATACTTGAATACCATTAATTTCTTCTGTTCGATTAACCAATGATTTTGCTTCAATATTTGAAAGTTGATCTGATAATGATTCGTTTTCTTTTTCTAATTGTTTGATTTGTTGTTGTAAGTCAGTTATCCTGTTTTTCACCTGATCAACGCTTGAATTTAAATCTTTAGATATATCTTCTAACATTTGCACTTTTTCATTCATAAATTCATAAGCATACTTTCCTGTAACGGCCTCGATTCTTCGTGTTCCAGCACCGATACCTGTTTCAGATAAAATTTTAAAAATTCCAATTTCAGAAGTATTTTCAACGTGGCATCCTCCGCATAATTCAATACTGTAATCATCAATCATAACGACCCGGACGATGTCATCATATTTTTCACCAAATAGTGCCATCGCACCGATCGCCTCTGCTTGTTCCTTTTCCATATGTTCAATCTTTAAAGAAATCGACTCCCAAATTTTTTCATTCACTTTTTGTTCGATTTGTTCTAATTCTTCATTAGTTACTGCATGGAAGTGTGAGAAATCAAACCGTAGTCGTTCTTCTGCGACGAAAGAACCCGCTTGATTCACATGAGCACCTAAAACATCTTTTAGAGCTTGATGTAATAAGTGAGTGGCTGTGTGATTTTTAATAATATCTATTCTATTTTCTTCATTGATTTTCGCCTGTACGGTTTCGCCTACTTTAATATTTCCTCTTGTAATCGTACCATAATGCAAATGTTGTCCATGAGGTGCACTGTTTACATCTGAAATCATAACTTCTGCATCTGCTGTCGATAAAGTACCTGTATCTGCAATTTGACCACCACTTTCAGCATAAAAGGGTGTCGCTTCTAAAATAATAATAACTTCATCTTCGGTAGATGCAAAATCTACAAATTGACTATCTTTAATAATCCGTACAATTTTTGTTTCTGTTTCAAAAGAATGATAACCAACAAATTCACTTTGTTCTTCATATTCATTTAATAATGTTGTTTGAACACCCATTGAATGGACTTCTGCTCGGGCTTTTCGAGCTCTTGTTCGCTGTTTTTCCATCTCTTTTTCGAAACCTTCTTGGTCGATCGTAAACCCATATTCGGCTACATATTCTTCTGTTAATTCTTTTGGAAATCCATACGTATCATAAAGTTTAAATACTTGTTCGCCTGGAAATACAGTACTCTTTTTTTCTTTTTCTTTTTCTATAATTTGTTTTAACATAGCTAGTCCATCATTCAATGTTTCATGGAAACGCTCTTCTTCATTTTTAATGACTGTAGCTATATGCTCCTTATTTTCTGTAACCTCAGGATAATAATCTTTCATGATGTTTCCAACTGTATCTACTAGTTCATACATAAAGGGCTCATCGATTTCTAGAACCTTTGCAAACCGAATCGCTCTACGGATTAATCTTCTTAAAACATATCCTCTACCTTCATTGGACGGTAAGGCCTTATCACCGATAGCAAAAGCAACTGTCCTTATGTGATCTGCGATTACTTTAAATGCTGTATCTGTCTCAGCATTATCCCCATAGCGAACATTAGTATGCTTTTCAATATGTTTTATAATCGGCATGAATAAATCCGTTTCAAAATTTGTTGGTGTATCTTGAATAATTGAAACGAGCCTTTCTAAGCCTAAGCCTGTATCAATATTTTTGTTTGGTAGTGGTGTGTATGTACCGTCTGGATTATGGTTAAATTGTGAAAACACTAAATTCCACACTTCTAAATATCTTTCATTTTCTCCACCTGGATAAAGTTCAGGATCCTTTGGGTCATCTCCATATTCCGGTCCACGATCATAGAAGATTTCTGTGTTTGGTCCACTTGGCCCCTCACCAATATCCCAAAAGTTTTCTTCTAAACGAATGATGCGCTCCTCTGGAATTTGAATGTCTTTTAACCAAATATCATAGGCTTCATCGTCTTCCGGATGAACTGTAACAGATAACCGCTCCTTGTCAAAGTTTAGCCATTTTTCGCTTGTTAAAAATTCCCAGGCATATTCAATAGCTTCTTTTTTAAAGTAATCCCCTATCGAAAAATTACCTAACATTTCAAAAAAAGTATGATGTCTTGCGGTATAACCAACATTTTCAATATCATTTGTTCGAATAGCTTTTTGAGCATTTGTAATTTTGGGATTTTTAGGAACAATTGTACCATCAAAATACTTTTTTAACGTAGCTACTCCACTGTTTATCCAAAGTAATGAAGGATCATCAATTGGAACGAGCGGAGCACTAGGTTCTACATCATGGTCCTTCTCTTTAAAAAATTGCAAAAACATATTCCGTATTTCAGTAGATGAAAGGTGTTTCATCAATATCCCTCCAAAATATTTATTTCATTATGTCCAAATAAAAAATCTCCTCTCTGCAATATGCAGGGACGAGATTATTCGCGGTACCACCCTAATTATGGCATAGCCATCACTTTATCCATTGTAACGGTTTGAAACCGGCGAATTTTTTTCGCACTCCAGTTTAGCTTCTATGGCTCTCATTTAGAACTTTTTCCAGCCTAAGAAAGTTCCTCTCTGAAAATGGAGTTCCATATACTCATAACTTTCAACGTATTGTTTTATTAAAATTAAGTATAAGTAAAGATTATTCATATGTCAATGGATTTTCTTTATCATACTTAATTACATGATAAATTCTCCGACATATCGTAACAAAAGGAACAACGACAACCATTCCAATGACTCCTGCCACTTGTCCACCAATTAATAAAGCAAGAATAATTCCAATCGGATGAATATTGACACTTTTTCCAACGATAAACGGGGATAGTAAATTGTTTTCCAATAATTGAACGATAATTGCTGCAATAATTACAAATAAAATGAGCTCACTTGACTGAGTGGCAGCAATAGCAACAGCAGGCACTGTTCCTAATAATGGACCAAAATAAGGAATAATATTCATTAGTCCCATAATAACAGCAAGAAAGACAGCATAATTAAGATTTATAATTTCAAAAGCTATCCAACTTGATAAGCCAACAAATAAACAAACAATAAATTGCCCTCGAATATAATTACCGAGGCTGTCGTCCGTTGCTCGAGCAATTAAATAAAATCTTTTGTGATATTTTTTAGGCACTACTTTTTTTACAAATCCTTTTATTTGCTCAAAATCTTTCAACATATAAAAAACTAAAACCGGGGTAACGGCGATGACAACTATTATATCGAAAATATTCGTTAACCTTTCAATGACAATTTGTAAAAAGTGCTCAATTTTTGCTTCAATCTTTTGAAACAAAGTATTTACATGTTCATGAATAGGTTCTGGCATTACATCGGTTGAATTATATATTTTAGTCATAAAATCATCGTATTGTTGGAATAATTCTGGCAAATGTTCATTTAATTCTTGCATTTGAATGATTAATTTTGGTAAGGAATGAATGATAAATAAACCAATTGTACCAATGATAAACAAATAAATAATAATAATCGCTAAGCTTGTTTGTACACGCAACGATTTGATTGCTTCTTTAACTGGATAAAGTAAATAAGCAATTAAGCCCGAGATCATAAATGGTAAAATGATTTTACCCATACTTCGAATGAGCTTTTGATAATAGGGAAATAATTTAACAAGGATGAATAATGTTAAAAAAGACATTAAAATAATGATGAGCCAAACAAACACTTCTACCATATACTTTCGTAACATAACAAAGAGCTCCTTTAGTTCTTTCGCTATGTTACTATTGTTTCCTAAAAGATAAGAATCAATCTTTAATTATTCTAAAAAATCATATGGGGAGATTTCAGCATCATTTTCTAAAGGCTTTGCAATTCTTGATAACTTGTGTAGCAATGCTGAATTTCTATTGTTAGTATCGACTGTTTGAATGCCACGTTCTAAAGCTGTTTTTTCTCCACAAATTATTAATGTAGATGCAGCTCGTGTGATACCTGTATAAATTAAATTTTTTCGAAGCATATGGCTATATCGGGAAACAATAGGTAAAACGACGATTGGAAATTCACTTCCCTGTGCCTTATGAATCGATATGCAATAGGCATGCATAAAATTTTTAAAATCACTTCGATAATAGACGACTTCTTTTTCGTCAAATTTTATGACAATTTGTTCCTTTTTTTCAGTTGTTTCATTTTTTTCAAAGATCGCAACAATTTCACCAATGTCCCCATTAGACACACCGTCTTCTGGCTGATTAACTAATTGAATAACCTTATCATTGATCCGATACGTAACATCAAAAATTTTCTTTTCCCTTTTTCCATGTTGTCTTGGATTGACGATTTGTTGTAAATTTTCATTTATTTTATTAATCCCAGCTTCTGATCGATACATCGGAGCTAGTACTTGAATATCTAGTAAATTAATTCCTTTCTTTTTTGCGTGGTGAAAGATTTGTTCAATGACATCGATGACTTGATGTTGTAAGCAAGGAATAAAACTAAAATCCGCATCATTGACAAGCACATCTTTAGTGAACTGATCATTTTTTATGTCATGGGCTAGTTCTATAATTTTTGATCCCTTCTGTTGACGGAAAACATTTTCTAAACGTACGACGGGAATTCGCTCACTTTGAATCATATCTGTAAGAACCTGACCAGGACCGACACTAGGAAGTTGATCATGATCTCCAACGAATAAAATTTGCATATCATTAGGGATCGCTTTTAATAAGTGGTTCGCTAACCATATATCAACCATGGAGAATTCATCAATAATTAAAAATTGACCTTCTAATTGTTCATACTCATTTTTTTCGAATAAGTCTTCCCCATTCCAGCCTAGTAATCTATGAATCGTCGTAGCTGGAAGACCTGTTGATTGTTCGAGACGCTTAGCAGCCCGACCAGTTGGAGCAGCTAAAATAAATGGATAATCTTGCTTATCTTTGTATTGTTCATAGTAATAAGGCAATTCATGAAATTTAGCATAAGCTTTTAATATACCTTTGATGATTGTTGTTTTCCCAGTACCTGGACCACCCGTTAAAATCATCATTTTTTCATGGAGAGCTTTTTGAATGGCTTCAAACTGATCAGTGTCGTAATTAATTTCTTCTTCCTCTTCAATATCACCAATAATTTTCATCAAATCTGTCTTTGGTATATCTGTTTCCACTTCTTGAGACAACATTCGTTCTAAATGTAAAATGACACCTTGTTCGGCATAGTATAATGAAGGTAAGTATACATGATCCTCTTCAATAACAACATAATCTTCTTCGGCTAGTTGTTTTAACCGCTCTTTAATCATATTTTCTGTTAATTCCTGTGTGTCTAACAACTGATAAACTGAACGGATACATTGTTTCATAGGTATATACACGTGTCCATCTTTCGTACTCTGTTGTAAAACGTAAATACAACCCGCACCGATTCGATTTTCATGAACAGGTGAAAGACCTTGATGAAAGGCGATTCGATCGGCTGTTTGAAAGCCGAAACCTTCGATTGTAAAAACAAATTGATAAGGATCATTTTGAATGAATTCAAACGCTTCTTCCTTAAATTGTTCAAAAATCTTTTGACTCATTTTTAAGCCTATATTGTACTGGGATAAATTTGTAACAATATTTTCAAAACCTTGATTTTTAATAAGTGTATCAACTAAACTTGTCTTAGCTTTAACATTTAAATGTGGTATTTCATCTAGTAGATTTGGTTGTTCAATAATTTTTTGAATGGCTTTTGTACCTAACTTATCAACAATTCTTTCGGCAGTTTTCTTTCCTACACCATAAAATAAATCACTTGATAAATAATTTATTAGTCCTGTTCGATCATCAGGAATATAAAGTTCATAGGCGTGAACGTCATATTGCATCCCATATTGTGGATGATGAACAATTTCGCCATAAAAAACATAAGAAGTATTCATATTTAAGTTTGTGAAGTGTCCTTTTGCTACGATTTCCTCTTCCGGGAACTCTTCATTCGTATCGATTACCTTAAAATTAGCAATGGTAAAATGCTCCTGTTCGTTTTGAAAAATAACGAAGAGGAGCTCTCCAATGAAATAACTATCTTCTTGTGTTTGCATCTCTTTTCCCATATGCATACCTCTTTAAAATTAAGATTCTTCTAATATGTTATCTACATTTTGCAGGCCAGCTCTAGCTAAATTATGATCCGGATCTATTGATAATGTTTTTTTAAAATATGAAAGACTCGTCTGTAATTCACCACGATTAAAATGAACGACACCTAAATTAAACAATGCATCTGTATGAGTTTCGTCTAGCTCAATAATTTTCCTGAAAATCTTTTCAGCTTCCTCTATATAATTTGCCTTTGCTAAGGTGAGCCCATATTGAAAATGTTTTTCGATATCTTCTGGTGATAACTCAACTGCGCGTAATAAATATGGTATGGCTAAAACTAATCTTCCTTGTTTATTTAACGTTAAACCTAACATATAGTAAACATCACTATCTTCTAGGCCCATCTGAATTGCTTTTTCATATTGTTTTTGTGCTTTAGTATACTTTTCCTGTTCATAAAAGTTATTGCCTAGTGCATAATAAGCCGTTGGAGTTTGATCGTCTAATTCAATCGCCTTTTGTAGTAATTTTTCAGCGTCATCATATTTATTTGTTCGTATAAAAATTTGACCTAAATTAATATATCCAATCGGATCTTCAGGATGTTCTTCAATATATTTAACGAGTAATTTAGTAGCTTTTTCATAATCATTGTCTTGAAGAAATTGGACTGCTTTTTCTAATTTTCCCATAATTAATACGTTCGCCCCTATTTAACCTACATAACTTAAAAATTCATTGTTTTTAATTACTTTATCAATCGTTCCTCCACCTAAACAAACTTCGCCATCATAAAAAACGACCGCTTGTCCCGGTGTAATCGCACGAATCGGTTCAGCAAAATAAACCTTTACTTCATCCTCAGATAAAATTTTCACACGTACCTTATTATCCTTTTGGCGATATCTAAATTTTGCCGTGCAAGTAAATTCTTCTTCTTGTTCGTGAATCCAATTTACATTTGTAGCTATAATTCCGTCAGAATACAAACTATCATGTTCTGCTCCTTGTTCAACGTATAAAATGTTTTCTTCGACATTTTTGCCAACAACAAACCAAGGCTCACCTGGCCCGCCAATACCTAAGCCTTGTCTTTGTCCAATTGTGTAATACATTAAACCATCGTGTGTGCCGACTTTTTCATTTGTTAATGTCCTCATATCCCCAGGCTGAGCAGGCAAATAATCACTTATAAAATCTTTAAAGTCGCGATTTCCAATAAAACAAATACCTGTACTATCTTTTTTATGTGCGGTTGCTAGATTGTGCTTTTTAGCGATTTCTCTAACCTCTGATTTTTCCATATGGCCTAAGGGAAACATCACTTTTTTAAGGACATCTTCTGTTAATTGATTTAAAAAGTAAGATTGATCTTTACTTTGATCTTTTCCACGGAGTAAATAGTGTTTTCCATCTCGTTCTTCAATTTGAGCGTAATGTCCTGTCGCAACATAATCTGCTCCTAATTGTAATGCGTGATCTAAAAATGCTTTAAATTTAATTTCTTTGTTACACATAACATCTGGATTAGGTGTACGACCTGCTTTGTATTCATCTAAAAAGTACGTAAATACAGTATTCCAATATTTTTCTTCAAAATTAACCGCATAATAAGGAATTCCTATTTGATTACATACACGAATCACGTCTTCATAATCTTCCGTCGCAGTACAAACACCAAATTCGTCTGTATCATCCCAATTCTTCATAAATATTCCAATAACATCATAACCTTGTTCTTTTAATAATAATGCCGTAACAGATGAGTCAACACCGCCACTCATCCCAACGACAACACGAATATCTTTATTTTCCATTATCGTTCACCACCTTTATTTCATTATTCTACGCACAATATCTGCGATACGCTTAGCCGCTTCTTCCATCATTTCTTCGGTCTGCCCTTTTCCAAAACTAAAACGAATAGAATTAGTCGTTCGCTCATCCTTTTCACCATACATGGCTACAAGAACATGGGAAGGTTCGATAGATCCGGCCGTACAAGCACTACCACTTGATGCTGCGATGCCTTCTAAATCTAAATTGGTCAACATCATTTCAACTTCTGTTCTAGGAAAACTTATATTAACGATAGAAGGTACAGTATACTCCTCATCACCGTTTATTTCAAAATCTATGCCATTTTCTCGTAAAGAAGTTAAAAATCTTTCTTTTAGACGTGTATATGAATCATATTGTTTATCCTTTTCCTTTTGTAAAAGTGAAATACATTTTTCAAATCCGATAATTTGCGGAACATTTTCTGTACCCGCTCGCACTTTTCGTTCTTGTTCTCCACCATAAAACTGAGGCTGTAAATGAATTCCTTCTTTTACATACAAAAATGCCGAGCCTTTTGGACCATTTATTTTATGTGCAGAAGCACTTAATAAATCAACCTGTAATTGTTCGACATTAATTGGTAAAAGTCCTATCGCTTGTACAGCATCTGTATGGAAAAGTGCTTGATGTTCTTGTAAAATTTCTCCTATTTCTTCAATCGGTTGGATAACACCTGTTTCATTGTTTACATACATAATAGATACTAAAATCGTCTCATCTGTTAGAGCCTTTTCTAAATCCTTCACATGAATACGACCACTTTCATAAACGGGTAAATATGTCACTTCAAAACCATTTTCTTCTAAATATTCGGTAGCATGTAAAACAGCATGATGTTCTTGTTTTGTCGTAATAATATGATTGCCCTTTTCCTTATTCGCTATAGCTGCTCCTATCACAGCTAAATTGTCTGCTTCTGTCCCACTGCTTGTAAAAATAATTTCTCTTTCATCAGCAGCAATATAAGAAGCAATTGTTCTACGCGCTTCATCTAAATACTTTCTTGCCTCTCTACCGTATGCATGAATACTTGAGGGATTACCAAAAATATTTTGATAAGCCTCTTTCATTTTTGTAATCACTTCTTCACGGATAGGAGTAGTAGCTGCATGATCCATATAAATGACTTTCATAACATATAAAACTCCTTCAACTTAAATATAAAACATGTAATTTTCTTGCTTATCTTCTTGATGCATAGCTAATAAGTCTTCTAATGTCGTTGTATCTAAAATATCTTTTACTGCATTACGCAATTTATTCCATAACGCTTTTTGGGCAGGTTCTTCATTACTCATTTCCTCTACAAATAAAATGGGACCTTCTAAAGCTGTAATAATATCACCAACAATAATTTTGTTTGGTTCCTTCGTTAATAAGTATCCTCCACCTGCACCTCTTACACTTTTAATTAAACCATTGTTTCTTAGTGACGTTGCCAACTGCTCTAAATAGTGTAATGATAATTGATGTTTTTCCGCAATTTCTTTTAATGGTACATGTCTTTTACCATAATTTCTTGTCAGTTCAATCATAATTGTTAAACCGTAGCGACCTTTTGTAGTTATTTTCATAAGCCACCTCTTATACTTACGTAGAATTTCTATTTTTCATTGTATATGATTATAACATGAGTACCCTACTTCTTGCATTTTATGAATATGAATAATACGCTTAAATACATAATCATTAAGATAAAGGGAGAATTTTCATGAAAAATGAACCTTTAGCCTATCGAATGCGACCTTCAAATATATCAGAAATTATTGGACAACGGCATTTAGTTGGTGAAGGAAAAATTTTACACCGAATGGTCACTGCGGAAAAAATATCATCAATGATTTTATTTGGGCCACCTGGGACCGGGAAAACTTCTTTAGCGAATGCCGTCGCTAAAAGCTTAGATTTGCAAGTACGCATGCTCAATGCTGTTACAGATCGAAAAAAAGATTTAGAAATCGTCGTCGAAGAAGCAAAAATGTCGGGGAATGTAGTCTTAATTTTAGATGAAGTTCATCGCTTAGATAAACCAAGACAAGACTTCCTTCTTCCACATTTAGAAAGTAATTTAATTACGTTAATAGGGTGTACAACGAGCAATCCATATCATGCGATTAACCCTGCATTTCGTAGTCGTTGCCATTTATTCGAATTATATCCATTAAGTATAGAAGAAATAAAAATAGCAATTAATCGAGCCATAACAGACGATGTGAATGGTTACGGTCATTTACAAATAAGTATCGATGAAGAAGCCCTCAAACATTTTGCTTTAAGTGCAAACGGTGATCTTCGTTCAGCTTTAAATGGAATTGAACTTGCCGTTGCATCAACAGCAGAGACTAATGAAGGAATCATCGAAATTACGTTAGACATTGCCGAAGAATGTATGCAAAGGAAAAGCTTTTCTCATGATAAAGGTGGCGATGCCCATTATGACGTACTGTCTGCCTTTCAAAAGTCAATCCGTGGTAGTGATGTTAATGCATCACTTCATTATCTTGGTCGTCTTATTGAAGCTGGAGATTTAGACAGTATTGCTCGTAGATTAATTGTCATCGCCTATGAAGATATCGGCCTCGCAAATCCACAAGCAGGACCAAGGGCAGTTGCAGCCGTGGAAGCTGCTGAAAGAATCGGATTTCCGGAAGCTCGTATTCCATTAGCAGTTTCTGTCGTAGAATTAGCTTTATCTCCGAAATCAAACTCAGCATACAAGGCACTAGATTCCGCCCTTTCCGATATTCGCCAAGGAAAAAGTGGTGACATACCAGCACACATTAAAGATTCCCATTATGCTGGTGCTAAGTCAATCGGTCGAGGCGTTAATTATAAGTATCCCTTTGATTATCCTGGAGCATGGGTCAACCAACAATATTTACCAGACACGTTAAAGAATAGTAAATATTTCCGCCCTCTTTCGACAGGTAAATTTGAGCAAGCTTTAAAACAAGTATATGATCAAATCAATAAAAAGAAAAAGTAACGTATAATCCCTTATAAAACGAGCATAATAGTCATATAGAAATCGAACTTTACTATTTAAGTTACAAGATATGTAGATTACATCCAGTTCGAAATTTATAAGGGAGTTGATGGAATTATGGCAAAAGTACGTCAAGATGCTTGGTCACATGAAGATGATTTACTTTTAGCTGAAACAGTTTTACGTCACGTTAGAGAAGGTAGCACTCAGTTAAAAGCCTTTGAAGAAGTTGGCGATCAATTGAACCGTACCTCTGCTGCTTGCGGTTTTAGATGGAATGCTGAAGTTAGGGGCGATTATGTCGAGGCTATGGAACTTGCTAAACGCCAACGAAAAGAAAGAAAACGTTCCCTTGCAAAAGCAACAAAAACGAAAACATCCACTGTTAGCAATGTTGAAAACGAATCATTATCTGAACATATAACATTACAACGAGTAATTACATTTTTACAACAGTTAGATGAAGATACACAAGCGAATCAACAAGCAAAACTAGCGATCAAACGACTAGAAAAGGAAAATAAATCTTTAAAAGAAGAAATCGAACAATTACAAAATAAATTAGATGAAACAGAAAAGCAATTTACAACAATAAAAGAAGATTATGAAACCTTTATTCAAATTATGGAAAGAGCAAGAAAGATGACCGTTTTTGATGATAGTAAAATGACAGAATCCCCTAGTTTTACCATGGATAAAAACGGTAATCTTCAAAAAATCATTCAAAATTTAAATTAGAAAAAACCTGTTCATTTGAACAGGTTTTTTTATGTACAATCCCGATAGTGCCGTCCTATACCTTAGTTTTGAACCCGCTCTCGGCAGGTGGGTGCCTTGTTCCATACTTTTTACGTCCCCGTCTTATCCGTAGGCATGTAAGCCATATGGAAACGGCAGGCTCCCTTGTATATAGGTGTTCGGTCAAAACGATATTTCTAGAACGAACACATCAGGATTGTTTCTTTATCTATCTAGATAGTATCATACAACAAAACTAATTTCAATTTATACATTCTTCATATTTTGGAAAAATATACTATGTCTGTTTGTCCTCCACACCGTTTTTTTGTTCTAATTGTAATGATAACTCTTCAAGCTGTTCTTCATCTACTTTACTTGGAGCATCTGTTAATAAATCCGTAGCAGAAGCTGTTTTTGGAAATAAAATTGTGTCCCTGATATTACTTTGTTCTGCTAAAATCATTACCATGCGATCTAAACCAAAAGCAATTCCACCATGCGGGGGTGCCCCATATTCAAGGGCTTCTAATAAAAAGCCAAATTGATCTTCAGCTTCTTCTTTTGTAAATCCTAATTTATCTAAGATTTTTTCTTGTAATTCACGCTTATATATTCTTAAGGATCCTCCACCAAGTTCAAAACCATTTAAGACTAAGTCATAGGCATGAGCTTTTACTTTATTGGGCTCTTCGTTGATAAGAGAAATATGCTCTTCGAAAGGGCGAGTAAACGGATGGTGCATGGATACATATCTTCCTAATTCATCATCGTATTCAAATAATGGCCAGTCAGTGATCCAAAGGAAATTAAATTTCTTTTCATTAATAAGTTGTAATTCTTTTCCTAATTTTAAGCGTAATGCTCCCAAGCTACTATAGACAACTTCTTGTTTGTCTGCAACGAAAAGTAATAAATCTCCATCCTCTACTTGAGCTTTTTTACGGATCCCTTGCTGCTCTTCTTCATTAATAAATTTAGCAATTGGCCCTGTAAATTCATCTGCGTCAACTTTAACCCATGCTAATCCTTTCGCTCCATACACTTCTACGAATTTTGTTAAATCATCAATATTTCGTCTTGAATACTTATCTGCTGCACCTTTTACATTCAGTAATGCCACACTACCACCAGAAGCAATTGTTCCACTAAAGACTTTAAACTCGCTACTTTCAACAACTTCATTAATGTGGATTAACTCCATGCCAAATCTTGTATCTGGCTTATCTGAACCATATCGGTGCATCGCTTCTTCATAAGTCATTCGTTTAAAGGGTCGCTCCACATCAATATCTTTTATCTCCTTCATGATGGAAGCCATTAATCCTTCTGTTAATTCCATAATTTCTTCTGTTGTCATAAAAGAAGTTTCTATATCCAGTTGTGTAAATTCCGGTTGCCTATCTGCACGTAAATCCTCATCTCTAAAACAACGGGCAATTTGATAATACTTCTCAAAGCCTGACATCATAATCATTTGCTTAAATAGTTGTGGGGACTGTGGAAGCGCATAAAAGCTACCTGTATGTACTCTACTTGGGACTAAATAATCCCTAGCACCTTCAGGAGTACTTTTCGTTAAAATTGGTGTCTCCATTTCTAAAAAATCATTTTCATTTAAATAATTACGTATCGCTTGGGTAATTTGATGACGAATGTAAAAAGTCTTTTGAAAGGAACGACGTCTTAAATCAATATATCGGTATTTAAGCCGTAAATCTTCAGATACATCAGTTTCTTCTTCAATCACAAAAGGTGGTGTTTTTGCCCTATTAATAATAGTTATTTCCGAAGCTAAGACTTCAATTTTTCCAGTATCCATTGCTTGATTAATATTTTCAGGCGAACGTTTAATAACGTTACCCGTAACTTCAATCACATATTCATTTCTAACAGTATCAGCAATGTTTAACGCTTCTTTAGAGTGATCTGGATTAAAAATGACTTGGATGACACCAGATCGATCACGTAAATCTATAAAAATTAAACCACCTAAGTCTCGTCTTCTTTGTACCCATCCTTTTAATAATACTGTTTCATTGACATTCGATTCATCAATTTGTGTAGCTAAAGCACGTTGATGCATTTTTATTCCTCCTTACAATAGGTTAATAAATAGTTTTTGAGTTCTAAAAAGGAAACTTCTTCTTGTTCACCTGTTTGCATATTTCTTACATTAACGATTTCCTTTTCTAATTCATTATCCCCGATAATTACTGTAAAATGAGCTTGCAAGCGATTAGCTGCTCTTAATTGTGCTCTCATTTGTCTTTTTAAATAGTCTTTTTCAACTTTTAAACCTGCTCGGCGTAGCTGGTAAACGAGACGAACCGCTTCATTATTTGCATTTTCTCCTATCGTTACAACGTAGCAATCTATTCCTTCATCAGCGGGTAATTGAATATCAACGGCATCTAAAGCCATAAGTAATCGCTCAATTCCCATACCAAAACCGACTCCTGGTACATCTGGTCCACCTAATTCAGAGGTTAAACCATCGTAACGCCCACCACCAAGTAAAGTAGTTGCAGCCCCATAACCTTCTTTATCCAACATAATTTCAAAAGCAGTATGATTATAATAATCAAGCCCTCTAACTAGGTTAGCATCAACTACATATTCCACCCCAATACGATCTAAATGGGCTTTTACATCTTGAAAGTATTGTTTAGATGAATCATTTAAATAATCTAAAATAGAAGGAGCCTTTTTCATTGCTTCATGATCTGCATCCACTTTACAATCTAAAATTCTCATTGGATTTTGCTTAAGTCTCATTTGACAATCACCGCACAACTCATCTTGATAAGTTGTAAAATGTTTTACTAAAGCTTCCCTATGTTTTTCCCTACTTTCTCGATCACCTAAACTATTGATGACTAATTTTATCTCATCTGTTAAGCCAAGTTCTTCGTAAGCAAACATCGCTAAAGAAATAACTTCCGCATCAACTGCTGGATCTTCACTACCTAAAACTTCTACACCAAATTGGTGTAACTGGCGCATTCTTCCTTGTTCCGGTCGTTCATAACGAAACATTTCTTGAAAATAGTATAGTTTTACTGGCTGGTTTGCATCCCCGTACATTTTATTTTGAACGAAGGCTCGAACGACTCCTGCTGTTCCTTCTGGACGAAGGGTTAAACTTCTCCCTCCTCGATCATAAAATGTATACATTTCTTTTTGGACGATATCTGTTGAATCGCCAACACCCCGTTGATAAATTTCCGTATGCTCAAACATCGGTGTCCGTATTTCCTCATAGTTAAATTTGTCACTAATATTACGTAACTTATTTTCAATATATTGCCATTTCTTTGCTTCAGACGAATAAATGTCGACCGTCCCTCTAGGTGTGTTAAAATTCATCAGCAGAACCTCCTTATTAAATTTAAAAATAAAAAAACTCTCATCCCAAATAAGGGACGAGAGATACTCGCGTTGCCACCCTAGTTAACATAAAACAAATCATGTTCACCTTAAAACAGTATAACGTCTGTCAAACGTCTTTATTTACTATCTTACATTCAATAAAGAGTCTCCCGAACGTCTTTCACTAATTCATCATGTAAAATGTTTTCAGCCAGGACATTTTATCTCTGTACAGATGAGTGTTAGCTACTTTTTCGATCATCAACTTTCATATAGAGCTTTTAGTAATAACAATCATAATGATTTAGCGCCATAAAGTCAAGTATGACATATATGATGGAATCAATGTCGTTTTTTATAACTTTTTGTTATAATTGTATAAAATTAAAAAGATAAGTTTCTAGGAGGAACGAAGTGAAAATACATAAAACAGTTATTTTGCTCATAACTACATTAATCTTTATAACATCTAGTCTTGCCATTGCTCAATCAAAAGATGTCGAAATTTTGGTAGACAATGTTAATGTCCGTGAAGGTCCTAGTACAGAATTTCATGTAATTAAAAAAGTTCACTCGAATGAACAATATCCTTTCATCGAATCTGATAATGACTGGCTAAAAATTGATCTAGGTAAACAATCTGGCTGGGTTTTAAAAGAATATGTCGATGTTTTATCTAAAGAAGAGAGCAAAAAGGAAATCTCAGAAACGGAGCAATATATTACTGTCCATACTGACCAAACACATATTCGAAAAGGTCCTTCAACAAATTATGACATATTAACATTTGTTAATAAAGGTGAACAATTACCCGTTTTAACGACTGAAGAGGACTGGTTTAAAATAGAGATTAATGATGATACAGGTTATATTCATCAAAGTTTTATTGAACAAAATAACGAGGAACATGTTTTACGTAATAAGACGATTATAATTGATCCTGGTCATGGTGGTTATGATGTTGGTGCAATTAGTGTTAGTGAGCGGTATGAAAAGGATTTTGCTTTAATAACAGCTAAAAAATTAAAAGATATCTTAACAGAACTTGGGGTAAACGTTATTATGACGAGAGAACACGATGAGTACATTCGATTAGGTAGCCGTGTGAGTATGTCTAATTTAATTAATCCAGATTTATTTATTAGTATTCATTATAACAGTTTTCCCGATTTCCCTTCCGCAAAAGGAATTAGCACTTTTTATTATGATGAAAATGACAAAAAATTAGCAAAGTCTGTTCAAAGGCAAACAATTTTAGCAACGAATGCCAATGATCGCGATGTGTCATATGAAAATTTACAAGTTTTACGGCACAATCATAATCGAGCTATTTTAATGGAATTAGGGTTTTTATCAAATGTAGAAGAGGAAAAATTGTTACAATCAAATGAGTATCAAGAGAAGTTAGTCAAAGGTATCATTGCTGGACTTGTTGATTATTTTAGAAAGGAATAAAAATGAGATAGAGCCTTATACGAGGCATCTATCTCATTTATCTTTACTATCAATAATAATAGTAGTCGGGCCATGATTGACTAAAGAAACATTCATCATTTGACCAAATTCCCCAGTTTCTACATGAACCCCTTCTTCTTCAATTCGTTTATTAAATCTTTCATACAAATCAAGGGCTTGATCTGGCTTGGCAGCATCGACAAAACTTGGTCTTCTCCCTCGACTTGTGTCCGCATATAAAGTAAATTGTGAAATAGATAAAATATTTCCCTTAACATCTTTTAAAGATAAGTTCATTTTTCCTTCTTCATCTTCAAAGATTCGTAAATTAACAATTTTATTTACTAAATAATCAATATCTTCTTCTGTGTCATCATGAGTGACACCTAAAAGAACAACAAGCCCATGATCAATTGAACCAATTACTTCTTCATCTACAGTGACATGCGCTTTGTTTGATCGTTGAATGACTACTCTCACTGTTAAATCTCTCCTTTATGTTTAGCTCAATACTCTTTTTACTGTATATATGTCTTCTACTTGTTTAACACGATGAACTACTTTTTGTAAATGGTTTTTATTATGAATTAAAATATTTAATTGGATATTGGCAATATTGTTTTCATCTGCACTGCCATTCACTTTCGTAATATTTGTACCCATTTCGTTTACAGCCTGTAAAACATCATTAAGTAATCCGTTACGATCAAAACCAGTAATTTCAAGTTTAACATAATACTGTTTTACAGCATTTCGTTGATCTTGCCAATAAACCTTTAGTAATCGTTCTTGTCTATCTTCTGATTGTATATTCGGACACTGTTTTTGATGAACAGAAACACCACGGCCTCTTGTGATAAATCCGATAATTTCATCCCCCGGTACAGGATTACAACATTTTGCTAAACGAACGAGTAAATTATCAATACCTGCTACTTCAACACCTGTAGCACTTTGCTGTGATGGACGTCTTTGGCTAATCGTTTCTGATTTTAATTGATCTAAAGTTGCAGATAATTCATCTTCTTCTTCTTGATCTCTTAAAGGATCAGTTAGTCTAGTTGCAATTAAAGAAGCAGTAATTCCTTGATACCCAACCGCTGCATACATATCATCTTCACTTGTAAAATTAAACTTTTTGAACACTCTTTCCAAGTTTTCCTCTATTAAAACATCTTTTGTTTTATAACCTAATGCTATAATTTCTCGTTCTACAGCTTCTCTTCCTTTAATAATATTTTCTTCTCTTCTTTGCTTTTTAAAGAACTGTTTTATTTTATTTTTCGCTTTTGAAGAACGAGTGATTTTAAGCCAATCCTGTGATGGACCGTAGGATTGTTTAGAAGTTACAACTTCAACAATATCCCCGGTTTGAAGTTTATAATCAAGCGGTTTAATTTTCCCGTTTACCTTTGCTCCGACCGTTTGATTGCCAATTTCTGTATGAATGCGATAAGCAAAGTCAATTGGAACAGAACCTGCCGGAAGTTCAATAACATCTCCCCTTGGGGTAAATACATAAACCATATCTGAGAATAAGTCTGTTTTTAATGATTCCATAAATTCCTCTGCATCATGAGCTTCTTGCTGCCATTCTAAAATTTCCCTAAACCAAGTTAGTTTTTCCTCAAAGGATTGATTGCTTGCCGACTTACCTTCTTTATACGCCCAATGAGCAGCAATTCCGTACTCAGCGATTTCATGCATTTTATTTGTACGTATCTGAACCTCTAATGGATCTCCCCCTGGACCCATCACTGTTGTGTGTAAAGATTGATATAGATTTGGTTTTGGCATCGCAATATAATCTTTAAACCTGCCGGGCATCGGTTTCCAACATGTATGGATAATTCCAAGAACAGCATAACAATCTTTTATACTATCAACGAGAACTCGAACAGCTAACAAATCGTAAATTTCATCAAAGCTTTTATCCTGCTCACTCATTTTTTGGTAAATACTATAAATATGCTTAGGTCGGCCAGAAATTGTACTTTCTATATTAACTTTATCTAATTCTGTATTTATTTCTTTAATGACATCTTCAATATAAGCTTCACGTTCTGTTCGTTTCTGTCGCATCGTGCGCACGATATGATAATATTCTTTTGGATTTAAATATCGTAAAGATGTGTCTTCTAACTCCCACTTCATCGTGGAAATTCCTAACCGATGAGCTAGTGGGGCAAAAATTTCAAGCGTCTCATTAGAGATTCTTCTTTGTTTATCTGCTGGTAAATATTCTAACGTCCTCATATTATGCAATCGATCGGCTAATTTAATTAAAATCACTCGAATGTCTTTTGCCATAGCGACAAACATTTTCCGATGATTTTCCGCTTGTTGTGCTTCTTTTGATTTATATTTAATCTGCCCTAATTTCGTGACGCCATCTACTAACATAGCCACTTCTTCACCAAATGTTTCCTCGATCTGTTCGATCGTTATGTCAGTATCTTCTACGACATCATGAAGAAAACCACCGGCAATCGTGCTTGGATCTAATTCTAAATCTACTAATATGCTCGCAACTTGAATCGGATGAACAATATAAGGTTCCCCAGATTTGCGAAATTGTTTTGCATGGGCTTCTGCCGCATAATCATAGGCTTCTTGAATAAATAATATATCTTCTTCTAATAAATATGTTTTAGCGTGTTTCATAACTTGTTCAATCGTCTTTATGTCCCGGTTTGGCATAAAATCACCTTGTTTCTTTCGTTTTTTCATTAGTGAAATAATTTTAGCTATTTTAATCAGTATTAAAAATTTATTTGGAAATGTAAAGTAATTAACACTTTTGACATACTTTATATAATAACAGGTCTGACAAAAATATGTCAGACCTGTTATTACTAATGTTCATTAATTACTCAAAGCTCATTAATGTAAGAACATCATAGCCCTCTAACTTATCTATCCCATTTAAATACGATAACTCAATTAAGAAGGCACAGCCCACAACAATTCCACCTAGTTCCTCGACTAATTTAATTGTCGCTTCAATTGTTCCACCTGTAGCTAGTAAATCATCTGTTATTAACACTCTTTGTCCTGGCTTTACTGCATCCTTGTGGATAGCGAGAACATTTTCCCCATACTCAAGACCATAATCGATTTCGATAACTTCTCTTGGTAATTTTCCTTTTTTACGAACAGGTATAAAGCCAATTTCTAAAGCATATGCCACTGGACATCCGATAATAAATCCTCTCGCCTCTGGACCGACAATGACATCGACTTCCTTATCTTTCGCATAATCTACAATTTCATTTACAGCAGATCGAAAGGCCTTTCCATTATCCATTAATGGAGTAATATCTTTAAATTCTATTCCTTCCTTTGGAAAATCTTGTACAATTTTTATGTGTTTTTTATAATCCATTAGTAGTTTCCTCCTCAGTAGTTTCACATATCCATGTATTGAATAACTGTTTTAATTGTTTGTAAGTCGAAAAGTATAGTGCCTTCTCTATTTCGATTTTTTCTTTTCTTTCCTTGAAAACGGTAGATTCATGTAATGGCCGTTTTTCAGGATTCGGTATATATTTAATCATTCCACTTTCAGACGTAATAAATCCTAAATCATGAAATACATGGAGCATAAATATAATGAAATCTTTCGACCAATTTTTATGTTTCATAATCTTTGGTATTTTTGATTTAAAGTCAAAACTTTTTTCAGTATATACATACGTATATAGCCATTTAAATTGGTCCCTTGTAGGAAATGCTTGTAAATATAAACTATTTCCTAGTTGAAAGCATGCGTGTATTTGCTCAGGTTTAAACCTTTTTATGATGTTTTGTAACCGTATTAGTTTTTCAGGTAAATCAAAAATAAACAACTGTTTTATTGAGTGTTCTAAAGACAAAGCTTCATCATATGTTAACACATTATCTATATTTGAAAATTGTTCGGTATCCTTTGCTATGATAATATAAGAATCCTCACCATTAATAAGACTGTTTAAAGAATCAATTGCTTTTCCTCGGTGATCAAACAATTGCCATTCGTAGATTGCGATATCCTCCATAATCATTTGTACAGTTTTAAAGCCATTCCATTCATTAATCCCTAACTCACCTACAATAGATATAGGTGTATTTGGAGCAATTTGTTTGTAAAGATGGCCAAAATTAAAACCGATTGCATCAAAGCGTTCACCATTTGTAACGTATTGAAGTTTTAGATGATTCTTATTTCGACCAATTTGATTTATTTCTTGGGGTGTATCTTTTATATGAAAAATTGGTTTTGGATTTTCCATACCGAAGGGTGCTAGCTTTTCTACTTGTTCAACGAAAGACTCTGTTAAATGTGCTAATGAAATTGAATGACTAATCTCTATCGTTTCTTCTAAATCTATTTTATTTAAGGCTGCTAGACGAGCATTTAAAAACTGAATAACATCCTCTTGATGTTTAACTTGCAATGTCATCCCTGCTGCTTGGGAATGTCCACCGAAACTAGTAAATAAATGTCTAATCTCCATACAATGAGAAAACAAATCAAAGGATGGTATACTTCTTGCTGAGCCCTTTAACTCACCTGTTGTTTCATTTACTGTAAAGATAAAAGTTGGACGGTAATATTTTTTAGCTAATCTTGAAGCTACAATTCCTAAAACACCTTCATGCCAGTTTTCATTGGCTAAAAAAATAACTTCTCTATCTTGTAAGTCTACTACCATATTTTCAGCTTCTTCTACAATTTCTTGTACGAGCTGCTGTCTCTTATTATTTAACTGCTCAATTTGTTTGACGATTTGTTTTGCTTCTATTTCATCTTCACTCAATAACAATTGTACAGCTAACTCAGCATCTGATATTCTACCGACCGCATTTATACGTGGGCCGATACGAAAACCAACATCTTCTTCAGATACAACCCCCGATATGTTACATTGTTTTTTCAAAGTTTTTAATCCTATATTTTCTGTTTCTTCTAATTGTTTTAATCCATAATAAGAAAGTATCCGATTTTCACCAACTAGTGGTACCAAATCAGCAATTGTACCTATGGCAACTAAATCTAAGTATTGTTTTGGAAAGTATCCTAATAAATGTTCTGCAAATTTAAAAGCGATACCAACACCGGCTAACTGTTTAAACGAATAGTTCGGGGATAATTCTGGATGTATGACAGCTAAAGCATCTGGATGTTTTTCTTGAATATCATGATGATCCGTTATAATCATATCAATGTTTAAATCTCGTGCAAGGTTTACTTCATCAAAAGATGTAATTCCCGTGTCAACTGTTATTATTAAACTGACACCCTTATCCTTAGCCTTATAAATAGCATCTTCATTTAATCCATACCCTTCTTCAAAACGATTTGGAATGTAAAATGTGCAATGACCTTCTAATTCTTGAATTGTTTTTAAAAGTAAAGTAGTCGATGTAACACCATCCGCATCATAATCTCCATAAATTAATATTTTCTCATCATTCATAATAGCATTTTTTACACGTTTAACTGCTTGATCAATCATTGCTAGGTCTGCAGGTGATTGCAATTGATCAAGCTTTGGCGATAAAAAGTTTTCAATATCTTCTTTTGTATATAATCCACGCTGTTTAAATAATTGTTGTAAAATATCATTAATATCAGTAATCTCATCTTCTTCAGTCGATGAAAATTTCCATGTAGCTCTACTTCGTAACATGACTTCACTCCTGACTATTCTATTATACTAGAGGAAGGTGAAGCCTGCAATGAGTTAACTACTCTT
>Ga0209487_1000338_pt1 | contig 42670 bp, 36 predicted proteins | sample Poulit2012_FD_187524 | JGI IMG/M metagenome (GOLD analysis project Ga0209487, IMG submission 187524) | Agricultural soil microbial communities from Georgia to study Nitrogen management - Poultry litter 2012 (SPAdes) (version 2) | ecosystem: Environmental > Terrestrial > Soil > Agricultural land... | reverse complement strand
CCTGCTCCCGCTGCGCGAACCCGCAGGCGGCGCTCAGGAGCAGGATCAGGCTTGCAAGGATCCTCGCCACACCACAGTTTAGCGGTGCGGTACGTACACGATTCCGCTTACGATGCGTCTCTCGGAGGTCCGGTTGAGAACCTGGCCATCCGCTATGAGCGTGGTGCTTGAACCGCTGTCGAGCCTCATCGCATCACTCGCACCCAGTTCGAGGAACAGCGGTACCAGGTCCTGTGCACGCATGGCGCTTGCCGCCAGCATCAGAACCGTACCGTCGGGCCTGACGCCGATCGCGGCCTGCTGGGTGTAGGCGTCGAGGATGCGCTGGCCGCGCGGGAAGTTCTCTGCCTCAGGATCGAACGCCGGGAAGCCGTTCTCAACGAGGAGCGGCCCGGCCTCCACGGCGTGCCGGGCGAAGTTGAAGCCACCGGGCTCCAGGCGCACGTCGACGTCGAGGCGCGCTCCGGGATCGACCAGCGCCAGCTCCCGGTCGGCGGGCGGGTAGGCAAGCACGAAGCCGCCCGCGGGTACCCGCACGGGCCCGATGCGGTTGGCAATAACGCGTCCCTCATCGACCACCAGCTGTCCGCGCCGTGGCGAACCGACCAGTGCGCCGGCCGAGGTGTAGAGCTGCACGCCATCCGAGGTGCCGTTGGAGTTCCGGACGAGTGTTTGCGCGCCGATATCGATGTGCACGCTGGCGCCCGTCCGGGCAATAAGTGGGCCGTTAGGTCCCACTCCAAAGCTGGCCCGGTTGCGGGACGGCAGGGAGAGGAGGCTGCCGTCGATCTGCAGCAGTCCCACCGTCTGATTGGTCTGCGTATCGAAGTAGCCGGCGTTGATCGCGGCGTAGGCGCCCCCCGCCAGACGCGACAGCGGTTCTGCGGCGCCGTTTACGCCCACGACCCGCAGCTCGCCGTAGCCGGGTTCGATCTCGAGCAGCTGCACTTCGCTTTGCCCGACGGGCGTCTGTGCCGCGAGGACGCGATGGGTGACACCGGGCCGCAACTGCCTGCTGCGCTCGTCCACCACGGCATCACGCAGAGGCACCGCGTCGATGACGAACCGGGTGGGCTCGTCCAGGGTGAACGTGAAGTAGCTGATGCTGGGCCCCTGCACCCGCAGGCGCAGGCGTGAGCCGAGCGAGTCGAGCCGCACGTGAATGTCGCCGTACCGCTCGGCGATGCTCACGTGGGAGCCGTCGTGGGGCAGGTCGAACTCGAGGACCTCGCCGCTCTCGAGCCTGCCGCTTTCGTTCAGCTCCTGCAGGGCCAAGGAGGACCTCACGTGCGGCAGGTCAACCACGATCCGCACCTGCACGTCCCCGCCGAAGCGGACGCTTACTCCCTGCGGTTCGGCCGCCCGCCTCGCCGGTACCGGCTCAGGTGTGGGCGTTACCGGATCCCCCGAACGGGAGAAGCCGAGCCGCTCCAGGCTCTCCGGAGCGAGCAGGAGCTCACCGCCTGACACCTGGGGAGGCGGGTCATCGGAGCCGGAGGACCAGCCGATCCCCGGTATGAAGTAGTCCTCCCCGAGCGGGCCCTGCACATGAATGACGCTTCCGTCCAGTGCAAAGCTGTCGGGGTAAAGGGGCCAGTAGGAGCCGCCCTGGGCGCCGGCCATGCCCAGAACGGCCAGGAGGAACAGGAGTGTGAGTCTTCTCATTACGCTTCTTGCAGCAAGGAGTAGAGCTGGTCTTGCTGAATCTTTGCCCCCAGAATTTGCGAGAGCCCCAGAGCAAGAAGGTGAGCACGGTAGTGGAGCGAGCTGAATGTTGGTGCAGCGGCAGCTGCAGCACGGTCGAGCAGGCCGTCGTCGTGGCCGTCCAGCAGGTCGATGACGCACAGGTGTGGACCCAGCAGGGCATACGGTATGTCGACGACTCTGGCTTCACGCACGATGAGATCGGCCGAGGCCAGGTAGTTGGGCAGGTGCGAGTCTCCTGCGGTCGTGGCGATCAGTCTGGTCCGCGCAAGCGGTGCCGGCAGGGTTTGCTCGGCCGCCGGACGGTCCTGTGCTACCACCGTCAGCTGGGCTAGACCCAGCGAGGTGAGCTCCCTGGCTATGGCTCTGGGAGCGTCACCGGCGCCGAGGAGTACCGCCCGGGCGCCCCGCCCATCCCAGCCTGCCTCGGCCAGCATCGTTGTCAGTGCGCGGCCGGCGCTGTACTCGCCGATGAGCTGCCCCCCTGCCACGGTCACCGTGTCGACCGCACGGGCCTCCTGTGCAGAGACGCTGCGCCGGGTAACTGCCCGCCAGGCATCCTCCATGTAGCGGGGACCCAGTAGCAGCGCCCCCGCGAACTCCAGCGGCGCAAGGCCCGCCAATGCTCCGGCGGTGTCGCCCCCATTGATGGGGTGCAGGTGGAAGCGGCCCAGGGGGTCGCGGAATCTGGTTACGGCTTCGAGGAGGGCCGGGTCCTGAGCCAGGACACCTACGATCTGCATAGCGGCAGTTTGACATTTTAGGAGGCGCCCATGGTGCGGGGACAGGTTGCAACACTGTGATACATTGCGGCATGCACGGCATGTGGGGAAAGTCAGCACGGGCACCTGTCGTCCTGTCTGGCCTCTGCAACGGGTTGCCATGCGCAACCCCGGCCCGGCCGCTCGTCACAGGGCGAACTATCATGGCCGGCAGCGTGGCCGGCCCCGCCCCCCGGTAGACCTTTTCCCAACCCTTATCTGACCAACGAGGTGAATTGATGCAGGTGATTCTTCCTGACGGCAAACGTCTGGACCTTCCGGATGGCGCGACCGGTGCCGACGTCGCGCAGGCGATCGGGCCAGGACTGGCCAGGGCGGCCCGGGCCGTGGAGGTCGAGGGGCAACTCTTCGATCTGCTCACGCCGCTCCCCGACAATGCGAACGTTTCCATCGTCACGAAGGGTGACGACAAGGTACTGCACCTGACGCGGCACACCCTGGCGCACGTAATGGCGCAGGCCGTGCGGGAGTACCTGAGCGAGGAGGGTGCCGACCCGGCCGACGTCAAGATGGGCATTGGCCCAGTGATCGAGAACGGCTTCTACTACGATTTCGACCTGCCGCGCTCCCTTACGCCCGAGGACCTGGGGGCCATCGAGGAGCGGATGACACGCATCATCGAAGACGACCTCGAACTGCGCCGCTACGAGCTGCCGCGCGAGGAGGCCCTGCAGCGATACCGGGAGCTGGGCGATCCTTACAAGGTCGAGCTCATCGAGGACCTGCCGGAGGGCGTGCCGATCAGCTTCTACGAGCAGGGTGGCGAGGACGGCTTCACGGACCTGTGCCGCGGCCCGCACGTGCCCCGAACCGGCCTTATCCCGCGGCACTTCAAGCTCACCAGCGTCGCGGGTGCGTACTGGCGTGGCGACGAGAAGCGCCCGATGCTCCAGCGCATCTACGGTGTCGCCTTCGAAACCAGGAAGGAGCTCGACGACTACCTGTGGCAGCTGGAGGAGGCAAAGAAACGCGACCACCGCAAGCTGGGTCGCGAGCTGGGCCTGTTCACCTTTTCGGAGGAGGTGGGTTCGGGCATACCGCTCTTCCTGCCCCGCGGTGAGATCCTGCGCCACGAGATGGAGCGCTATGTGCGCGAGTTGCAGGCCTCCTACGGCTACGACCACGTCTGGACGGGGCACCTGGTAAAGGAGAGCCTCTACGAGAAGTCCGGCCACCTGGCCAACTACGAGGACTCCATGTTCCCGCCAATGGAGCTGGACGGCGGGGACGTGAAGATGCGGCTCAAGCCCATGAACTGCCCCAGCCACATGACGCTCTTCAACTCGCAGATGCACTCCTACCGGGAGTTGCCCATCCGCTACGCCGAGTTCGCTACCCTCTACCGGTACGAGAAGTCGGGCGAGCTGAACGGTCTCACCCGGGTGCGCTCACTCACCCAGGACGACTGCCACATCTTCTGCACGGAGGAGCAGATCCAGGAGGAGTTTGCGCTGGCACTGCGTCTCATCCAGGATGTGCTGAACACCTACGGCCTGAGCGATTACTCGGTGCGCCTGAGCCTGCGCGGCGATGAGGGCAAGTATGTCGAGGACGACCAGAAGTGGTCGAAGGCCACCCAGGCGCTGCGTGACGCCCTGGATGCCGAAGGCGTGCCCTACTACGAGGCCCAGGGCGAAGCCGCCTTCTACGGCCCCAAAGCCGACTTCATCGCGCACGACGTGCTGGGCCGCGAGTGGCAGCTCTCCACCATCCAGATCGACTTCATCCAGCCTGCACGGCTGGGCTGCGAGTACGTGGGCGAGGACGGCGACCGGCACACGCCCGTAGTCATCCACCGCGCCGTCACCGGCTCGACGGAGCGCTTCCTGGGCGTGATCATCGAGCACTTTGCCGGCGACTTCCCGCTGTGGCTGGCTCCAGAGCAGGTGCGCGTCGTGCCCATCGCGGACAGGCACAACTCCGGTGCGCAGGAGATCCAGAATCGCCTGAAGGCGGCGGGCCTGCGCGCCAGGGTCGACACCCGCTCCGAACGGATGAATCCCAAAGTTCGCGACGCCGAGCTCCTGAAGATCCCCTACATCCTGATCGTTGGCGACCAGGAGCTGGAGCAGGGGACGGTCTCCTTCCGCTCGCGCAAGGAGCCGCAAAGGAACGCTGTCGAACTGGGCGAGTTCATCAGTCACCTGAAGACGCATGTCGACAGCCGGGCACTCGAGGTCACTCCCCTGGGCGAGTAACCGCCCCGGCATGCGCACATGGAGTCGTGGCCGCGTTCCCAATGGGGCGCGGCCACGAAATACCGGAGCTTGTAACGTTCTGCGGCTAGGCGCTCTCCCGGCTGTAGATCTGCACCTCTTCGATCCTGTCCGGCTGTGCTGCGCCCGGGCGTTGCGGGTCGATACGGGTGAGTTCGTCCAGCACCTCCAGGCCCTCGCTGACCTGACCGAAGATCGCGTGACGACCGTCGAGCCAGGGCGTGGGACCGAAGGTGATGAAGAACTGCGAGCCGTTCGTTCCCGGGCCGGCGTTGGCCATGGACAGGACGCCCTTGGCGTCGTGCTTAAGGTCCGGATGAAACTCGTCCGGGAAGCTGTACCCGGGGCCGCCCGTTCCGGTGCCCGTGGGGTCACCGCTTTGCGCCATGAAGTCCTCGAGGACGCGGTGGAAGGGCACTCCGTCGTAGTAGCGGTTCAGCGCGAGGAACACGAAGTTGTTCACCGTGTTCGGGGCGTGCTGGGCGTAGAGATCGACTACGATGTCGCCCTTGCTGGTCCTGATGTGTGCCTGGTAGTCGCGTCCGGCCTCCAGGACATTTTCCGGGGCCGAGAACTGCGTGCGCCTCTCCGGCTGCCTCTCAACTGCTTCGAATGCCATCTCATTCCTCCCTGACGAGGATGGTAACGCTTTCCAGCTCGTCGGGGACAGGGAAGAAGCCGGCTGCGGAGGTGCCGCCGATCCTGCCGATCACGCCCAGGCGACCGTCGACAGTGAAGGTCTGTCCGGTGGCCGGGACGGCTCCCAGCCGCTCCTCAAGGTAATCGCCAAGGGTGGTGGCCGGGTCGCCCGGGAGTTCAATTCCCTGCCCGGCAAGCTCCTCCAGGGTTCCGGTGAGCGGCACCGCGGCACTGGGGGTGGTCGGGTCCACCCGGGTCAGGTCGTCCAGTACCTCGATGCCGTCAACGACCTGGCCGAACACGGTGTGGCCGCCGTCGAGCCAGGGAGTGGGGCCAAAGGTGATGAAGAACTGCGAGCCGTTCGTGCCGGGGCCGGCATTGGCCATCGACACCACGCCGGCCGAGTCGTGAACGAGCTCCTCCCGGATCTCATCCTCGAACGTATAGCCGGGACCGCCGGTGCCAGTGCCGGTAGGATCACCGGTCTGGGCCATGAAGTCCTCGAGGACGCGGTGGAAGGGCACGCCATCGTAGTAGTGGCTCAGGCTCAGGAACACGAAGTTGTTGACCGTTACGGGGGTCTGGTCCTCGTACAGGTCGATGAGGATGTCGCCCTTGCTGGTCTCCAGCAGTGCGTGGTAGTCACGCCCCTCCTCGAGCACCTGCGCGGGCCCCTCGAACGACAGCCGCCGCTCGTCGGCGATCGGCTCGACAACCGTAAAGCCCGGGACGGGACTGGTGACCTGCTGGTCCTCACCCTGCGCTTCCGCACTCATTCCGATCCTGGTGGTGATGATCAGGGCCGAGAATCCGGCGACGACCAGCGTCAGCAACACCGGCAACAGACGATTACGTACTTTTTTCACCCCCTGATCATAGCGTGGCACGGATTTGAAAAGTCCCACGGGTGACTGGCGTCCGGCGAAGTAGCATTGTGGTGTGAAGTTCGATGCCCTGCTCTCCTCGCTCGTTGAACACGGCGCCAGTGATATCCACCTTCATTCCGACTTTCCTCCGGTCGTCCGGGTCAGCGGTGGCCTGGAGCCGGTGGGCGTCACCCGGCTGCCGGCCGCCGCAATGGAGTCACTGGTGGAGCAGCTGTGCGACGACCGGCAGCGCAGCCAGTTCGAGCAGGACAACCAGGTCGACCTGGCCTACTCCCTCCCTGGTGTGGCGCGCTTCCGCGTGAACCTGTTCCGCCAGCAGGGGAAGGTGAGCGCGGTCCTGCGCGTCATCAACTCCGGTGACGAGCAGCTGAAGGTCGTGGACCTGCCGGAATCGATATTGGCTGACTTCCGGGACAGGGAGCAGGGCCTGATCCTCGTTACCGGACCTACCGGTTCAGGCAAGTCGACGACCCTGGCCCGGGTGATCGACGAGATCAACCGCACCCACAGCAAGATGATCATCACCGTCGAGGACCCGGTCGAGTTCATCCACCGTCCCAAGCGGTCGCTGATCGTGCAGCGGGAGGTGGGCAGGGACGTGTCCTCGTTTGCCTCTGCCCTGGTTGGCGCGATGCGCCAGGATCCCAACGTGATCATGATCGGGGAAATCCGTGACTACGAAACCGCGAACGCGATGATTTCGGCTGCGCAGACGGGTCACCTGGTCCTCTCGACGCTGCACACGATGGACACGGTGCGGACGGTCAACCGGGTACTGGAGCTTTTCCCCCAGGATGAGCGGGAGGTCGCCAGGCAACTGTTCGCCGACTCGCTGGTGGGCATCGTCTCGCAAAGGCTCCTGCCGCGGCGGGGCGGCGGCATGGTCGCCGCGATGGAGATCATGCGGGGGACCCTGAGGATCAAGGACCTCATCAAGGACACCGAGCGCGGCGGTGAGCTTTACGACGCCATCAAGGACGGTTCGCTCGACGGCATGCGGCTTTTCGACGATCACCTGGCACAGCTCTATGCTGACGGCCTCATCGACGCCGAGGTGGGCCTCAGCGCCGCAACGTCGCAACAGGCCTTCCGCATGGCAACCCGGCAAATCGACCTGCAGAGACAACAGACACAGCAGACGGAGGCCGACTCCCGCTCCTGAGCGGGGCAGGAGTCAGCTTCACACTGCCTGTCGGTCTAGAAGGGCACCTGCGGCGCCGCAACACTCTGGTTGCCGCGCCCGTTCCCGCCCCACCCGCCGTTTGCCCGCGGGGCAAGCAGTGTCTCCCTGTCCAGCGTCACCCGGCTGCGGATCCACGGGCAGGTCTCCTGGATACCCTCGAGGCTGTCGGTATCCACCCGCAACCCCTCTGGTGCGTAGAGCGTGGTGCGCGGCCCGTTGCGGAATCGTAACCGCACCGGCGTGATGCCCGCATGCTCGTCGAGCAGTGACCGCAGTTCAAGCAGGTGGTCGTGTGACAGGCCGTCCAGGTCGAACTCGATGATGGCCACCTGGGGCAGCTCGCTTCGCTTCTCCCAGGGAATGAGCCGGTCCGCGACGATGCGCAGCGAATCGTCGTCATCGGAGACCTCGGCTATCAGCACCACCGGGGCGTCCTCGATCAGCTGATCGGCGATCGCCTCGTAGGCGCGGCTGAAGGCCACGACCTCGCGTGACCCGCTCTCATCGGCGATCTCGAACCTGGCCATCATGGTACCCTTGCGGGTGGAGCGCTTGACGACATTCTGCAGAACCCCGGCCAGGGCGACCCGCACCCGGCCGCGGTAGGCGTTCTCCCGGTTAGCCTCGAACCAGCTCTCGAGCCCGTCCACGGGGCAGGAGGCGGCATCGGCTAGGCCGGGGTAGGAGGCCATGGGGTGCGAGGAGATGTAGATGCCCAGCGCCTCCTTCTCGAAGCGGAGGAGTTCGAGCTCGCCCAGCTCGTGGCCGCTCTGCAGGGTCGGTGGCTGCACCTCCTGGGCGCCGAACAGGCCAAACTGACCGGCAACGGCCTGCTCGCGCTGCGCAGCGCCCCACTTCATTGCCTGCTCGACGTTGCCCAGCAGGTCCGAGCGGTCACCCAGGCGGTCGAACGCGCCGGACTTGATGAGGTGCTCGAGGGCGCGGCGGTTCACCAGCGCCGAGTCGACCCGCCTGCAGAAGTCGTAGAGGTCCTTGAAGTCTCCGCCCTTTTCCCGCTCCCGCAGGATGTGATCGACCGCTGTGTCGCCCACGTTCTTGATGCCGTAGAGGCCGAAGCGGATGACCTCGCCGACTGGAGTGAAGTCCCCGCCCGACTCGTTGATGTCGGGCGGCAGCACCTCGATACCCATGTGGCGGGCGTCGCCCACGTACTGGGCGACCTTGTCGGAGTTGGCGCGTTCCACCGTGAGGAGCGCGGCTGCGAATTCAACCGGGTAGTGCGCCTTCAGGTATGCGGTCTGATAGGAAAGAACCCCGTATGCGGCGGAGTGCGAGTTATGAACTATCAGGCCGTTCGCTACAAAATTATGGTTGTCGGCCACCTCAAGGTCAAAGGTCATTGCCTCGCCAGCGGGCTCGATCGAGACAACCTTCTCCCAGAATAGATCTGAGCTTGCGACGGTCCGCAGCTTTTCAGACTCAAAATAGTCAGCAAGTTGTGAAATCGTCGCACGACGGAAACCCTTCTTGTGTGGTTTCAGGCTTCCGTAGAACTCCTTGACACAAACCCCGCTGCCTGCCTCCACCTGTCGCCAGGTCAGGCCCGAGCCTTCTTTCTCCTCGGCGACAAGATGTTTCACCTGGGCCGGCAAGGTATCGACAGATTCGCGGTCTGGTTTTGTCGCTTTCAACCAGTCCTTGAGTGCTTCGAGTTGCCTGTCTTTGCCCACAAGATGCGGGCCCAGCGAATGTATGAACCGCTCTATGCTCCGGCGCCCCAGCAGGTGAACCGTGTACCCAGGTCGGGTTCCCCGTTCGTACCGGAACTCCTTCCTCGTCAAACGGCTAACGATGCTGAACCGGAGAAGCAAGTGCTGGAGTTGCCTGGCAAGTTTGTAGGAAGACGTCGCGGCAAAAGGAGTCCGATTCGTCCCGGTGCCGAATACGAAACCATCCCCAGACCAATAGCGTCCCAGAAGGACAGCAAGCGACTTATTATTGAGCTTGAAGGCGGCAGCAGGCACCACCTTTTCCGTAGCACGAAAGTCTGTCGCGCCCAGGTCTTCCAGCCATAGGCGCACTCCCGACTTGCCGTGACCTGCACCTCCACGTAACCCCGTTCCCAGGTATATGTCGTAAACATCCTGACGGTCCTCGCGCTTTTTCACGCTGGGTTTGGTGTTTGGAAAGTGTTCAGCAGCTTGAACAACGTCCTCAACCTGCTCCGGTGACTGACTGTAAACGTAAACGCCACTGGGATGCCGGGTATTTCCTTCTGCCAGAACCCAGCCGAGCAGGGCAGCTCTCTCATCGGGCCATGAAACGTTGCCTTCTACCGGAAGTGCATAGGGCGAAGCGATTCGGTCACCCTCGCGAAGATGCTCAAGATGTCGCCAACCGTCGACCGTGAGGAAGGGATGATTGCCTGTCGCAGTAATTTCCTTGCCAAGCGAGGTGGTAAGGCGATAGACCGGCTTAACTCCGTTCTGAACAACATCTACAATGGGTTTGGCAGCGAGGCGGTAAGTGTCCTCAGCAACCGTTATCGCCTGTGCTCCCTGCAGTCCCTTTTCATAGATATCTTCAATCGTCCGGATCTCCCCACTTGCCAGGACTATCTCGGTTTCCCCGATCAAACACTTGTTGAACCCGTAATTTGCGAACTTTTCGAGAAGGTCGAAGATGCGGTTGGCCTCGGCCCCACTGATGCCCTGTCTGGCCGCCCCCTCCTCGAACAGCTTCCGCTGCTGCTCCATCTCCTCGACCTTCTTCTTGCCCATCGCGCGACGCAGCAGGTCGGCCTCACCCAGGGTGTAGCCGGCGACCGCCTGGGCGATCTGCATGATCTGCTCCTGGTAGACGGGGATCCCGTAGGTTTCAGCGAGGATCGGTTTGAGGATCTCCTCGGTCTCCGGGAACTCGTCGTAGCGCACCTCCTCCTGGCCGTGGTGCCGGCGGATGTAGGAGGGGATGTTCTCCATGGGCCCGGGGCGGTAGAGGGCCGAGACCGCAATCAGGTCCTGAATCCTGCGCGGCTTCAGCTTCTTGAGTGTGTCGACCATGCCGCCACTCTCGAACTGGAAGACGCCGGCCGCCTCGCCGCGGGAGAGGAGCTCCATCGTCTTCAGGTCGTTCTGCGGGAACGAGTCGGGGTCGAGCTCTATCCCCCGCGATTCGCGGACGATCTTGACGGCGGCCTCGATGAAGGAGAGGGTGCGCAGTCCCAGGAAGTCCATTTTCAGGAAGCCCAGGTCCTCCACAGAGCCCATGTCGTACTGACAGACAACGGGGCCGTCGCCGCTGCGGAATACGGGTGCAAGCTCCTGGATGGGGTCTCTGGAGATGATCACGCCGGCGGCGTGGACGGAGGCATGCCTGGTAAGGCCCTCCAGGCTTTGAGCCACGTCCATGTACTCCTTCGCGCCGGCGTCGTAGAGCTCCCGCAGTTCAGGAACGTCCTCGAGCGCCTTGCTGATGGGTACGCTGCGACCGAAGACCACCGGGATCAGCTTGCTGACCCGGTCGGCGTCAGCGTATGGCGCCTCCAGCACCCGGGCGGCATCCTTGATGGCCGCGCGTGATGCCATCGTCCCGAAGGTGGCGATGTGGGCGACCTTGTCGTCGCCATACTTCTCGCGTACGTAATCGATGACCTCGTTGCGGCGAACGTCCGAGAAGTCGATGTCGAAGTCGGGCATCGACACGCGGTAGGGGTTGAGGAACCGCTCGAAGAGCAGGTCGAACTCGAGGGGGTCGATATCGGTAATGCGCAGCGAGTAGGCGACGATCGAGCCGGCGCCCGAGCCGCGGCCCGGTCCCACCGCGATCTTTTGCCCCTTCGCCCAGTTGATGAAGTCTGCGACGATCAGGAAGTAGTCGGGGAAGCCCATGGCGATGATAACGCCCAACTCGAACTCGACCCGGCGCAGGATCGTGATCGCGTCCTCGTCCTCCCACTGTTCCGCGAGCCTGTCCAGGTGCGGGTACACGAAGGAGTCGTACGTCTCGCCTTCCTGCCTGGGCCGGCGGCCCTGCTCGCCGTAACGGGCGAGCTCCAGCAGGAGCGAGTCGAGATCCTGGTCCTGTGTCTGTTCGACGGGGACAGCCTGCAGCTCACCCGCACCGACCAGCTCCCGTGCCGCTTCCACGTAGCTGCTGAACAGCTCCTGGTTGATGACCTCGTAGCGGTCGATGAGGCCGCGGTAGCTTTCGATGCGCAGCTGCTGGGCCAGGGTGCGGCCCTCGGGGATGGGCAGCTCGGGCATCTGGTAGACGCGCTTGCTGCCCACCGGCAGGACCACGTCGCACATGTCCGCAATGAGCCGGGTGTTGGACAGCGCTTCCGGGTACTCGCTCTCGGGTATCGCCTGGGCCATCTCCTCGGGCGATTTCACGTAGAACTCGTCGCAGGGGAAGCGGAAGCGGTTGGGGTCCGACAGCGTGGTTTTCGTCTGGATGGCCAGCAGCGCCTCGTGCGCCTTGGCGTCCTCCCGCTTTACATAGTGGCCGTCGTTGGTGGCTACCAGTCCCAGGCCGTAGCGGTGCGCGAACTCCTTGAGGACGGGGTTGAGGAGGCGTTGTTCCTCGAGCCCGTGGTCCTGCAGTTCAATGAAGAAGTTGTCGCCGAAAATCTCCAGGTAGCGCTGCAGCGTCTCTTCACCGGCGCCCGTGCCGGCGTCGAGGATGGATCTGGGAATCTCTGCCCCCAGACAGCCGGAGAGGGCGATGATGCCCTCGCTATGCTCGGCAAGAAGCTCGTGATCGACCCGGGGCTTCATGTAGAAGCCCTCCAGCCAGGCACGCGAGTTGAGCTTGCACAGGTTCTGATAGCCCTCGAAGTTCCTGGCCAGCAGGGTCAGGTGAAAGTAGCCGCCATCGAGTTTCGAGGAGGGGCGCTTGCGATCGAAGCGCGAGCCGTTCGTCACGTACGCTTCGAACCCCAGGATGGGTTTCACGCCGGCGGCTTCGGCGGTCTTGTAGAAGTCGACGGCGCCGTGCATGTTGCCGTGATCGGTCATCGCCAGCGCGGGGTTCTCGGGAGTAACCTCCTTCACCCAGGAGATGAGATCCTTGATACGCGCTGCTCCGTCCAGGAGGCTGAACGCGGTGTGTTGATGCAGGTGCGCAAAATCGAGATTCCTGGAGGCCATGAGGCCATCCTACCGCCTATCTGCTTTGGGCTTCCGTCTCCCGACTGCTGCTGCCAGTGCCGTTGTGGACGGCGCAAACCCGTTCGCCTCGCGTTGACAGGTGCAGGGGGGCGTGGTAGATTCGGTAGGCTCTGGCGCCGTAGCCAAGTGGTAAGGCAGAGGTCTGCAAAACCTCGATTCACCGGTTCGAATCCGGTCGGCGCCTCCAACTGACAATCCAAACCGTGTGCTCCCCGTGGCTGGATTACCACGGGGAGCCGTTTCCAATTGGATGGGGTCGCCGGCTCCCTGGCCTGCAGCAACATGTCGTCGAGGGCTTTGCGTTGCGGCCCGTCCCGCCCGTCTTGACAGGGGTTCGCCTACCTGATGTAATATCTCTCTGGGTTGAAGAGGTTCGGCCCAGTCCGTTCCGACGGAGTGCACAGGCGCGTAGCTCAGTGGGAGAGCGCTACATTGACACTGTAGAGGTCGGCAGTTCAATCCTGCCCGCGCCTACCAAAGAACAGAAAAAGCCCCTCGTTCGGCGAGGGGCGCTTTCTTTTAATCAGGGGGGACGGCGCGAAGTGCAACTCAGGTCTCTACGCCGGCACCCTTTCACGACGCTGCAGAATCCACAGCACAATTCCCTCCAGGCCAAATGCGAGAATCATGATCGGGCCTACTTCTCCGTATCCACGAGCCCCTTTAGGAACAGTCGCTGCAGGAGGATGACTATCAGCACGGGCGGCAGCATGGCCAGGATCGTGAGCGCCATCGCCTCGTTCCAGACGGGCAGCGTGTCGGCGGCATTGATGTAGCGCTGGATGCCTACGACCACCGTGAGCAGGCGGTCCTCCTGGGCTACCAGCAGCGGCCACAGGTACTGGTTCCAGCCGAACAGGAACAGGATCACCGCGAGGGCGGCGATGTTCGTCCGGGAGAGCGGAAGAAGGATATGGGTCATGAACTGCATGGGTGACGCGCCATCTATCTGTGAGGCATCGACGAGTTCATCGGGGATCGTCTGGAAGAACTGCCGGAACAGGAAGGTCGCGGTTGCCGACGCGATAAGGGGCAGGATGAGCCCCGTGTAGGTGTTCAGCAGCCGCCAGCGCAGGTTCACCTCGACACCGGCGATGGTTTCGATGAGCCGGTCGAGGCGGGTGAACTCCAGGATCGACTGGATCGGGCCAAACACGTTAGATACCACGTCGTAGGTGGGAACGATGCGCACCTCGACCGGCAGCATCAGTGTGATGAAGATCATGAAGAAGGCGATGTTGCGGCCCGGGAAGCGGAAGAAGACGATCGCGAAGGCGGCGATGAAGGAGACGATGAGCTTGCCGACCGTCACCCCGACCGCCATGATCGCCGAGTTGGTCAGCATCTGGGTGGCGGGCTGCCTGCCGTAGCTGCCGCCCGGGGAGACCAGCACGTTCCTGTAGTTCTCGATGAGCTGATCGCCCGGGATGAGCGGAAAGCGGCCGCTCAGCAGGTTCTCGATCGGGTGGGTGGACGCCACGAATGCGACCCAGAGCGGGAAGAGTGTGATGAGCACGCCCAGTATCAGGATGATGTGGGCAGCGATCTTGAGACCGCGGTTCTTCTCGACCATCAGTAGTGGACCCTCGAGCCGATGAAGCGGAACTGGACGAAGCTGAGCAGGATGACGATAGCCATCAGGATCACCGATTGCGCGGCGCTGGAGCCCAGGTTCTGGCCTATGAAGCCCGTGTTGTAGACCTTGTAGACGAGGATCGAAGTCGCCTGCACCGGCCCTCCCTGGGTGGTGGCGTGAATGACGCTGAAGGTGTCGAAGAAGGCGTAGACGCTGTTCACCACGATCAGGAAGAAGGTGGTGGGGGAGAGCAGCGGGAAGATGATCGACCAGAACCGGCGCACCGGTGCCGCACCGTCGATCGCGGCGGCCTCGATCACCGACCGGGGCACCGACTGCAGGCCGGCCAGGAAGAAGAGGAAGTTATAGCCGATCTGCTTCCAGGCGCTCGCCAGTATCACCAGCAGCAGGGCGTCCCGGCCCCTGATGTAGTGGTTCCAGTCGTAACCGAGGACGTCAAGCATGTAGGCGACGATCCCGATCGAGGGATTGAACATGAAATACCAGAGCGCGCCGGCGACTGCTGGAGCGATCGCGTACGGCCACATCAGCATTGCCCGGTAGGCGTTCGTACCCTTCGTGACCGTATCGACTGCGGCCGCGAACAGCAGGCCCCCGCCCAGGGCGATCACCGTGACCGCGACGCTGAATATGAGGGTTGTACCGAACGATTGGAGGTAGAGCTCGTCCTGGAACAGCTCGCGGAAGTTCGCCAGACCGACGAACTGGGTGCGCAACCCCCAGGCGTCCTGACGCTGGACGGACTGGACTATCGCTTTGCCAGCGGGCCACAGGAAAAATACGAACGTTATCAGCAGCTGCGGCGCCAACAGGGCGTAGGGCAGCCATCTGTTCTTGAAATAGGCTCTCTCAGTCATTATCAACCGCCGGGCTTTGGTTTGCGGGTGGTCGTCTTGCCGCAGCCCGGTACCCAGCGGACCTTTGGGACTGCAATCGGGAAAGGGGCCGGGAGAAGCCGACCCCTTTCAACTGGTGACTACTTACTGGTTGGCGGATTCGAACTGGCGCAGGAGCTGGTTGCCGCGGCGAACGATGTCGTTCACGGCTTGCTCTGCCCCCTTCTGGCCGGACCAGACGGCTTCGAGCTCCTCGTCCATCACGTCACGGATCTGGACGAGGTTGCCAAGGCGAATGCCGCGCGAGTTGCCGGTGGGCTCGTTGAGGGTGAGCTGGCGAATGGCGGTGTCAGTGCCCGGGTTCGCGTCGTAGAAGCCTTGCTCCTGGGAGAGCTCGTAGGCGGCAGTGGTGATCGGCACGTAGCCGGTGAACTGGTGCCAGTCGGCCTGGACCTCAGGGCTGGACAGGTACTCGAAGAAGCGGGCTACGCCTTCGTACTCGGCGTCGTCGTGGCCCTGGAGCACCCACAGCGTGGCTCCACCGATGATGGAGTTCTGCGGCTCGTCCCGGATGTCCGTGTCGAGCGGAAGCATGGTCTGGCCAAACTCGAAGTTGGCACCGGTGTGGATGCCGCCGTAGCCGGCAGAGGAGTTGAACCAGAACACGCACTCCTCGTTCAGGAACATCGGCTGGCCGGCGCCTTCGCGGCCGGGGTACACGAACGCGTTGTTCTGCGCCATGCGCTCGAGGCGGGCGACATGGTTGATGACATGCTCGTTATCGATGGCCATCTCGGTGTCGAGGCCGGCGTAGCCGTTGTTGTTCGTGGCGAACGGCAGGTCGTGCCAGGCAGAGAAGGTCTCCAGCTGGATCCACGTTTGCCAGGCGCTGGTCATGCCGCACTGCCAGCCGTTGTCGACGGCCATGTTGGCGGCTTCCTCGAGCTCCTGCCAAGTGGTCGGCACGTCCAGGCCCAGATCGGTGAGCGCGTCCTGGTTGTACCAGAGCACCGGCGTGGAGGAGTTGAACGGCATGGAGAGCAGGTTGCCTTCGTCAGAGACGTAGTAGGAGACGACTGCGGGCAGGTAGGCGTCCTGGTCCCAGTCGGTCCCGAAGTCTTCCATGAGTTGGTAGACGGGGTAGATAGCCCCCTCGGCAGCCATCATGGAGGCGGTACCCACTTCGAACACCTGCACGATGTGCGGCTGTTCGCCGGAGCGGAACGCGGCGATCGCGCTGGTCATGGTCTCGGCGTAGCTGCCGCGGTAGCTGGGGTTCACGACGAACTCGTCCTGACTGTCGTTGAAGCCTTCGGCGATCTCGACGAGCTTCTCACCCAGCGCGCCGCCCATGGCGTGCCACCAGACGATCTCGGTTTGCGCTGCGCCGGTGGTGACCAGGAGGGCGGCCAACAGCGTAGCGATCTGAAGACGAAGTTTCCGTAACAAGGTAAGACCTCCGTATTCGCCGGTTCCGGGCGGAACCGGCCCTCAGTTTTGTGCCTGCAGGCCAAGGATAACCCAAGTTACATTTCGGAAACGGAAATTCGTGCCGCTGCCCGTACAAGGAGGGGGGCCGCCCGTTCTGCTGCGACAGAAAAACCCCCTCCAAAACTTCCGGAGGGGGCAAGGGAGCCCTATCGATTGACGGTGCCGAAAGTTGCGCCTGAGGGCGGCTCAGTCGGACCGCGGGTCGAACGCGTCGCGCAGACCGTCGCCCAGCAGGTTCAGGGCAAGGACGGTCACGACGATGGCGATGCCCGGCCAGGTCACGACCCAGTGGCTCACCCGGTAGAACTGCTGGGCCGAGTTGAGCATTGCGCCCCACTCGGGAGTAGGCGGCTGGGCGCCCATCCCCAGGAAGGAGAGGCCGGCGGCCGAGAGGATCGCGCCGGCGAGTGAAAGGGTCACCTGGACGATGATCGGGCCTATCGAGTTGGGGATGATGTGCCGGAACATGACCCGGCCGTGCCTCGAACCGGCGGCCATGGCCGCGCTTACGAAGTCCATCTCCCTGACGCTCATCACTGCGGAGCGCACGATGCGCGCGAAGATCGGCACGTTGGAGATCCCCACGGCGATCATCACGTTCGTGATGCCGGGGCCCAGGGCGGCTACGATCGCCAGCGCCAGGAGGAAGGCCGGCAGGGCGAGGAGGACGTCGGAGACGGCCATGATCACGCTGTCCAGCCAGCCGCCGAAGTAACCGGCGAGGAGGCCAAGGAGACCGCCGGAAGCGAGTGCCAGCGCAACCGAGAGGAAGCCCACCTGGAGCGATACCCGGCCGCCGTAGAGGATGCGTGACAGGAGGTCGCGTCCGAACTGGTCGGTGCCGAGCAGGTGTTCGGCGCTGGGTCCCTGGAGCCGTTCCACCAGGTTCTGACGAACGGGGTCGTAGGGGCTCAGCTGGGGCGCGAAGACAGCCGAGAGGATGATGATGCCCAGGACGATCGTTCCCCAGATGAAGCGGGGGTTGCGCCGCAGGCGCACGAACGTCTTGCCATTCCAGAACGTCTGGAACCGGGATTGTTTTTCGATAGTTGTCGTTGCCACTGCTCCCGTCCCTTACGAGTACCGCGTCGCCAGGCGCGGGTCCAGGAAACCGTAGGCGATATCGACCAGCAGGTTGACGATCGCGTAGGCGAATGCGAATACGAGTACGACGCCCTGTACTACCGGGAAGTCCTTTGCCCGCATCGAGTCGACGGCCAGGCTGCCGATGCCCGGCCAGGAGAAGATCGTTTCCGTGATGACGGCACCGGAAAGCAGACTGCCGAACTGCAGGCCAATGATGGTGACGACGGGGAGCAGCGCGTTTCTCAGTGCGTGACCGTAGACAACACGCATCCCGGAAAGGCCCTTGGAGCGCGCGGTCCTTACATAGTCGAGCTTGATCGTCTCCATCATCGTCGACCGGGTCATGCGGGCGATCGACGCAATGGCGCTGGTCCCCAGGGTCACGACAGGCAGTATGTAATATTGCCAGCTTTGCCCCCGGCCGGTAGCCGGAAGCCAACCCAACCAGACCGAGAAGATGATCATCATCATGAGCCCCTGCCAGAACACGGGGATCGCCAGCATCGTGAACGTGGTGACCGTAGCCACGTTATCGCCGGCCGAATTGGGCCGCATGGCCGAGAGCACCCCCACGGGGATCCCGATGGCCACGGCGAGCAGGGTCGCCAGCACGGCCAGTTCGATGGTCGCGGGCAACCTTTGCTGTATCTCGTTGATGACCGGCCTGTTGGAGCGGATGGAGCGCCCGAAGTCGAGCTGCACTACTCCGCTTACCCAGTTCACGTACTGGATGTGGGGAGGCTCGTTGAGGCCCAGCCGTTCGCGGATCGCCTCGAGCTGAGCTTCTGGTGCACGTTCACCGAGCATCAGCCTGGCCGGGTCGCCCGGCGTCAGGAGCATTATCGAGAAGACGATTATGCTCACGCCGAACATGACCGGGATGATCATCAGTGTGCGCCGGAGTATGTATTTGAACATTGGAGATAAAGATAAACGTCGGGGGCCGCCAATGGAAGAGGGGCCGGGCGAATGCCGGCCCCTCCTGCCTCAGGCGACCAACCGCAACTAGTTCTTCGAAACGTTGAAGAGGCGGTGGTGGCCGGCGGGGTGAGGTACGAATCCCTCGATGTTCGAGCGGATGCCGTTGTCCTCGGTGGTCACCAGGAGGAAGAGCCACGGGGCTTCCTCGCGAATGATCTCCTGGGCCTCGTGGTACGCCTCGATGCGCTCCTCTTCGGTCTGGGCGGTGCGCCCGATTTCGAGGAGTTCGTCGACACGCGGGGTGGACCAGAAGGTGCGGTTACCCGCATCGCCGTACTGGCTGGAGTGGAACAGCGCGTAGAGGCCGTAGTCGGCATCACCGGTAACGGTTACCCAGCCAAGGATGAACATGTCGTGGTTGCCTGCTGCCGTCTCGGCCAGGTAGGTGCCCCACTCGACGACCTCGACAGCTGCATCGATACCTACGTCGGCAAGCTGTGCCTGCACGATCTCGGCAATCTGGATGCGCAGCGGGTTGTCGTTCGTCCAGATGGAGGTGGAGAAGCCATCCTCAAGACCTGCCTCGGCCAGAAGCTCGCGGGCGCGCTCCGGGTCGTAGGGGTAGGGCTCGAGGTCGGTGTTTGCACCGAAGACAGCCTCGGAGATGGGGCTGTTTGCCGGAACGGCCTGGCCCATGTAGACCGCTTCGACGATGGATTCGACGTCGACGGCGTAGTTGATCGCCTGGCGCACGCGGACATCATCGAGCGGCTCCTGCTGGGCGTTGAAGCCCAGGTAGGCGGTGGACAGCGTTTCTACCGAAACGATCTCCACGTCGGGGTTGCTGCCGCCCTGGAGGCGCTGCGAGTCGATGGGTTCGAGGGCGTAAGCGATGTCAACACCACCGGTCTCGAGTTCGATCGCGCGCACGGTGCCCTCGGCGATGGGGCGGAAGATGACCTGCTCGGGAAGAACTTCGCCACCCCACCAGTTGTCGTTCCGCTCGAGGACGATCTGGTTGGCGGTTTGCCAGCTGACGAACTTGAAGGCGCCGGTACCGATGGCGACTTCCGTACCGTAGTCATCCCCGGCCTCGGCGACAGCCTCTTCATTGAGGATCGAGGTCGCGTTGTGGGACAGGTGAGCCAGCAGCGGTGCGAACGGGTACTGCGTGTTCAGCTCCACCGTGTACTCGTCGACAGCCTCGATGCTCTCGATGAAGTCAACGATGAACGCCGAAGGGGAGGCCATCTCCGGGTCGCGCAGCCGCTCGAAGGTGAAGACCACATCGTCGGCCGTGAGCTCTTCACCGTTGTGGAACTCGACACCCTGGCGGATGTTGAAGATCCAGGTGGTGTCGTCGACCTGTTCCCACGACTCGGCCAGGCCGGGTTCCAGTTCGAGGTCTTCGTTCTGGACGACCAGCGTGTCGTAGATCTGGGCGCGGACCCGGGCCGAGGGCTGGTCGTTCTGACCCTGCGGGTCAAGAGTGACAGCGTCAGCGCCCTGCGCGACGGTGATCGTCTGCGCGACGGCACCGCCAAGCAGTCCGAGGGTCGCGACTAGGATTAGCAATCGCTTCATGCATGCTCCCTTTCAAAACGTGAAATTACGGTGTTCAGACTTACCAGCCAGAGTGGCGGATCGTCTGTGAGTCCTGGTTGCAATTGCGAATAAGGTGCAGGTGTACCGGTCTTCCCTGGGGGCCTCCTCTCACTGGGCGCACGGGCGCCCGAAGCGTAATTGATGACGCAGTCTAGCATCAGGACGCAAAGTAGTTCACCTTTCTCTGGAATTTATGAAGGCACCCTTGCGGCTTCCAGCGCACCGGTAACCGCCCGGCCCCGGCTCCGGCGAGGCCCGGGTGCCCAACGGAAACGGGCTGCTGGACGCCCCGTCAGGGAGGCGGCCAGCAGCCCGCGGAAGATCCGGACCGGTAAGACTAGCCCGAAACCGCGACCTCATCCAGGTTGGCGGTGCTGTATATATTCTGCACGTCGTCGAGGTCCTCCAGCGCTTCGAGGAAGGTGATCACCTTCTGCGCCTCCTCCTCGCCCAGTGCCGTCTCGGTGGAGGGAACCTTCGTCAGCTGGGTCGCCTGCGGTTCGAACCCCTTGCTCTGCAGGCCGTCGCTCACCTCGTAAAGCATGGTCGGTTCGGTATAGATGGTGAGCAGGCCCTCCTCCTCGTCCACGTCCAGGTCGATGGCCCCCAGCTCGATGCCCAGCTCCTGAACGGTCTCGCTCGTATCGGCCACGATCACCATTCCACGGCTCTCGAACTGCCAGGCGGTGGAGCCGGACATGTTCCCGCCGTGCTTGCTGAACACGTGCCGCACCTCGCCGGCGGTGCGGTTCCTGTTGTCGGTCAGCGCCTCGACCAATACCGCGATCCCCTCGGGGCCGTAGCCTTCGTAGAGGACCGGTTCGAAGTTGCCGCCCTCGCCCGAACCGAGGGCGCGTTCGATGGCGCGATCGATGTTGTCCGCCGGGACGTCGTCGCTTTTTGCTGCTGCCAGGGCATTCTTGAGCGGAAGGTTCGATGACGGATCGCCGCCGCCACCCTCACGTACCGCCGTCTGGATCGCACGGATGTGCTTGCTGATGATCCTGCCGCGAGCCTTGTCGTTCGCGGCCTTCTTGCGCTTGATCTGGGACCATTTGTTATGCCCTGCCAACTGATTCCTCCTGCCTGATTGCTGCTGCCCAGTCTAACCAATGGCGCGACCCGGGGTTTTTCCGTGGCACACGAATCCGCACCTGCTCAGGCAACCGGCCCGGCGCACGCTTGGAGCATGCACCGGGCCGGAAGCAACTCCCTGAGGAGTCGGGTCAACGCACTCAACGAACCCGGATGTAGGTCTCCCTGACGTCGCGCACGTCGTGCGGGCGCAGTTCGACGGTGATGCTCTCCGTCCAGGCCTCCTCGCCGCGTATGCCGGCGTAGCTGACACGCGACGTGTCTGTCCTGCTGGGCGTGAAGGAGGCGCGTATCCGCAGGGTTCCGCGTGGGGGCTTCACCCTGAAGATATGCCGGGCATCAGGACCGTCGATGGTGACAGTCCTGCCGCCCCGTACGTAGATGTTGCGGACGAACGTGTCGACACGGCCGTCGGAGTTGATCGTGCTGAGCGTCAGGTAGCCGTCACGGTTCGTGCGGACGTTGAAGGCGATCTCCTCGCCAACCCGGTAGCTGGAGCCGTGACCGCGGGTCGGCTCGAACCGCTCGATGACATTCGACAGCTGAACGCCGAAGGTGCCCTGTATGCGCATGCGGAAGCTGGTGCCGTCGTCGAAGTAGACGGTGCAGCCTGCGAGAAGTGTGGCCAGGGCGATGAACGCCAAAAGCGCTGGGTGCAGTTTTCTGATCATCATGCCTAAATCTAGCAGGTGGCGCGGCAAGGCACCGGGCGCGCGGCTTCACCTCCGGTTAATCGTTGCCGGCAGCCCGTCGCGGTCACTGGTCGGATTGCGCCGGGCTCCGGTCGTAGTTGGTGACGAGATAGGGCAGGTCGGTCTGGTGGTAGCGGCCACGATCGTCGTACCAGAAGATGTAGGTGCCCGCCGCCGCGCCGTCGCCGCTCGCCGATTGGGCCGAGGCGCGCGTCACCTTGCCGTCGACCAGCCCCGTGAAGACCTCCTGGCCGTCGCGGCTGTAGAGCGTGATGTACATCCGGGTGTTGGAGAACTCCTGGATGTTCCTGCGTATCCGGTTCTGCGCCTCGTTCCTGCAGCCGGTGATCACCAGCGCGAGGAGCAGCAGTGTGATTGCGGCGTTCCGGAGTGCTGTGCCTCTTTGCATTTCCTGCCTCCATGTTCGCGGCGGGACCGCCGCTTTCCAACATTCATAACGTACCGGCATTATGGGAGGGTGCAGGAACGACCGGGGCTGGCCCGTGCGCGCCTGGTTCCGCAAAGTTCATGCGACCAGGCTCAGATAATGTAGAGTTGCGTGTGGCGCGCAGTTCCCGTAATCCGTACGACGTGCTCGGAGTGACACCCGAGGCGAGCCAGGACGAGATCAAGTCGGCCTACCGGCGCATGGCCATGAAGTACCATCCCGACCGCAACCCGGGGGATGAGGAAGCCGAGGAGCAGTTCAAGCTGGTCTCGGAGGCCTATGCGACGCTGCGCGACTCGGAGAGCCGGGCGCGGTTCGACCGTTACGGCAGCGCCGGCGGCACGCCCGACTTCAATACCGTCGACTGGCAAACGGTCTTCAACGAGGCCGACATCAAGATCGACTGGGACATGCGCGGCGGCTTCCCGAAGACGGGGAACGCCATGTTCGACATGCTGTTCGGGGCGATGGCCGGCATGATGCGCAGCAGTGGGCTGCTGCCTGGGGAGGACCGTGACGTGCAGGCGCGGGTTCCCGTCGACCTGGTCCGCACCGGCGGCTCCGTGAGGGTCCGGGTTCCCGGTCCCAGCGTTTGCCCCTCCTGCCGCGGCAGCGGGGTGACCGGCAGCAGCGCCTGCCCCACCTGCGGTTCCCGCGGGGTGGTACGCTCCGGCGCTTCAGTGGACGTTGACGTGCCGGCCGGAATCCGTTCGGGCCAGAAGCTGCGCCTGAAGGGCCTGGGCGGCCCGGGCAACCCGCCCGGGGACGTGTTCGTCGAACTGGGCGTCGAGCTTCCCGAAGGGGTGGAGCTGAGGGGCCGCGACCTGGTGGCCGATCTCTACCTGACGCCCCTCGAGACCCGGCTGGGCACGCGGACTACTGTGGCCGGCGTTTCCGTAGAGATCCCGTCGGGGAGTCGTGAAGGTGAGAGTATCCGTGTTCCGCAGGGGGGCCTGGGCGGCGACCTGATCGTTACCGTCAGGGAGAATGTCTGGCGGGGCCTGCGGCGTCTGGCTGGCGATCTGTGGCGCAAGGCCACGATCGGCAGCGCACCGCTGGTGGCGAAGGAGTAGTTGATGAGCGACGAGAAGAACCCAAACGCGATGCCCGACGAGCAGGAGACGGGGATCGACCGGGACAAGCCGCTTTACGTGATCAGCGTTGCGGCCGAGCTCGTTGACATGCACCCCCAGACCCTGCGCCTCTACGAACGGAAGGGCCTCATCGAACCCAGCCGCAGTGCCGGCAAGACGCGGCTCTACTCGCAGCGGGACATTGAGCACCTGCGTGAAATACGGCGGCTCACCCAGGAGTTGGGCGTGAACCTGGCGGGCGTCGAGGAGATCATCAAGCTGCGCCGCAAGCTGGACGAGCTCCAGGCGAACATGGAGAGCCGCATCAACGACCTGCAGGGGACGCTCCAGGAGCGCATGCTCAGCTACCGCCGCCAGCTGCCCAGCGGCGAGGAGCAGGGAAACACCGACCAGCACGGGAAGGACCGGGAAGAGGTCGGGGAGTGAGGTTATACTCCTCCCCATGTCGATCGAGTCTTACCTGGAACAGAACCGTGAGCGTCACCTCGAGGAACTCCTCGAACTGCTGAGGATCCCCTCGGTCAGCGCGATCAGCGAGTACAAGGAGGAGCTGCACCGGGCGGCTGATTACCTCAGGGATCGCTTCGGTGACCTGGGCCTGTCCTGCGAGATCATTCCTACGGCGGGGCACCCGATCGTTCTGGCAGAGAGACGCGTTTCCGAAGACGCACCGACCGTCCTCATCTACGGGCATTACGACGTGCAGCCGGCCGAGCCGTTCGAGGAGTGGGAGAGCGAACCGTTCGAACCGGCGATCCGCGACGGCAAGATCTACGCCCGCGGCGCCAGCGACGACAAGGGCCAGCTTTACGCCCACATGAAGGGCGTCGAAGCCGCGCTCCAGCAGCATCCCGACCTGCCGCTGAACATCGTTTTCCTGCTCGAGGGCGAGGAGGAGGTAAGTTCACCCAACCTCGTGCCGTTCGTCGAGGAGCACCGGGACAGGCTGAAGGCCAATGTCGTCCTCATCTCGGACGGCAGCATGCTCGGGCCGGACAAGCCCAGCCTCACCTACGGCCTGCGCGGCATCTCCTACGTGGAGGTGAACGTCCGCGCAGCCGGCCGCGACCTGCACTCGGGCGCCTACGGCGGCGGGGTGGCGAACGCCATCAACGTCCTCGCAACCATGATCAGCAAACTCCATGACGAAGACGGGCGCATCACCATCCCCGGCTTCTACGACGACGTCAGGGAGATCTCCGAGGAGGAGCGCAAGTCTCTGGAGGGGCTGCCTTTCGACCCGGAGTCGTACCTGGGGAACGTTGGCGTGAAGGCACAGGGTGGCGAAAGGGGCTACCCGTTGATCGAGCGCATCTGGACGCGCCCCAGCCTCGACGTCAACGGCATTGGCGGCGGCTTCCAGGGCGAGGGCGCGAAGACGGTGATCGCCGCCCAGGCGACGGCCAAGATCTCCTGCCGGCTGGTCCCGGATCAGGATCCGGAAAAGGTCACGGAGGCGCTTTCGGCCCACCTGAAGAGCCTGGCACCCGAAGGCGTGGAGGTCGAGGTCAAGGACCTGAGCGGCGGCCACCCGGCGGTCGTGCCCCTCGATTCGCCCGCCTTGCAGCTCGCCGGCGAGGCACTGGAGGAAGTCTGGGGCAAGAAGCCCTACTTCGTGCGGACGGGCGGTTCGATCCCCATCGTCAGCGCCTTCCAGCAGCTCCTGGACGCCGACGTGGTGCTCCTGGACATGGGCCTCGAGACCGACCAGGTGCACGCCCCCAACGAACATTTCGGGGTGGACAACTACTACCGTGGCATCCACGCCTCGGCCCAGACGCTCGTGCGCCTGGCCAGCCTGAGCTGACCTCCCAACCGTGCGCCTGACGGCCCTTACCCTGCACGGGTTCAAGAGTTTCGGCAACCGCACCACCCTGGAGTTCTCGCCGGGCGTGACCGCCATCGTGGGCCCCAACGGCTCGGGCAAGAGTAACGTCATCGATGCCCTGAAATGGGCGAGTGGCGGGGGCCGCGCCTCCGAGTTCCGGGCCGGCGACAAGACCGAGCTGATCTTCCACGGTGCTGCCGGCAAACGCTCGCTCGGTTACGCCGAGGTCGAGCTGGAGCTGCGCTCGCAGGCGAAGAAGGTCAACATCTTCCGCAGCCTGCACCGCGACGGCACAGGCCGGCTGCGCATGAACGGCAAGAACGCCCGCTTCCTGGATATCGACGAGGAGCTGGCCGGTTCCGGCCTGGGCAAGAGCGGCCTGGCCATCATTGGCCAGGGCGAGGTGAGCGGCGTCCTGATGGCCGATCCGGGCAAGCTCCTCCAGTACGTGGCCGAGGCAGCGGGGGTGGCCCGGCTGGCCGGCCGCCGGGAGCAGACCGAAGACCGCCTCGAGACCGCCCGGGGGCACCTGGAGCGCATCGAGGACCTCATGCAGGAGCTCGAACGACAGCTGGAGCGGCTTGAGGAGGAGGCGGCCGGCGCCGCCCGCCACGCGGAGCTCACCCGGGAAACACTGCAGCTGCGCTATACGCTGGCGCGCCTGCGCGAGGAGGCCGTGCGCTCAGAGCTTGGCGCCCTGCGCGTCGACCGCGACAAGCTTGGCCAGGAGATCGACGAGGTCAAGGCCCAGCTGCAGCAGGCCCGGCAAACGGTCGCCGCCAGGCGCGAGGAGCATGAGGCGTCCGAAGCCCGTTACAGGGAGGCGCTGGCAGCCAGCGAGGCGCGGCGCGGCGATGTGCGGGTGGCGCGGGCGAAGCTGGAGAGCCACCAGGTGAGGCTTGCCGACCTGCGCAACCAGCTGGGTGCGATCGACGCGGAGCTTGCCTCCCTCCAGGATCTGAAGGAGCCTGAGAGCGTGGCCGGTGCGGACGTCGAAGAGCTCGAACGGGCCGCCCGTGCCGCCCTCGAGGCGGTTGTCCAGGCGCGCGAGAAGCGCGACCAGACGGAGGAGGAGCTGCGCGCCGCGCGCCTGGAGCTCGACGAGCTGCGCAGGAAGGCCGCACAGCAGGCCCAGGTCGAGGCCAGCCACGGCGCCCGCCGGGAGGCTCTCCAGCTGGAGCTCCAGCACCTGCTGGGCCGTGAACAGGAGCTGGAGGAGGGCGCCCGTGAGCTGGGCGACCCCGCGGAGCTCGAGGAGGCCCTGGCGGCCGCCCGTGCGGAGCATGAAGCCGCCGAGCAGCGGCTGGCGGGCATCCGGACGCAGCTGGAGGAGGCCCAGCAGGAGCACGCCAGCGCCTGGGCCGAGGCTCAGGCGCGCGCCCGCGCCGCCGAGCGCAGCCGCCAGGCCTTCGAGGCGCGGCGCGGTTACGCCGAGGGACCACGCAATGCGCTGTCGAGCGGCATCCCCGGTGTCTACGGTTCGGTAGCCGACCTCGTGCGGGTCCCGGAACAGGTGCGCGACGCGATCGGCGCCGCGCTGGGCCGGCGCATGGAGTACGTCGTGGTCGACACGCCGGAGACCGGCCAGCGGGTGCTGAAGCATGTGCGCCGTTCCGGCGGTTTCGTTACCGTGCTGCCGCTGGAGCTGGTGGAGGGGAGGAGGACGCAGCTCTCTGCCCGCTTTGCGCAGGCGGGTGGGGTGCTGGGACTCGCCAGCGAACTGATCGAGGTCGAGGGGCGCTTCCGGAAGGTCGTCGACCAGCTGCTGGGCAACACGGCGGTCGTGCGCACGATGGAGGATGCGGTGGAGCTGTCGCGGCGGGAGCGCTCGCGGCCGCGCATGGTAACGCTGGAAGGCGACATCGTCGAGAGTTACGGAGCGATGAGCGGCGGCCGGCGCCAGCTGAATGCGGGGGTGCTGGGGGCGGCCGCCGAGCTGGAGGACGCCGAGGCGGCCGCCGCAGAAGCCGACCGCCTGGCCCAGGAGTCGCAGGAGCGGCTGCTCGGATTGCAGGAGCGCCACAAGGAGGCCGCGGCGGTCATCGACGGACTGCGCGGGCAACAGGAGGAGCTGGCCGGGGAGCTTTCGGCCCGGCGGGAGGCCTGGGCCGCCCGCAATGAGCTCCGCTCGGACCTCGCCAAGCGCCAGGAACGGGTCAGGGCGCAGTTGCTGCAGCTCGAGGCCCAGGTACCGCAGCTGGAGAATGTCGACCACGGCCGCGCGGCTCAGCGGGTCGAGGAGCTGGAAGCCCGCCTCGCGGAGCAGAACGAGCTGCTCGACGGCCTCCAGGCCGAGGCGAACGAGCGCCGCCAGGAGCGGGTGGTGGCCGCCGAACGGCGCCAGGCCTACGAGGCGGCGAGACAGCAGTACGTCCGCGACATGCAGCGGCGCAAGGCACTGGAGGAGCGCCGCGAGCAGGAGCGGCAGGAGCTAGCGAACCGCACGAAGCTCGAACAGAGGGCCCAGGAGGAGCTGGACCGCGCGCAGCAGAACCTCCCCGGCGACCTGGTCGACCGCGAGCGCGAGCTCGAGGCGGCGGTGCAGGCTTTCAGGGAGGCAGAGGACACCGTCACCCGCCTGAGCGAGCACCTCTCCCGCTCCTCTGAGGCCCTGGAGCGCATCAATGTCACGCTGGCGCGCCGCGAATCGGCCTGGGAGCTGGCGGTGGAGGAGCTGAAGCAGTTCCCGGAGGGCCTCCCCGTCCTGGACGGCGGCGAACGCAACCTGCGCGCCCGCCTCAACGAGGCCAGCCGGGAGCTGGAGGAGCTGGGCGCCGTGAACCACCGGGCGACCCTGGAGCTTGAGGCCGAGAAAGCCCGGCACGCCCAGCTCCTGGAGGAGTGGCAGGCGGGCAACGACGCCATAGCCGAGCTCGCGGGTGCACTGCAGCAGCTCGATGCGGAGACCACCTCGCGGCTGGAGCTGGGCGTTGCCCGCCTGCGGGAGGGCTTCCGCCGCCACGTCATCGAGCTGTTCGGCGACACAGCGCAGGCCGATATCGAGGTGGAGCGCGACGAGGGCCGCCCGACCGGCGTGAGGATTCGTCTGCAGCCGCCCGGGAAGCAGACGCGGCAACTCAACCTCCTGTCGGTGGGCGAGCGGACGATGGGCGCCATGGCCTTCCTGTTCGCGCTCATGTCCGAGGAGGGGGCCGAGGGCCTGCCCATCGCCGTCCTCGACGAGGTCGACGCGCCGCTGGACGAGGCGAACATACGCCGCTACTGCGACTTCCTCGCCAAGATGGCACGGCGCGGAACTCAGTTCATACTGATCACCCACCAGAAGGCGACCTTCGAGGTTGCCGACGCGATCTGGGGGGTAACCACCGAAGGCGGCGTGAGCCGCGTCTTCTCCATCGCCAAGCCCGACGCAGTGGCGGTGGGCTAGGGACAGCGTGGATAACCCGGTGCCCGGCGCCAACTTCGAGGTGCGCCACTTCGACAGCCTGCCTTCGACGCAGGAGTTCCTGAAGGAGCTGCTGCGTCGCGGCGAGCCTGTTGATGGCGTGGTCATCAGGGCCAACAGGCAGGAGCAGGGTCGCGGCCGGCTTGGCCGGAGCTGGTCAAGCCCGGTGGGCGGGTCGTACCAGTCGCTTGCCGTTGCCGACCCGGCGGGCGTGCTGCGCCGGCCGCAGCTGCCGCTCCTGGTGGCGCTGGGCATCGCCCAGGTCCTCGATACCGCCAGCGTAAAGGTGGCCGTGAAGTGGCCCAACGACCTGTACCTGCCCCTGCCCGTGGGATGGCGCCCTTCAGGCGACCAGCCCGCCCAGACCGGCCAGGGTTCGTCGAGCAGCGCCATTCCGGGAAAACTGGGTGGAATCCTGTGCGAGTACGTCCGCGGTCACCTGCTGGTGGGGGTGGGCCTCAACGTCGCGAACAGGCCGCCCGCTCCCGCGGGTGCCCTCGAGGACCTGGAGGTTGGGGCGGTTTCGGAGTGGGTGCTGCAGGGGGTGAGCCGGGCGCTCCAGGATGCCCAAGAGCAGGGCGACCAGGACATTGCGGGGCTGCTGCCGGAGCGTCTGGGGCGTTACGATCTGCTGCGGGGCTGCCGGCTCAGGGTGGTTACGCAGGAGGGAACCTTGGAAGGTCAATATCTGGGTGTGAGCCCGGAGGGGTTCATGCTGCTGGACGGCCCTTCAGGTGTTGCAGAAATAAGAAGCGGGCGCATCGGAATAACCGATGCGCCCGCTCATAGGGCGAAGCGATCTGGCTCGCGGTAGGGGTGCGAGGGACCGGGGTCTCCGCCTGGATAAATAGAGGCGTGCTACCCGGACCGGGTCAGTTGTCCAGGTATTCGCCCAGGGATTCGACGTCCTCTTCGTTGATATTGATTACGCCATCCTGGGTGGCGAGGACGATCTTCTGGTAGACCTCGTTGCGGCGCAGCAGGTACCCGGAGAGGAGGCTGCCGGCCTCCATGTGGAGGTGACCGCTGCCTGCCAGCCAAACGTAGCTGTCGCGCTTTAGCCTGTAGTCACCCTTCACGGGCGATGCACCTGGAAATCTTGGGGGCAAAGACATCATCACATCACTTCCGCTCTCGAAAGATCATTATGTTGAGCTATTTAAATAGTAGTTCCGGGCGATGAGAGATCGCAGAGACATTTGTCCCGGACCCCGCCGGGACACCGCCCGACCCTAATGAAAAGCGGCTGGGGGACGGCACTTTCCGCACCCCAGCCTCGTCTTGCTGCCTATCCGGATTCCGTCGTCAGGCTGCGCCGGCGGCCTTTCCCGTTGTTTCCAGTCCTGCCGTGCCCGACTGGCTGGCAACCACGGCCGGCCGGAACCCCCGCAAGCGCAGGGCGTTGGTCAGGACAAAGACGCTGGAGAGCCCCATGGCCACGGCGGCCATGATGGGGGAGAGCAGGATCCCGCCCAGGGGGTAGAGAACGCCTGCTGCAACGGGGATCAGCACGATGTTGTAGATGAAGGCCCAGAACAGGTTTTGCCTGATGTTCCGCATCGTGGCCCTCGAAAGGTCGAGGGCGTTGACGATTCCCCGTAGGTCACCGGACATCAGGACGACGTCGGCGCTCTCGATGGCGATGTCCGTTCCGGTGCCGATGGCGATGCCCACGTTGGCCTGGGCAAGGGCCGGCGCGTCGTTGATCCCGTCGCCCACGAACGCTACCTTGCGGCCGCCCTGCTGCAGCGTCCTGACCGCGTCTACCTTGCCTTCGGGCAGCACCTGCGCGCGTACTTCGTCGATCCCGACCCGGGAGGCGATGGCCCGGGCGGTTCTCTCGTCGTCGCCTGTGATCATGGCGACGCGCAGGCCCAGCCGGTGCAGCTGTTCTATCGCCTCCCTGGTGCCCTCCTTGAGCTCGTCGGCAATGCCGATGATGGCTGCTGGCTGGCCGTCGATCGCCGCGAATACGGGCGTGGCGGCCCTGCGGGCCAGCTCCTCGCGCTCCTCCCCGAAGAGGTCGAGGTCCAATCCTTCCTCTTCGAGCAGCCGGGCCGAGCCGACCAGTACCTGCCGGCCGTCTACCGTGGCTTTCACGCCCTTGCCGGTAATCGATTCGAACTCCTGGGTAGGCAACAGCTGGAGGTCCCGGGCCCTGGCTGCCTCGACGAGCGACCGCGCCAGCGGATGCTCGGAGTTCATTTCGACAGAGGCAACCAGCCGCAGCACCTCACTGCTGTCCAGCCCCCTCGTTTCCAGGTGCACGACAGTTGGCCTGCCCTCAGTTAGGGTCCCTGTCTTGTCAAGCGCCACTACACCTGCCTCCTGGAGCGCCTGGAGGGCAGCGCCGTTGCGGAAGAGGACGCCCAGTTCGGCGGCCCGGCCGGTACCGACCATTATCGAGGTCGGCGTCGCCAGGCCCATGGCGCAGGGGCAGGCGATGATGAGTACGGCGACGGCGTTGACGAGCGCGAAGGGCAGCGCGGGCTCCGGGCCAAAGACGAGCCACACCACGAACGTAAGCGCGGCGATGAGGAGGACGATGGGCACGAAGACGTTGATGACCCTGTCGGCAAGCTCCTGGATGGGTACCTTGCCACCCTGGGCCTCCTCGACCATGCGTACGATGCGGGCCAGTACCGTGTCGCTGCCCACCTGGGTCGCCTCGAACCGGAATGAGCCGGTCTTGTTGACGGTCCCGCCAACCACCTGGTCTCCCGTGCCCTTCACCACCGGTACGGGCTCACCGGTGATCATGGCCTCGTCCACATAAGAGGAGCCTTCCGTAACCACGCCGTCGACTGGAATCCGGTCGCCGGGCCGCACGAGAAGCACGTCGCCCCTCACCACCTGGTCGAGGGGCACGTCGACGATCTCGTCCCCGCGCACTACCGCGGCCGTGTCGGGGCGCAGGCCCAGAAGCTTGCGGATGGCATCGCCGGTGCGGCCCTTCGCGAGGGCCTCGAAATACTTGCCCAGCAGAATCAGCGTGATGATCGTCGCGGACGCCTCATAGTAGACGTGCGCCGTTCCCGCCGGCAGGATCCCGGGCAGGAAGGTGGCGACCACCGAGTAGCCGTATGCCGCACTGCTGCCGATCATCACCAGGGTGTTCATGTCGGGCATGCCCTGAACGAGCGCGGGCCAGCCACGCCTGTAGAAGCGCCGACCGGGTCCGAACTGGACGATGGTCGCCAGGACGAAGAAGAGCAGCGTCAGAGTTTCCATCGGGATAATCCCGTGCAGCCAACTGGCCACCGGCGGTATCAGCATCGGGACCATGTCGAGCAGCAGGAGCGGCGCGGTGAGCGCGCCCGCGAGGATCACATCCCTGCGCAGCCGCTCCCGCTCGCTGTTCCGGGCGCCCGCCTCGTCAGACTCAGCGACGTCTGTAAAGGAGGCAGAGTACCCCGCCTTCTCCACAGCCACCCTGAGCCGCTCCCTGCTGGTGTCCGCAGGCAGGAAATCGACGGTAGCCTTCTCGGTCGCCAGGTTAACGCTCGCGTTCACGACACCCGGGGTCTTCGCCAGGGCGCGTTCGACCCTGGTGACGCACGCGGCACAGGTCATGCCCTCCACCGGGAAGCTGACATGTTCCATGACCGGCTCGTAGCCCCGGGCGCGAACCGCATCCAGCAGGTCGATTACCTGCGTCTCGCCAGGGTGGAGTTCGACCGAAGCCCGCTCGGTCGCCAGGTTCACATTGACCCGGCTCACGCCTGCGACATTCTCCAGTGCCTTCTCGACCCTGTTGACGCATGCCGCGCAGGTCATTCCTGAAACTCCGATGTTCACAAGCTGGGTGCGACTGCCGTCGGATTGCCTGGATGCCTGTTGCAAGTTCGTTTCTCCTTCTCACCTGCAGGATAGCACCCCACCCCCGGTGGGTATAGATGGCGCGTACTGCCCTTGGTGAACCCGCACCCAACGTGCTATTCTCGGAGCTAGCAACCACCCCCACCCCAGGTGGGGTAACAGTCTGGAGGAAACGGAATGACTGAACTCAAGATCAAGGGCATGACCTGCAACCATTGCAAGAGCGCCGTCGAGAACGCGCTGAAGTCTGTCGACGGTGTCAACAACGTCGAGGTTGACCTCGAAAACGGGGTCGCCAGGGTCGATGGCGCCGCGGTGGCTTCTGACATGATCCAGGCGGTTGAGGCCGAGGGGTACCAGGTAACCGCCTGAAGCACTCCGAAAGCGGGGCGGCAGGGGAGAGCCCATCGTCAGGCAGGCAGATGGTCGAGGGTGAAATGATCAAGGATATCGACAACGTCCCGAACGCGGCGGTCGACGCGCATGACGCGGACTGCCTGCACCTGGACGATGAAACGCGCAAGGATGCCATCAGGAGGCTCCGTGGTGCGCGCGGGCACATCGAGGGCATCCTGAGGATGCTCGAGGATCCCGGCGTCTACTGCGTTGATGTCATGAAGCAGGTAAGCGCTGTTCAGGGCGCCCTGACGAAGGTGAACGAGAAGGTGCTGCGCTCGCACATACGCGATCACGTTTCGACCGCGATCCTGCGCGGCGACACCGAGCACATGGTCGACGAACTGATGGAAGCGCTGAAGTACCGCCTGTAAACCTTGCCGTACCGCAAGGGGCCGCCCGGGACGAATGAACCTGGACGGCCCCTTCTTATGTGCATAACATTGCACCATAGACCGCCAACAGGTGCGGGCGCGGCACGGCCGCCCCGGCACCGCTCTCGGACAGGGCGCGGAGGAGCTTATGGAACAGAAGACAATCAAGACACACGTGCTGCAACCGCCGGAGCGGACCTACCCGGAACCGCTGATCAGCAGGCTCCTTTTCGCCAGCCGCGCCAGTGTGCCCGTCTGGACGATCGTGCGGCTCTACCTCGGCTACCTGTGGCTCTCCTCGGGCATCCCCAAGCTCAGTAACCCCGCGTGGGTCGGTCCCGAAGCAGGCGCAGCAGTCCGCGGCTTCCTCGCCAACGCCCTCGAGCTCAGCATCGCAGGAACGAGCGTGCCAGCCTGGTACGCCTGGCTCATCGAGAACATCTTCATCCCGAACGCATTCCTGATGAGCCACATGGTGGCCTTTGGCGAGGTCCTCATCGGAATCGCGCTCATCACCGGCTTCCTGACCGGCATTAGCGCCTTCCTGGGCGGCCTCATGAACGCAAGCTTCCTGCTGGCCGGCACTGTTTCGAGCAACCCGGTCATGTTCATCCTCGCCACCTGGATCGTCCTCGCCTGGCGTGTCGCCGGCTACTGGGGCCTCGACTACTGGGTTCTGCCGCTTCTCGGCGCGCCGCGTAACGACGAGGCGGTTCGACGCTGATTTCCTGAATCAAGGCAGGGGAGAGCGCCTCCACTCTTGCCAGGCCCGACCGGCCAGCGCGAATGCTGTGACCTGTCGGGCCTTTCCTTGCCCTTAGGTTGCTTTCGGTCTGGAAAAACAGCCTCTGGGTTGATTTGACGAAGAAATAACGGCACCTTCCTATCCTCAGGGTCGGTCCGACAGCACAACTGCACTGCAGAAGATTCGCTGTCGGGAACGGGAAGGATAGGAAATGAAGAAACTCTTGCCCCTACTTTTCGCTGGCCTGGCCCTGCTGCTGGCTGCATGCGGTTCGAACTCGGGATCTACTGGCGCGGACCCATACGCACCTCTCGATGTCGACCCGCCCCCGCCCATCGAGGATCCGACGATCACCACCTCGGGTACCGTGAGCGCCAAGCCAGGTTCCCCAGACCTCATGCAGATCAACGTCGCCGGCTTCCTCGCTCCGGCACCTGTTGAAGGCAGCGGTCTTGCTCCGGCCTCGGCTGGCAGAGAAATCCCCAAGCTTTCGGCGCGCGACTTCACGGTCGTGGAGGCGGGGGTCGTGAAGGGCATCACGATCGAGCGGATTGACGGTGAAACACGAGCTGCTGCCGACGTGGCGTTCGTTTTCGACACGACCGGAAGCATGGGTGGCGCGCTCCGGACTGTTCAGGACAGCATCATCGAATTCGTCGACCACCTCGACGAGGCGGGCCTGGATGTGCGGGTGGGGGCCGTAACGTTCGGAGATGCCTTTGATACGAAAGCGGAGTCTTCCTCGCGCTCCGGCACCGGCGGTGATACTCCGCCCAGTCTCGACGACTTTGAGCGGCCGACCTTCCAGCTCACGGACGACAAGGAAGCGTTCAAGGAGTTTATCGACGGAGATACTCCCCGCGCAGGCGGTGATGGGCCCGAGAACGCAGTGGGCGCATTGGCCTTCGCCTACGACGAGCTCGAATGGCGTCCCGGTGCGCAGCGCGTTCTGATCGTGATTACCGATATCTACTCCCACAACGACGAAACCTTCGCCAGGTTTGATTGGGACTCGGCATACGACCGTTACGCTCCCGAGAGTCCCGCCGGGCTGCTGGAGCGGATTAGGGGGAACGCGATTGTTCACGTAGTCAGTCGCGACTATGACATTGACGTAGAGCCATACACCGACATGGCAATGTTCACGGGTGTTGAAGGTACGGGCGGAGAGTTCGTAAACATCAATGACCTGGTACGCGAAGATGCGAGCCTGACGGACCTCGACCTCACGACAGCTACAGCTGGCGGTTACATCGTCACCTTCCGCGGCACCAAGGACGGCAAGCCGAAGGATGTACGGGTAGTGATAGACGACGGCAGCGACATACGCGGTGAATTCACGATGCGCGATGTAACGTACTGAGCCGGGCAGGACCAAAAGCAACCTGACAGCTGGGAGCGGCACGAACAGTCACGTGCCGCTCCCAACTTATGTACACTCACAAACGCAGGCAGCAACGGGATTCGCGGTCTCCCCTGCGTCGTCGCGAACATAATGTGTATTATGATTCCTATAGGGGAGAGTTCGAAGTTCTCTAGGCGAGTGCTTAAGTGCCCGCCCCTTTGTTCCCTGTGCAGTTTAGGCTGATTGTAAGAGATGGCAACTGAACTCACCAAAGCCCAAGCCACCGCACTGCAGCGCTCGCGTTCGATTATTTCCATGAGCAGTACCGAGCGGCGCCGCTTCGCTGTGCAGGCGGCCAACGAGCGGGACTTCGACGACCTGTGGAGCCTGCTGGAGGCGTTCCTGGCACGCAAGCAGGCGTCGGCCCACACTCTGAGTGCGTACCGGAAGGGTTTGCGCGTCCTGCTCGAGGCGTGGCAGGGCGTGAACCTGCTGCGGCCGTCGCGTGAGGAGGCAGAGTTGTTCGTGCTGGATCTCTCTGCCCCAGATCGCGAAATCGATGCCGAGGACCGGAACAAGTACCGTGACGGCCAAAGCATCAGGTACAAGCCGCTGGCGCCGGCTACGGTGCGCGCCCGGGTTTCGGCTGCCAAGGCGTTCTATGAGGCGCTCGCCTGGGCCGGTGCGACGGATGCGAACCCCTTCGAGGGTGTGCTGCTGCCCAAGCTGCGGTCCCGCCCTGTCGACCGGGCGCGCGAGAAGGCGTACACGCAGGAGGAGCTGGAGCGCATGGCGCGCGTTTGCCAGGATTGGGACGACCGGCTGATCCTGTTGCTCGGTGCACACGCCGGGCTGCGTGCCTCCGAGATGCTGGCCCTGCGCTGGGAGGACGTCGACCTGCGGGCCGGAAGGCTCACGGTGCGCTTCGGCAAGGGCGGGACGACGGCCAGCGTGACCATGAGCGACGAGCTGGCCCGGAACCTGCGGACGCTGGGGTATGAGCTCTTCCCCACTGGCTCTGCGAGCGGCGAGGTGCTGAGCACGCGTTCCCGCTCCAGGCTGTACGAGCGCGTGAAGAGGCTCTGGATAGACGGATTCGTCCTGGAGGGCGCAGAGGTGCCGCCTTTCACGAAGGGCGTTCATGGGCTGCGTCATCACGCCGGCGTTACCTACGCACGTCAAACACACGACCTGCGCAAGGTGCGTGACCACCTGCGGCACGCAAGTATGTCCAGCACCGAAATCTACATGGCTGCCGCCGAGAGCACTGACGAGGTGCGGGATTGGGAGATTGGCTTCGACGAGGAGTGACCACGCGATTCCAGAGTGGCACCTGACTGCATGGCGCAGCGACTGGGGGTAGAAGTGACTGGAGCACGCGAGGGCAAAACATCGAAAGAAAGTTCGGTAGTTTTCGCCAGGCAGCCGTTTGAGCTTTCCGAGAGTGTGCGGAAGCGGCTTTCTGCCACAGACAGGGAGATGGCTGCACACATAGGCGTCTCCTACCGTACGTACCGGCGGCGCGCCGAAAGGGGAAGGCTTGATGACGCGGAGAGCGCCAAGGTGGAAATGATGGAGTCACTACTGAACCTGGGGGAGCGCGTACTGGGAAGCCCGGCCAAAGCGCGTGACTGGCTCACTTCCCCGATTCTGTCCCTCGGCAGCCGCCGACCGATCGAGATGCTCAACTCTGTCAGAAGCTACGAACGCGTCAAGAATAAGCTCCTGCAGATCGAGAACGGAACGTTCTGAGTTCCGCGCCTGCAGCTTGCAGGCAACTGTCAGCTCGTTGGTTCAGTCAGCCGGTCGCTTCCAGCAATTTGCCGAGCCAGCGGGAGTAGAACGACACATATTGCGGGCGCTCGCCGGACGGACTACAGATGTAATTTCGGAAGCGCAGGTCGCAGAGAGAAACACGCGCGCCTAAGGCAAAGATTGCAGCGTCGTGCCAGTCGAGTGCCGCATTTTCGATTTTCATCGACTTCAGATAAGCCGACCACAATTCCTCCTCGGGGCTGGACGGCTGGTCAAGCGTGATGAGTTTCGCCCGCCTGAACTGCGCCAGCCTGAAAAGGAACCAGCCTATGTCGAACAGTGGGTTGCCAACGGCTGCCTCTGCCCAATCGATCCAACGGAGCTGATTCTCCTTGTAGGCGGCGTTCATCGGGTGGGCGTCCCCGTGAAGCGGCACTGCCGCGTACGGGAACTGAGAGGCGAGATCCCATGCGTCTGAAATGCGGGATAAGGCTTCGAGTAAAGTCGTTGACGTCTGCGAACGCACTCCCCACTCTGTCATCAGGACGTCCCCCCTGACCAGAAGTTCGAAGTGCGATCGCAACCGTTCCTGATCCAGAACATGTACGGGGAGACCAGTGAACAGCAGTGGGTCCGACACGTGCAGCTCTGCCAGGCCTTGTCCCTCGCGTGACTTGCGAAAAGTCTGGGGCCAATTCCGGGAGCTTCCACCGCAAGTCGGTGCAGTATCAGGCCCTCCAGCGGCTCCTCTCCCGCCTTCAGAAACACGTCGCCCAGTGAAGTCTTGACCTTTACGACACGGGCCCGATCATTGCTGTGCACCTCCCGATACGCACAGGCCGTTGCACCGCTTTGACGGAGCTGCTGCTCCAGCCAGGCCTTTGATTGATCCAGCCAATCAGATCTTTGCCACGGGCGATCAGCAGTCATTGTTTACCGCCCCTGTTTTCGCGAAGCGTCCGCGGTTTTCGCGCGAGCCTTTCGTCGAAACGAAACGGTACAGCCTCACCGATCTTTACGTTCCTGGCAAGTTCGTGATCAGGATTGAACAGATAGTTGAACTCAAGAGTCACGACAGCGCTCGGAACACGCAGGAGTGGAGTGGCTCCTGCTCTTACCCAGGCGTCCCCGATCCGCTGGGTTGTAGTAAGGGTTGTGAGGTCCGGGAATCTGGCCGGAAGATCTTCCGATGCAAGCCGGGCGAACGACTCTTCCGTGAACTCCACCGGAATAGCCCAATGCCGTTTCAGTGCCTGCGAATGATCAATATGGACCAGGAGCTCAAGGGCCGCCAGCGCAAGGCTATCCGCGAGGTAGACGATTCTGGTTCCCTTGCCGTTCCAGCGGCCACCGAGTATCCGGGCGCCTTCACCGCTGAAGGCCGTCTGCAACCAACGCTCATTGACGATGCGCCAGGCGCGCACCTAGTAGAAGACTCCGTGCTCCACCCTCAGGAGAAGGTCTTCGACCTCCTGAACACCGATCTCGCTGGCTGCCAGCCCGAATGGCGACTGACCTCCAAGGACCTCCCGGGGCGTGAGCATCCACTGCTTCGCCAGGTCGTCATCGCCCAGAACTTCGCTTGCCCGCTCATACAGTTGTGCGATCCGTATCAGGCGTTCACCGGTAACCGCGTCAAGAGGCTTGTTTGCCTCCCGCCGACGGGCAATCGTCCTGGTGGTGGTGTGGATTGCGCTGGCGAGCTGCTCACGCGATACCCCGGTCAGGGCGCTGAACCGATCAAACGCCGCCACAGACAAGCCCTCCCTGGCCTGCTCTACGAGCTCCATGGCAGAGCCGCTTACGCCCAGTGCCTGGCTCCACTGGCTGTCATCGTCAGCGTGCCCCTCAAACTTGTAGATACTGGCCGCCATCACAACACCTCCGACAGTTGTCCTATTCTAGCAGACACCTGTCCGACAGCCGGTTCCACGCCTCCCAAAACCCGTTCTCATTCAGCAACGATGCGGACGCCGGGCAGGGAGGAAACGTGTGCCTGTGAATCTTCGGGGTTTCTCCACGCAATTGCCATATCCGGGGAGTTGAAACCGACCGCTAGCTGGCCGGTCGATGTCAGGGCGATGAGGCCGCCGTCCGCCTCCTGGGCGGCCACCTCGTCAAGCGCCATCTGCACGGCAGTCTGAAGGCTCATCCCGGCCTGCAGCCGGGCTGCGATGCCCTTCGCCGTCACCGACCTGATGAAGGCTTCGCCCTTGCCCGTGCACGAGATCCCCACGCGGGTGTCGGCGTAGGTGCCCGCTCCGATGACAGGGCTGTCCCCTACCCTGCCCGGCCACTTGCCTATGACCCCGCCCGTGCTGGTTGCTGCCGCGATGGTGCCGTCAGCATCTATCGCAACCGCGCCCACAGTTGCCGACCCCTGTGGCTCCTTCCGCTCCTGGGAGCGCCAGCGCTCCAGTGCCCGTCTGGTCCTGTCCGTCAGCAAGAGCTCGTTGTCGATAGGGTCGTCAACCAGCGCGTCGGCACCTTGCCCGACGATGAGGGCGTGGGGGGTGGTGGTGCGGATTTTCTCTGCCAGAAGTATGGGGTTCCGGGCGCGGGTTACTGCGGCCACGGCCCCGCTTGAACCGTCGCTGCAGGCGACGGCTGCGTCGCATTCGACAACACCGTCCCTGTTGGGCGCTCCGCCGGTGCCGGCGTTGAAGGCTTCGCTGTTGTCTTCCATGGCCGTGACGGCCGCGAGAACGGCCGCAATCGCGTCAGAGCCCGACGAGAGCAAGTCGTAGCCTGCGTCTCTTGCGAGCTCCAACCCTGCGCGATATGCGTGCCGGTACTCCTCGCGGATTCTCCCGGCGCCACCGTGAATAACAATTGCGGTCATGCGCAATGCTACCCGATCGCGATTTCAGGCGGCTCCTGTGTCTGGTGATCGGATCGCAAGTAGATGAGGGCGAGACTTATCTGCAGGAAGGGAATGAACCAGATTGCTGCGATGCCGAACGTCAGCCCGATGAGCAGGGAGGAAACGGCGACCGCGAGTGCATAGTTGAGGGCAAGGAGTGGCCTGTCGACCACAAGACGGAATGAGGCGCGAATGGCTTCGATAGGTGAAGCGTGCCAGTCGACGACATTCAGAAGCGCGAGTTGGCCAAGTGTTTGCATCACACCCGCGAGCAGCAGGAACGAGAGCGAAAAACCGCTGTCCTGAAGAAGTGTCGGGCCAACGGACACTGGTGGGACCGCAATCCTCAGCAGGAATTCCAGAAGCTGGAAAGTGAGCACGACAACCAAAGCACGCGGCCAAAGCCCCTGGTTTGCCGTGATTATGCCTACCGTTATCGGGTTTCCGCGGGCCCTCTCGAGACCGGCGGCCACCAGGGCTGTGACGAACGGAACGCCGACAATCGCAGCCAGGACAAACGCGAACGCATCGGAGAACATGACCAGCAGCGGTGACGCGCCACTTCCTTCCACGGCGAGAAAGTCACGAAGACCGGAACTCACCAGGCCGGAAATGAAGCCCGCGAGGATGCTCAGAAGGACGATCGCCAGGAAGGTTCGTTTCGATCCAGGCACCCGGTCCCACGCGTCTTCCCAAAGTGACGCGAGGAGGGAACCGAAATTGTTGCGATCGGGATTCATAAGTCAGGGCACGTTATCAGCGGAAGATCAGAAATCGTGTTTGTACCGTAAGACATTCAAGAAGACTCGCGATGCGGTTTTCAACTGGTTGCTGGTACGGAAAGAGCGGGCCTCACGACTTACCCTGCGGGAGGCCAGCAAACACCTGTCGCAGGAGCAGCGTACGGAACTGCTGCACTGAACGGAGGGAAGGTACGCGTGAACGGATTCGACAAGGAGATCTTCCTCGAGCAACTCCGCGAACTGTACGAAGGAGTGCCGTCCGGAAGCCCCAGCTGGATCATTACCGGCGGTCCGGACACCGGCATTCTGGGTTCGGTCGATGCGCTGTCGGCTCAGCAGGCTTCCGCGACCCCTTGCGGCTCCCTGACCGTCGCCGCCCATACCGAACACCTGCGCTGGAGCCTGGAGTACGCGCTTGCCTTCTACAGGGGCGAGATCCCATCCCCTGACTGGAGCGAAAGCTGGAGCGTGAACAGGGTCGATGAGGACGGCTGGCGGCAGTTGCGCGGGCGGCTGCGCAGCAGTTACGAAGCGGTCGTCGAGGCGGTGAGCAGGCAGCAGGAGTGGAGCGACTACGGCCTGCGGGCAGGAACCCTGGCGATCGTAAGCCACGGCGCCTACCACCTGGGTGCGATCAGGGCCCTCCATAAACTTCTCCGCGAAGGCAGTCAGCAAGGCGACAGGGACGCCGAATGAGAGCGCCCACGCATTGACAGGCGCCAGCCACCGCCTAACCTCGGGACACAGGCCGGCATGCCGGCAAGGAGGATGGCCATAGAAGAGGTTAACGACCAGCACTGGGGTGACGATGCGGCGCAGCTGCTCCTCGACGAGATAAAGGACGCGTTCAGGCAGCAGAAGGCACACGCGGAAGCAGCCTTGAGGCAGTTGCAGCCGGACGACTGGCACCGGCGGCTGGATGAGGAGAGCAACTCTGCCGCGGTCCTCGTCAAGCACATGGCCGGGAACATGCGCTCCCGTTGGCGTGACTTCCTGACCACCGATGGGGAGAAGCCCGACCGTAACCGCGACGCCGAGTTCGAGGCGGCCCGGGAAACACCCGAGGAGCTGCTCAGCATGTGGGAAGAGGGTTGGCAAATCCTGGCGAACGCCGTCGAACCCCTCACCAGGGAGGACATGCTGCGAACGGTTACGATTCGGGGGGAACCGGACTCCGTAGCCCGGGCGCTCCTGCGCCAGTTGACGCACTACCAGGAGCATGTAGGACAGATCGTGTTCCTGGCCAAACACCTGCGCGGGGCCCAGTGGGAGAACCTGTCGATTCCCAGGAGACGGCCCGACCCCCGCCACTGACCAGGCAATGATGACAACAGAGGATCTGAGGAGACAGATGAGCGATACCGTTACCCGAAAGTCCGGACCAGTAAGCGAGTACCTGCGGCACCACTTCCGCCACTTCAACGCCGCCAGCCTGGTCGAGGCGTCGGACGCGTACAGCGCCCACCTCGACTCGGGCGGGGCGATGCTCGTCACGCTTGCCGGTGCGATGAGCACCGCAGAACTGGGGCTCTCCCTCGCGCAGATGATCCGCGAGGACAAGGTCCACGCGATCAGCTGCACCGGAGCCAACCTCGAGGAAGACATCTTCAATCTGATCGCCCACGACTATTACGAGCGGATACCGAACTACCGCGACCTCTCGGCCGAAGATGAGCAGGAGCTCCTGGAGCGGCACCTCAACCGGGTTACCGACACCACCATCCCGGAGGAGGAGGCGATGCGCCGCCTCGAGCGTCACCTGATCGACGTCTGGACCGAGGCCGACAGGAGCGGGGAGCGCCTCTTCCCCCACGAGGTCCTCTACAAGCTGCTCCTAGAAGGACGACTCGAGGAGCACTATCAGATCGACCCTGCAAACTCCTGGCTGCTGGCGGCAGCGCAAAAGAACCTACCCATAGTCGTGCCCGGCTGGGAAGATTCGACGAGCGGCAACATGTACGCCGCCCGGATCATCGAGGGCGACATCA
>Ga0209487_1000337_pt1 | contig 42690 bp, 41 predicted proteins | sample Poulit2012_FD_187524 | JGI IMG/M metagenome (GOLD analysis project Ga0209487, IMG submission 187524) | Agricultural soil microbial communities from Georgia to study Nitrogen management - Poultry litter 2012 (SPAdes) (version 2) | ecosystem: Environmental > Terrestrial > Soil > Agricultural land... | reverse complement strand
TCATCCAACCGGGCAAGCCTACACAGAATGCGTACGTCGAGCGCCTCAACGGCACGATCCGGCGCGAACTACTCGACCTTCATATCTTCCGTTCGCTCGACGACGTACGTCAGAAGGCGAGCGAGTGGCAAAACGACTACAACTACCACAGACCCCACAAATCCCTCGGTAAACGCACGCCGATGGACCTTCTACTAAACCACGAACCGCTCTAATTACGAGTGGGCCAGAAAATGGGGAAGACTACAGATGAGCTTCGGGCCGTTTCTGAGGTTATCGTCAGCCATGGCGACGGCTACGAATAGATCGATTGGGTTTAGTAGACGCCTCGCCAGGTCGGATATAACATTTACCCGCTACTCACACACCCATAAAAGCAAGAATGACCTTCGCAGCCGGATAATGTCGCACAACAACAGAGTCGGCGCTATATTGGCCTCAACCCCGGCACGATCATCTCCTTATTGCGCTCCGGGAGAAGTAAGAGATGTTATACCGGCTCCTTCAGAAATGTCGGTTAAGCCTCTCCTCCTGTTCATCTTTCTTCTCTTCGCGTGGCCGTCGAAGGCTCAAGGCCAGGCAGATTTCGTGGCAGAAAGCTTGGCGAAATATTTCGTGGCTCACTACGAGGTGTCAATGGAGTTGGAGGACGTTGTACGGCGCGCGACAGGTTTGCGCGACCAAGACTTCACTTGGGATGCGAGGTACATGACGAATGTCGAACCAAACTATTTCGCGCGGACCCTAAGTGACGAGTTCCTTGGGCTACGGCTGATCCACGTATCGACATTGACCACTCACCATCCCGGCTATGTCGTCGGGCTTGATCGCACCCAGGGTTTATGGCGCGTCGCTGGTTTTGGCGATCACGATGACATGCTCCCCTCCGATGGCTTGGATCTCCACCTTCGAGAACAGAGTGAGATCGTGCGCTGGATCAAAACCCTGATCGCCACCCGGACCATCAACCTGCACCCGTCCGATCTGGCGATTGCTGCAATCGAGATTCAGATCGATGACGAGGAGGTTCATTCGGAGATAGTAACGCGGGAGCCCCTTGCGTCCCCGTATACCTTCAATCATGGCAAGGTAATAGAACGGAAATGGCGATGTGTGGTGCCGTCTGATGGATACATCGTTTTAGAGCAGATCGATGAGCAACTGTATCATGGGAAAGAGTAACAGCCGGTATAACCCTTCGCTCATGCGGACGCGCCACTGGAGGTTGTTGCTTCTTGAGTGGGTCGGCGATTACTTGCCATAGAACCTGCGGTGGCGTTCGGCGCGCCGCATAGCTCAAACGTTATAAACCCTCTGCCTCGTCAGAGAGCAATTGCCGGCGGGGGAGGGGTTCGTTCTTTGATTCATCCGATGTCGGCGTTACGAGCGGACCTTCGTCGGCAAGCCTACGGTTGTCGTTGCTCCGGTAGCTCCACGGTATCGCGTTGATCGACGCAGCCCCCATTGTGGTTGAGGCTGTGCCCGTCGGCAGATGTCGAACAGATGGTGCCGGGTCGTTTTGTTCAGCAGCGCTGAGCCGACGGTTCAGCCAGTTGGTTACGCGCCCCCGCGCGTGCTAAGAGCGCTCACCGTGAAGCAAGTTAACGGGATGATATTAGAAACGACGACGGCTCACGAACATCGCGAGCGAGCCCGGCGGTTGTCCGTGTCCCGCGCTTCGTTCCTGTCGGGTGTTATAACAAGACGCTCTAGCGGACCAACCTGCGACGCATCGCGCGTTGTGCGGAAGGAGGTGGAATCTGTTGTTTCAAATTACTGGCGGCATTAGGTTGGCCGCTAAGCTTTATGTTATATGGCCTCGCCAGCGACTTGCCTACCGTGAGACGATTTCGGTCTCGTAGCCCAATGACGCGATAACCTCAGCTAGGGCTTCCGGCGTCGTCACCTCCTCGTCGAAGCGGATGCGCGCTTCGGGGGGCTCCATCGTGACGGAGGCCGATACCACGCCTTCCGTCCGCCCGAGCGTCGCTTCGACCCCTCGCGCGCAGGCGTCGCAAGTCATGCCGTCGATCCGCACTACGGCTTCCCGGTCTGACGCCAGCGAAACCTGCTGAACAGGGGACTCACCCGGTCGCGCCGCCGTCATAGAGAGGAGCGCAGGCGCGGCCAGAAGCACAGCGGTCACGACGGTAGCACCCGCAAGGACCGTCCACCGCGACCGAGAACGCCGCGGGGTGTCACACTCACAATCCGGGCCTTCCTCCCCCGGTACTCCGTCTGAGGAGTTCGCATCCGCTTTGCTGCTACGCCAGAACGCGAGCCCGAGCGCCACGATGGCGAGCGCGACGAAGACGCCTCGGTAGGGCTCCAGCACAGCGAGCGACGAAGCGAACGCTCCCCCAACGCCAACGGCGGCGAGCAGAAGCGGGAGGGTGCAGCAGGCTGAAGCGGCGAACGCCGCGCCGAGCGCGGCGACGAGCCCCCATCGTTGGGTGTGGTCGCTGTTCATGGTACGTCGGCGTCTGGGGAACTGGAAGGAAGCGGAGCGGTAAGCGAGTCCGTTATATAACAGCGTTGTTAAACAGTTCCCGCTCCCCCATGCCCTCCGCGCCTCACCGCACCGTCAGCGACCGCACGTGCGTGCGTGCGTCTTCTGACCCCGAAGTTCACGCCGAACGGCTCGGCATGCTCCAACGCGACGCCCTCGCCAACGACCACCTCGTCGCGCTCGCCGCGTTCATGGGCGTGTGCGGCAACGAGACCCGCCTGCGGATGCTCTACGTGCTCTGGCAGGCGGGCGAGCTGTGCGTGTGCGACCTCTCCGACGTGTTCGAGATCACGCAACCGGCCGTCTCGCGCCACCTCAAGCTGCTGCGCGAGAAGGCCTTGGTCACTGCCCGCCGCGACGCCCAGACCATCTACTACCGCGTCTGCACCGACAACGCCTTCGCCCGGCTGCTCGTCCGGCTGTTCGAGGAGCAAGCAGCCGACGGCGTGACGCTCACCCTGCCGACTCCTCCCGATGCCTAGTTCCGCACCCGAGGTCGTGCTGACCTCCACGATCACGTGCCCCGCCTGCGGTGCTCGCACCGACGCCGAGATGCCGACGGACGCCTGCCAGTTCTTCTGGGCCTGCCCGTCGTGTGGCGAGGTGATCCGTCCGAAAGAAGGCGACTGCTGCGTGTTCTGCTCCTACGGCGACGTGCCGTGCCCGCCCATTCAAACCGAGCGAGCGGGGGGCGACGCGGCTTCCTGCTGCTCGACCTGAACGCTCCCTCCATGTCTGACACCCACTTCGATCTCGTCGTCCTCGGGGGCGGCATGGCCGGTCTGCCCATCGCCAACAAGGCGGCGTACAAGGGACTTCGCACCGCGCTCGTCGAACGCGATACGCTCGGCGGCACGTGCCTCAACCGGGGCTGCATCCCGACCAAGACGATGATCGAGTCGGCCCGCGCAGCCCACACCGCCCGTACGGCCGCACGGTTCGGTGTCCGGGTCGAGGGCGACGTGAGCGTAGACCTCGCCTCCGTCGTTCGCCGGAAGGACGAGGTCGTCCGGTCCATCCGCGAGAACGCCTACCGCCAGGTCGAGAGGAACGAGCGCCTGACCCTCTTCGAGGCGGAGGGGCGCTTCCTGGAGCCCGGCGTGATCGGGGTTGGGAACGCGACGATCCGGGCCGAGCGTGTCGTCATCAACACCGGCGCACGTCCCACCCGCCCCGACGTCGAGGGGCTGGCGGACGTGCCCTACCTCACGAGCCGAGGGCTCCTCGACGTGACCGACCTGCCCGAGCACCTCGTCGTCGTCGGCGGGGGGTACGTGGGGTGCGAGTTCGCGCAGATGTTCCGGCGGTTCGGGTCCCGCGTCACCCTCGTCCAGCGCGGTCCGCACCTGCTCCCCGGCGAGGACCCGGCCGCCGCCGACGTGATCGCCGACGTCTTCCGCGAGGAGGGGATCGACCTCTTTCTTGATACGGAGGCCCGCCGCGTCGAAAGGCGCGGCTCGGGGTTCCGGTTGCACGTCGCCGCCGACGGTGAGGTACGCGCCATCGACGGAACGGCCCTGCTGATCGCCGCCGGACGGACGCCGAACACCGATGCCCTCGACCTGTCGGCGGCCGGGGTGGAAGTCGACGAGCGCGGGTTCGTGGTCGTGGACGAGGCATACCGGACGACGGCTCATGACGTGTGGGCCATCGGAGACGTGATCGGCGGGCCGATGTACACCCACAGCGCCCGCGACGACGCCGAGCGCCTGTACCGTCACATCGTCAACGGCGAAGTAGCCACGAGTGCTGGCCGGAACGTCCCCCGCGCCGTGTTCACCGACCCCGAGGTAGCGTCAGTGGGGATGACGGAGGGGGAGGCGCGGGCCGAGGGTCGGGAGATCAAGGTCGGAGAGCATCCCTTTACCCGCGTCGCTCGCGCGAAGGCGATGGGCGAGACGGCCGGGTTCGTCAAACTCGTTGCGGACGCGGGATCGGACGAACTGATAGGCGCGACCATCGTCGGGCCTCACGCTGGCGAGCTAATCCACGAACTCGTCCTCGCGCTCGATCTCGGCGCGACCTACGACCGAATAGGCCGTAGCCTCCACGTCCACCCGACCCTTGCCGAAGGGGTCAACTCCGCCGCTGGCGGTGTCCACCGTCCTGCGGGTGATGAGTGATTAGAACGTAACGTCATCCGAACGGCCATATAACCCGCGCTTGCAGGCCGACACAACGCTGCACGGTGTTGCCTCGCCACACGTCGGCGTCTCCTTACCCCGTTCGGTCGCTTGCATTGCGTTGTGCGGCTGAAGCGCCAACTGTTATGCCGCACGGCGAACCACCTGCTCAAGACAGACGAGCGGCCCCAGAGGTCTTTGCCTCCGGGACCGCTCTGCTCGGAATGGATCGGTGCGCTACACCGGCTGCCCGATCCCTGCGTTCAGCAGCGTCTCCTCATCGACGCCGCGTCCGACGCAGCACTCGGCAAGCTTGCCATCGATAACGACGGCCGGGACAGAGCGAATGCCGAGGTCTTGCGCCCGGCGGGCCACGTCGTCCTGCTTCATGTCCCGTACAGTGATCTCGCACGAGGAGCAAGCGACCCGCTCGACAAGTTCGACGGCTTCGTCGCAGCACGAACATCCGGCGGTGAAAATCTCGATCTGGCGTTTGGTAGCCATGATGAACCTCTTGGTTTGGGTTAGGGAAAATCAGGGGTAGGGCGAGGGAGCACAGCGGCAGCACCCGACTCGCTCCGCGCGCAGGCGCAGCACGGCGGGGCCTCCTTGATCGGCCAACCGTGCCAGAGTGCCGCTCCCAGCAGGAGCACAGCCCCTGCATACGTGGCGGGATCGGAGGAGAAGGCGAACTTGGCGGTGATGATGAGTGCGCCAGCAAACACACCCAGCAGGAGCGGGCGGTAGCCCCGGCGGCGCTTCGCGTGGTGGGCGAGCGAGCCGACGCCGACGCCGATCAGCACGAGCGTCGTCCAAAAGAGGTAGGGTCCGTAGCTCGCTACGCTGACGCCCATCGCGCCGAGGGCCGCTGTGTAAGCGGGCCAGCAGAACGGGCAGGTGAGCTTGGGGAGCAGCGCGGTCCCGACTCCCGGCGCGGCGAGGAGCAACCCACGCCAGCCGGACTTGCGCTCGGACGGTCGGCTGCTCGTAGCAACAGCGGTGTTCTTAGTTCTCAGCAGCGTCATAGCTCGTCTCCCGTTTCGATAGCCGCCAGGATGGCGCACTCCCGCGTTGGTCCCTCCCCATTGCAAGAGGACGCGAGCTTCGAGAGCACTTCTTTCATCTCCCGGAGGTCGCGGATCTTTCGCTCGATATCGCGGATCTTCGCTTCCGCCCGTTCCTTGACGTCGCTGCTGTGGGCGTCCGGGCTGTCCCGCAGCGCGAGGAGTTCGTCCACCTCTCTGAGTGAGAAGCCGAGTTCCTTGCTCCGCTGGATGAAGTCCAGCCGGGCGACGACCCCTTCGGCGTATTGCCGGTAGCCGGAAGGGCTGCGCGGTGGCTCCTCGATGAGGCCCTGCTTCTCGTAGAACCGGATCGCCTCTACCGTGAGACGAGTGCGGCGCGCTACCTCTCCGATCTTCATGTGCGGACGGGCGTTTTATGTGCGGGGGACGTTTTCTATACGGAGGGCAAGGTAGACCCTGAAGTAAGGTTCAGAGTCAAGGGGTTCATCAATAGTTCATGTTATCAGGCGTCTGTATCATGTGCGGCATAACCCGCCGCTGCAAGCCGACGAAGGGCATCGGCGTTCTCGGTTCGTTTAGACGTCGGCGCTACTTTCGCCTCGCTCCGTTGCCATGCCTTCAGCTCTTCGCGGTTGAGCGGCCTTCTGTTATGGCGGCAACTAAAAATTGTATCTGGTTCGGGGCCAACGACTGGTTTCACGGTTCTTGCGTACCAGAAAACATTCTGAGGGTTCGTTGCAAGCCGGAAGCAGTTCAACGCAGTTCCGCTACGCTCTCTGGAATAGTACGAACAGAATTAGGTTTTCTCGGCGGCACTGGTCATTCGGGCAGGCTTGAGATTACAAAAAAGCAACCTTGGCTAAAATTGCGCAGGTCGTGCAATTTCAACCAGGCCATAACAAGTTGCTCAAGTTCACTACGGGCCTAGCGGCCCTTCGTGGGACGGCTGCTTCGCAGCCGCCCCTTAGCAAAATGTTATACAGCCAGGACGCATTGAAGCCATCTTGACATGTGGTTGAGGATTCTCGTCGTCGTCGTCCTCGCGCTCGCGGCCATCTACGCAGCGGCTTTTGCCTACGGTGCCTCACTTTGGAAAGCGAACACGCAAGAACTGCGGGCGCGGTTGGACTCGGCTCGTTCTCAGATCTGTCCGAGCCTCTTGCGGCACGAAGTGCTCGTGCTCGACGACTGGGGCTTGGCCACGCTTACGCCCGCCAGCAGCGGGACTTACTCGAACTGCTCGATGATCGTCACCAGCGCCGGTCCACCATAGTAAAGACAGCTCCCGCCGGAGCACTGTCACGAAGCCATGGCCGATCCCACCCTTGCCGATGCCATCCTCGACCGCCTCATCCACAACGCCCACCACAGCACACTGAAGGGAGAATCAATGCGCAAACGACTCGCCACGATGACCGAAGCCGACCACTCCTTACCTTAATCCCTTCCAGCGTCGCTGCGCGCCGACGAAGTGGTCGCCTTTGTCGGAATCAGTGGTCGAGATCAGCGGAATAGGCAGCCAAACGCCACCACATGATCTATGCCAATAAAATACCACCCGCCGTAGGAAACGGCCGATGTCGTAGGCGAGTCCGCTGACGAGGGGTATGAAATAGCATTCCGTATTCCCCTGTTTGCGAACTGACCTACCCCAATAACAAAATGAGCGTACCCGCCAAGCATGATCAGCCGGCGGGTACGCCCAGAGTACAGCATAAGTCAACCTCAGTTACTGCCGCACTGGTTTCGGTGAGAAAGCGTGCCGGTCCCATCTCGCGACAAGACCCTCAACTGACGATTGACTCCCTCCCTGAAATACAAGCCGCCCTGACGTGTAGAGGGTGACGGACACCTTGTCCGTCGTCTTTATCTGATAGCCGTGCTCAAGCTCCCGTCCTGATGCGACGGATGCCCCGCACTGCGCCAGGAGCTCTTCCAAGTCGTGTATTCCTCCGTGGAAATCACGGACGGGCACTTTGTGTCGATTTGATGGGACAGGCCGCGGAGATGGCGGTGCTGGTAATTGAAACTTCGTAGACATAGTATCGATCGTTTATACGTTCTCGGATTTGTGATAGATGATGTTTTCGGTTAGTGGGTGAGGCTCGCGACTTGGCCGATGTGTCGATTTTCTTCTTGGAGCTCGATTCTGATGCTTCTGCCACAAAGCATCGTAGCAATGAGGCCACTCGCGGACCCGCAGAATCTGCGGCCAATCTTCCATCTGGCCTCCCTTGGAGTCCCTGCTCCCGTTCTGCTTTGCCCAGACTCTTCCGAGCTGCTTGACGAAAACAGGCACATCGGCTTCCCTGCACTGTTGGAAGACCTCCAGCGCCCATTCGAGCTTCATCTCTCGCGCTTTCGGACCCGATTCGCCCCCGATGATCACCCAGTCGATGCCCTCCAGATCGAGGTTCGGCACCGGGCCGATGAGCGGCTCGACAGAGAGGAACTTGATTTTCGCTCCGCTTTCCCGGAGCTGGTCAATACGATCCGTTGGCCGGCGCTGTTTGCTGTCATAAGGTAGACCATGCTCCACGGAGACGCCCATCCAGATGTGTTCACTCCATGGAAGGGCAGGGCCGACTTCGGCGAGACGCTCTCCGCGTTTCGTAAGCATCATATAGATGTGCCAATCAGCTTCGTTCATCTGCTTGAACATCGCGTATAGAAATTCTGGCCGCATTTCTTCGTGGAGCACGTCACTCTGTGAATTCACGAAGATCCGCTTAGGAGTTCGTATCGTCTTGGGTTCGCTAAGCTTGTCTGGATGGTGGGTGAACGAAAATCCGTTCTCGTACCTTCTATTGTTCATTCCCTTTAGTCTGCCGGCCATATCCAGAGCGTAGCAGTTGGTGCAACCCGGACTGACCTTAGTACAGCCGGTAGAAGGATTCCAGGTGGTGTCGCACCACTCTATTTTTGATGATGATGCCATAATCTGTTGGCGTTAATGTTATTCGTGGATTGGCGCATTGAGGGTGGCAACGACGGAATCCGGATTGGTCTCTTTGTCTCCGGAATCCGAGTGGTCGGCGGGTGCACAGTAGACGTTTCAACTACGGGCCAGGACTGGAAACTAATTGGCGCCCGGCAGATCAGACGACATGTGGCACCTGATGATAGGAGCCAATTCGGGATGGAATTGCTCGGGATTGGTTTCTGATATTTACCACTCGATGAATCGAGGACCAGCCATTTCAGAGGCGTATCCGAGTCGATGGCAAGAGCATCCGTCACCTTCTCGATGTGCAGCCAGGGTGACGCACCACGAACTTGTCGAAGTTTGGCCTCTGCCTCATCCAAGCCCTCGCTATTCTCGATCGACATTCCGATCCAGCAGTTCGAAGGAAAACGCCTGTATAGCGATAGTTCGGCTGCACGCTCGGCATTCGCCGTTGCGATCAGATACTGCCACTGGGGTGTTTTTCGGGCTTCCTCCAGGATCGACTCGATAACGACGTCCGGAATAAGCGAGTCGAACACGTCGATGCCAGGACACACGAGAACGAAGCTCGATTTAGGATCGGCTCCAGCGCTGCCTCTCGCGTACACTCGCGTTCGCGATGGCGCACCGATCCTCTCGGGACAATACACGGCGCGGCTGAGATTCCCCGTGCAGATGAAGTCCGATGCAACATCTGATGGCGACACCAAGATCGGTGACCAAGTCCATCCAGCGACGTCGTCCCAGATGCTGGTTCTCGTCAGGCGGGATTGTCCCTCCCTTGCCGCCTCCTCTACGATGGAGGCGTGACTGGTCTGAGGCAGGTCCTCCCACTTATGAAGGTTACCGAGGACATTTTGAACGCCTTCTTCGACCTTGTGGAGCGCTACGTAACAACCCGTTGTCACTTCAGGTGACGTTGACGTCGCTTCATCCGACGCGGTTGCCTCAGTTTCCGTGGCACCGCCTTCCGCCGCGGTTTCGAGGTGGTCGGAAGGCTGGCCTGAGGTTAGCACTTCCGCTATAATCCTCGATATGAGCGCTCCGTTGATTCGTTCACCGGCCTCCTTCAGAGTAAAGAGGCGTTCGGCTACTTCGATCCTCTGCCCAGTAACCAGTGGGTGCAGACGGAAGGCATAGGTCTTGCAAGTTGGGATGTATACCTGAGTATACATCTCCGTTTCCTTGAGACCTTCGACGACTTCCAGGGCCCATATGTATTGGTAGGCGTTGGCCCGGCTCCAATCCCAGCGACCTTCGCAATACGCCTCAAAAGTCCCCCAGTCGTCCTTGTAGAGCTCTTCGTCGCGAATGGCGCGGAGCTGTCCACCGATCTCCAGGAAGTCCTCAAGGCCCCCTTCGATCAAAGTCTCTCGAGCGCCAAGGCTCGGTTGACCTTCTCTTGATACTGGGTCGTGAGAGTTACATTCACTTTCCGGGCGCAGGGTTGTGCCCAGTTCGTTTGTCCTGCTCTCACAGGACTGCTCTTTTCCTTTTTGCATAGTGCTTCGTTTTGTTGAACATGTGGTCGACCCACAGGACGTTCAACATGAAGCACCGTAATCGCGATAATGGCTAGCATCGGTACGTGCGAGTCGAACCCCCTGCAGGACGCAGAAAAAAGCCCACCGCACGTTGCGGTCGGCTCAAGGGTAGCTCGACGTTTTACTCAACCCAGCTAGCTCGGGGGCCTACGGCACACCAATCGGCTCTTTCGCGAGTTCTTCTCGTCGTGAGTCTGGTATATTTGGGAATTCCAATTCGGTTCCGAGTGCCCCTTGCTTTTTTGCGTCACGTTCCATTATCGACAGCGATCTTAGCCGTCCGTCTGAATTCGACAGGAGGACAAAGTCAGGTCGATTTTGATCTCACGTGGGCAGTTGCGTCAGCGGTCCGGGTATTAGATTGCGACGATTCAACGAGCACTATCCAAACCGTTTTGCCGATATCGACCTGAAGGATTTATTTATATGAACCCCCGCTACGAAAAACTCAAGGCCCTCCTACGCGAGCTCTTCCAGCTCGACCAGCCCGACCTCGACTTTGGCCTTTATCGCATCATGCACGCGAAGGCCGACGAGATCAACCGCTTTCTCGACAACGACCTCCTCCCGCAGGTCGCGGCGATCCTGGGTGAGTACAAGAGCGCCGACAAGTCCGAGCTCAGGCAGCAGCTTGACGAGGCGATCAAGCAGGCCGAAGCACTGGGCGTGGATCCGGATTCCGTCGGAAATGTGAAGGAGCTGCGTGCAAAGTATGAGTCGCAGTCGGTAGACCTTGAGGCGCTCGAGAATGGCGTCTACGACCACCTCTACAGCTTCTTTCGGCGCTATTACCACGAGGGCGACTTCATCGCCAAGCGCGTCTACAAGCCGGGCGTGTATGCCATTCCTTACGAGGGAGAGGAGGTAAAACTCCACTGGGCTAATAAGGACCAGTACTACATCAAGACCAGCGAGTACCTGCGCGACTACGCCTTCCGTCTTCGGCCGGAAGATGATGGAGATCCCTCGCTGCGACCGGGACAGTTGCGCGTCCACTTCAAGCTGGTGGATGCCGCCGAGGGCGCACACAATAACGTCAAGGCATCAAACGGCGACCGCGTCTTCGTCCTAGCGGACGAACATTTCATCGCGGAAGATGACGGGGAACTCGTCATCCGCTTCGAGTATCGGCCGGCCACGATGGCCGACTGGACGGAGGAGGCCAAGGCTAACGCGACCGCGGCGGCAAGGAAGAAAGAGCCGAAGCAGAAGGACCTGGTCGAGATCGCCGAGCGCCGCATCCTCGCCGCGACCGATGCCGCACTCAAACCATGGCTTGACGAACTAGGCCGCAAACACATCAAGTCGGACGGTGAGACGGCCGATTACAGCCGCCTCCTGGCGCACCTGCGCCGGTATGCCGCCCGCAATACGTTCGATTACTTCATCCACAAGGATCTCGGAGGCTTTCTCCGCCGCGAGCTCGATTTCTACATCAAGAACGAGGTCATGCACCTCGACGACATCGAGCACGAGTCCGTACCGCGGGTTGAGCAGTATCTCTCCAAGATCAAAGTCATCCGGAAGATTGCAGGCAAGATCATCGACTTCCTGGCACAGCTCGAGGACTTTGCGAAGAAGCTGTGGCTGAAGAAGAAGTTCATGACGGAGACGTCCTGGATCGTGCGGCTGGATCAGGTGCCAGAGGAGCTTCGCGCCGAGGTAGCGGCAAATAGGGCGCAGCTGGGGGAATGGAAAGAGCTGTATGATTGGAGGATGGGGGGATTGCATGGCGACCTCCAAGAGGCTGGTAAGAGGAAGTGAGAGCGTGAGGAGCAGCTGGATCGTGGGCGATCCTTCGCTGCTCCAGCCTCTAGCGACGCTTCCTGCGCGTCGGCCAGCGGCCACCATGCCAGCAGGCGTAAGGGCGGACAGAGTCCTTCGGCTCGGTTGCGTCAAGGTGGAGCGCCCCCGCGCGGAGCGACCGGCGCGAGAAGTGCTTGCACTTCTTGCGGCGCAGCGCGAGCACGGGGTCGAACGACCTTGACGCTGTCCGCTCGTCGCCTAGATTCCCTATCCCGCTGGCAAAGCCCAATGTGGGGGGCAGGATGACGGAGCGGAATAGGAAGAGCACCGTCATCCTCGAACGTGGAGCCTGGTCAGCCGTGCTGACCTGTCCATTTGAAGAGATGAGGCGACCCGCCGTAGCGGAGCGGGGCTCTCATCTCCCGCTCCCGTGCCGAAGCACGCACTGGGCTACAGGGGTCGCCTCACGCAGGACATGCACTCCCAAAGAGCGAACATGCCCTGTCCTCTCACCATGCACCAGCGCCCTCTCTGGAAAAGCCAGAGCACGCTGGAGCCGCATGGAGTCCTGATGCTACACCGCTTCGCCGAAATGCACAGGGGCCGTTTCGGCCTCGTAGAAGCGGTGGTAGCAGAACGCCGCGATCCGGCGTAGCTCACCGTTGCGGTACCTGTTCCAGGCTTCTGGCGAAAGCCCGTGTCCGTCACGGCTGAGTGCGGCCGCGGCCTGAAAGTCCCCGAACAACCGCGCGGCGATGCGCAAGTCGCCGTCCCGCTGGTAGCGTTCGGAGAGGTTGAGCCGCATCCAGTCGTGGAGCACGTCGAGCTGACACTCCGTGAGCCGCTCGGCCGCGTCGAGGCAGGCGTGGTGGCGGACGACGCGCTGGACGAACGTGAGCATCTCCGGCTTACGCATTGACGAGTAGAAGCGGTCGCCGAACTGGCTCCAGAGTCCGACGCCGAACCGCTCGTAGACGGCTTCGATGTGCCTTCGTGTAGGTAGGGAGCGCACTCCAGACGCGGTCCAGAAGGAGCGGGGGAAGCGGGGTGCTCGGATTACTCCCATCGACAAGCGGCTCGCTACTCCCATCGGCGGCACCTCCTGGGTCAGGATGTACGTCCGAGGGTTCTGCCGGCGCGCCCCCCACGTGCTCCTTGGTGGCCTCAGCAGAGCCGAGCTCGGGCAGCGGATCGGAAGCGGGAGGTGCGCCATCACCTCTTGTGGTAGGTACCGCCGGCTCCTCCAGCAAGCCCAGCACGGTCACGAGCCGGCGCGCCTCCACCCACTGGAACCGCCCCGTGATCCCTCGCTTGGCGAGGCGCCGCTGTCGCTCACCAAAGCCGTTCTTCGAGGAGTCCGCGTCGGGATCGCAGAGGATGAAGAGGTCCGTTTTCGTGTGGAGCCGGAAGAGCAGGGCGGGGCACCAGCGCTCCTCGTGGAGCCGCCGGAACGTCTCGAAGATGCGCCACTCACGCGCCGCATGCTGGAGGGCCGCCAGTTCCCATTCCTCAGGCTCCTCTCCATCGGGCTTGCTTCGAAGGCGCTCCGCGTCACGCAAGATGGTCCGGCGTGAGGTCTCTGCCCACTCCGCTACACGAGATGCGAACGTGTCGTTGCGCCCTGTTACGGCTTGTGGAAATGGGTTCTCGGTGAGGAGCTTTTCCTCAACCGCACGAACGGCTTCACGGGTGGGTTGTACCATGGCTACCCCACGGGCTGATTGAACAGACGAAGCGGGACCCAACGCGAGGACCGCCGGCGCGGCGGGCTCTATTCGGGCTGCCCCGCCCCTGGCCGGAGGGCAGCCCGAATAGAGCCCCTTCAGCGGCCCTCTTCTGACGGACGAACGACCTCTTGCACATGGAAAACCGAACGGACGAAGCGTGTCGCCCTGATGGCTCACTCCAACGGCGTCTCCCTCAACCGGACGTGATCGAAGAATCGGTCCGCCTCCTCAAGGGGTTCGCCGACACGACCCGCCTGAGCATCCTCTGTCTCTTGCGGGAAGGGGAGGTATGCGTCCACGCGCTGGTCGAGGCCCTCGACGTCTCCCAGTCCGCCGTGAGCCACCAGCTCCGCGTGCTGCGGGAGGCCCGGCTGGTGGACGCTCGCAAGGTGGGCCGCCACGTCTACTACCGACTCGTCGACGACCACGTCCGCGACATGCTCGCCGACGCCCTCGCTCATGGTGAGGAGGCCTGCTGACGGCAGCCTGCCGGCGGGAGGTGCGGGTCATGCAGGCCGCCATTCGGAGATGAGGTTGCCGTGAAGACCGGGGGTACAGGAACAGACGTTCGCACCATTCATATGAACGTTTATTCATGCGTCATCGCGACGATAGGGGAGAGATCTCTGCTCGCTCCATGCCCCACCTCCATTCCATAAAGAAGCAAACGGCCCCCGCAGCCTGGCTGCTGATGGTCCTGCTGGCCTTCGCTCCGCTAGGCCAGCATGCGGCTACGGCCGTGCTCTGCTTCGGGTGGGACGGGCACGTCGCTACGGAACTCGCCGGCGGGTCGGCATGCATCGACGCCCCCGCAGACGTACCGGCGGTGCCCGCCGCAACGGACAGCGACCCTGCCGGCGCGTCCCACTGCGGCGCCTGCACCGACATCCCGATACCGACCGGCGGCGACACCGACTGCATCTCGTTCAAGACGGAGAGCGGCCCCACGGCTCAGACGATCCTCTCGGTCGTCGCGCTCCTTCCGGCGCCCCATCACCTCCACGCTCCCTCCCCGGCTGCGCAACTGGCGCAGGACGGGCAGCCCGTTCTCCCTTCCGACCCGGCTCTCCTCCGCAGCGTCGTGCTGCTGATCTGAGTCGCTCCTGATCCCGGCCGCTTGAAAAGCGGCCGGTCTCGTCCGACCGCCGCGCCCACGAAAGCGCGGCGTCCGTCCCCGACCACGTCCCCGTGACGCAGGAGTCCGCGACGGAATCGTCCACGATCAGGAGCCCCAGATACATGGTCCCCACCCGTATCGCGTCGCCTCGTGCGGCGCTTCTCGCGGTGCTCGCCGTCTGTGCAGCCCTTGCTGCCGGCTGCGCCGCCCCCTACGAACTCACCTACCCCGAGCCCCGCCCGTTGGGCGCGACCCTCCCCACCGTTGGTCCAGAGCCGGAGGAGGCCGTCCCCGACACCCCACGCGTCGCCCTCGACGGGCCGCTCACGCTGGCCGAGGCCGTCGTCCTCGCGCTGGAATACAACCCGGCACTTCGAGCCGCCGCCTACGAAGTGCGCGCCCGCGAAGGCGAAGCGTATCAGGCAGGCCGCCCACCCAATCCCGAGGTGGAGGCCGGCATCGAAGAGTTCGGCGGGACCGGCGAACGGACCGGTCTCGGGGCGGCCGAGATCGGCGGCGGCATCGCCCAGACCATCGAGCTCGGCGGCGACCGCCGCGCCCGCGCCGCCGTCGCCGCCCGCGAGGCGGAGCTGGGCGCGTGGGCCTTCGAAGCGGCCCGGCTCGACCTCGTGACCGAGGTGCGGCAGGCGTTCGCGGCCGTGCTCGCGGCCGAGGCCCGGCTCGCCCTCGCCGAGGAGCAGCGCGAGATCGCCCGACGCTTCGCGGGCGCCGTCACCCGACGAGCGGAGGAAGGTGCCGTGTCTCCTCTGGAAGGCCGCCGGGCCACCGTCGCTGCGGTCACGGCAGAGACAGTGCTGGGCCGCGCCCGCCGCACGGCCCAGAGCGCGCGCGCCCGCCTCGCCGCCACGTTCGGCGGGGATCCCTCGGCCGTCGAGGTGGACGGCGACCTCACCACGCTCGCGCCCGTGCCCGAGCTGGAGGCCCTCGCCCCCCTCATCGAGCTCAACCCCGAGGTCGCCCGGTACCGCACGGCCCTGGAGCAGGCGCGCGCTCGTGTCCGGCTGGAGCGCGCCCGCCGCATCCCCGACCCGACCGTCCGCGCAGGTGGGGCCTATTTCAACGAGGTCGGTGAGGCCGCCGTCACGGCGGGCGTCTCGATCCCGATCCCGCTCCTCGACACGAACCGCGGCACCATCCAGGCCGCCGAGGCGCGCGTGGCGGCCACCGCCGCTGAGGCCGAAGCGGCCGTCCTCCGAGTGGAGCGCGAGCTGGCCGAGACGTACGGCCTCCTCGCCGCATCCGTGGAAGCCGCCCACATGCTGCGGGAGGAAGCACTCCCCAACGCCCGCGCCGCCTACGAGGGCATCCTGACGGGCTACCGAGAGGGCGAGTTCGACCTCCTCGCCGTGCTCGACGCGCAACGCGCGCTCATCGAGACGCAGAACGCCTACACCGACGCCCTCGCCGACGCCCGCCAGGCCCGCGCCGCCGTCGAGCGGCTCGTCGCCACGCCCATCGACGCCGTGGATGACGTCCGCGGCGGCCTCCTCCCCGACAACGATTGATCCCCCCGACTATGAGCACGAAGCACCCCATGCCCCCGGAGGCCCCGCAGACGACCCGTACGCCGGAGCCGCCGTCCTCGTCATCCCCCAACGCGTCCGGCACCCGCGCCCGGCTGCGGGCGTACCTCGCCGAGAAGCGCCGTGCCCGCATGCTCGCCCTCGGCCTCGGCCTTTTGGCCGTCGTCCTCGCCGTCTGGTGGCTCGTCGCCGAGACCGGCGAGCCCACGGGAGAGAATCCCGTCATCGAAGCGGGTGAGCACGCCGGCGAAGAAGCAGGCACCCACGCTGACGAGGGCGAACACGCAGAACTCGTAGCCCTCACCGCCGACGAGATCGACGAGTTCGGCATCGACGTCCGCACAGCCGGCCCCGGCACGATGGCCGTCGAGATGCGGCTGCCGGGCGAGGTCCGGGCCAACGAGGACCGCTACGCCCACGTCACGCCCCGCGTGCCCGGCGTCGTACGGAGCGTGGGCGCGAGCGTTGGGGGCTACGTCCGCGCCGGCGAGGTGATGGCCGTCATCGAGAGCCGCGAGCTCGCCGACCTCAAGGCCGACTACCTCGCCGCCGTCGAGCGCGAGGAGCTGGCGCGGGCGTCCTTCGGGCGGGAGGAGCGGCTCTACGAGCAGGAGATCACCTCGCAGGCCGACTACCTCGAGGCCCGGCAGGCACTCGCCGAGGCCCGCATCCGCACCCGGTCGGCGCGGCAGAAGCTCATCGCGCTGGGGTTCTCCGACGCGTACATCCAAACCCTCCCGCAGGAGGGTGAGCGGAGCCTCGTCACGTACCCCCTCACCGCGCCCATCTCCGGCCGCGTCCTCGATAAGCACGTCGTCCCCGGCGAGGCCGTCGAGGGGACCACCAACGCCTTCGAAGTCGCCGACCTCTCGACCGTCTGGGTAGACCTCTCGGTCTACCAGCGCGACCTCGGCGTCGTCCGCGAGGGGCAGGAGGTCGTGATCGACGCCGGCCCGAACCAGCCCCGCACGCGCGGCACGATCTCCTACGTCCGCCCCATCGTGGGCGAGGAGACGCGGACGGCCATCGCCCGGGCCGTGATCCCCAACCCGGACGGGATGCTGCGGCCCGGCCAGTTCGTCACCGGCCTCCTCGCCGTCGACGCCGTGGAGGTACCGGTGGTGGTCCCGACCTCGGCGCTCACCGAGGTCGAGAGCGAGACGGTCGTGTTCGTTCAGACCGAGGAGGGCTTTGAGGCCCGACCGGTGCAGGTGGGTGACCGCACCGGCGGGCAGGCCGCCGTCACGAGCGGGCTGGAGCCCGGCGAGCGCTACGTCGCCGAGGGGGCCTTCGCCCTCAAGGCCGAGCTCGGCAAGAGCGAGATGGACGCCGGCCACGCCCACTGACCCGCGCCTCGCCTCCGAAGCCCCAACACCTGAAATCCCAGCACTATGGATAAGATCATTCAGTTCGCGCTGAAGAGCCGGCTCCTCGTCCTCGTCCTCGGCGTCCTCGTCGTGGCCGCCGGGTGGTGGACCTACCAGCGCCTTCCCATCGACGCATTCCCCGACGTATCGCCGTCGCTCGTCCAGGTCTTCACCGTCACCGAGGGGCTCGCGCCCGAGGAGGTCGAGCGCTACGTGACCTACCCCGTCGAGACGGCCATGAACGGGCTGCCGGCCGTCGAGCAGGTCCGCTCCGTCTCCAACTTCGGCCTCTCCGTCGTCAACGTCTACTTCGAGGACGGGACCGACATCTACTTCGCCCGCCAGCTCGTCGGTGAGCGGCTGAACGAGGCGCGCGAGTCGATCCCACCCGGCTTCGGGGAGCCCGAGATGGGCCCGATCTCGACGGGCATGGGCCTCATCCTCTTCTACTACCTCGACGACACGACGGGGCAGTACACGCTCGAGGAGCTCCGCACGATGCAGGACTGGATCGTGAAGACGAGCCTCCAGACGGTCCCCGGCGTCACCGAGGTCCTCGGCATCGGCGGCTACGAGCGGCAGTTCCAGGTCGTCGTGAACCCCGAGGCGCTACTCCGTTACGACGTCACGCTCGCTGAGGTCGTCGAGGCGCTGGAGGCGAACAACCTCAACGTCGGGGCGCAGTACATCGAGCAGAACGCCGAGCAGTTCATCGTCCGCTCGGTCGGGCTCGCCACCGGCATCACCGACCTCGAAAACGTCGTCGTCCGCACGGCCGACGGCACGCCCATCTTCGTGAAAGACGTGGCCGACGTCGAGATCGGCGGTGCCATCCGGCGGGGGCTCCAGACGCGCGGCGGCGTCGAGGAGGTCGTCTCCGGCATGGTCGTCAAGCTCTACGGCACGAACTCGTCCACCGTCATCGGGCGGGTCGAGGCAAAGCTCGCCGAGATCAACGAGGCGCTCCCCGAGGGCGTCGAGATCGTCCCGTACTACGAGCAGAAGACGCTGGTCGAGGCGGCCGTGGCGACGGTGACGAACGCGCTCTGGCAGGGGATCCTGCTCGTGGTGCTCGTGCTCGTGGCCTTCCTCGGCTCGTGGCGGCCGAGCGTGGTGGTGGCGCTCGCCATCCCGTTCTCGGTGCTGTTCGCGGCCGTCTTCATGGGGCTCTTCGACATCTCGGCCAACCTCATGAGCCTCGGCGGCCTCGCCATCGCCATCGGGATGATGGTGGACGGGGCCATCGTGATGGTGGAGAACGTGGACCGGATGCTGCGGGAGGCGCCGCCCGACGAGCCACGGGTGCACGTCGTGGCGCGGGCGTGTGCCGAGGTGGCGCGGCCGGTGGCGTTCGCCGTTCTCATCATCGTCGTCGTCTTCCTCCCGCTCTTCACGCTCCAGGGCGTCGAGGGCAAGACGTTCCGGCCGCTGGCCTACACCGTCGCCCTCGCCATGCTGGGCTCGCTCGTCTACGCCCTCGTGCTGGCCCCCTTGCTCTCGGACCTCTTCATGCGCCGCCCGAAGGCGGGGGCGGGCGACGGTGCCCCTGCGAGGGAGCCGCTGGCCGACCGCGTCCTCGACCGGCTCATCGGGTGGTACCGGCCCGCCGTGGCCTTCTTCGTTCGGCAGCGGATGTGGGCCGTCGGGCTCGCCGCGGGCCTCCTCGTGGTCGGTGCGGCCGTCTTCCCGCTCCTCGGGAGCGAGTTCACACCGACGCTCCAGGAGGGCACCATCGTCATGCGCCTCACGATGGCGCCCTCGATCTCGATCACCGAGAGCAAGGCGACGACCCAGCGCGTCGAGCGCCGCCTCATGGCGATCCCGGAGGTCAAAGACGTCGTGAGCCGGATCGGCCGAGGCGAGGTCGGCGCCCACGCCGACCCCATCAACTCGGCCGAGATGTACCTCGTGCTCGCGCCCGAAGACGGGTGGCGGTTCGACAGTCAGGCGGCGCTGCTCGCGGCGATCCGCGACGAGCTGGGCGAGGTGCCGGGCGTCCTTACCAACTTCACGCAGCCCATTCAGATGACGACGGATGAGTTGCTCGAAGGGGTCAAGGCCGAGCTCGCCGTCAAGCTCTTCGGCGACGACCTCGACGTGCTGAAGGCGAAGGCCGACGAGATCGCCGCCGCGCTGAATACGGTCCCCGGCGCGGCCGACGTGCAGGCCGACCAGATCACGGGGACGCCCCAGCTACAGATCGAGATCGACCGCCAGGCCATCGCCCGCTACGGCGTGAACGTCGCCGACGTGCAGCGGACGGTGGCGACGGCCGTGGGCGGCACCGAGGCGGGGCAGGTCTTCGAGGGCATCCGCCGCTTCCCGATCTACGTCCGCTTCGAGGAGGAGGCACGCTCCACGCCCGAGGCCATCGGCGACCTCCTGATCCCGCTCCCCGGCGGCGGCACCGTCCCCCTCGGGGCGCTCGCCACCCTCGAGGAGGTCGTCGGGCCGCGGCAGATCACGCGGCAGGACAACCAGCGCTTCATCACGGTCCAGCTCAACGTCGAGGGCCGCGACATCGGCTCGTTCGTCGAGGAGGCGCAGGAGGTCATACGGCAGGAGGTGGACCTCCCGCCGGGCTACCTCACGACGTGGGGCGGGCAGTTCCGACTGCAGCAGGAGGCGAACAAGCGGCTCATGGTCGTGGTCCCGATCACGCTCTTGATCGTGTTCCTCCTCCTGTATTCGAGCTTCAACTCGCTCAAGAACGCGACGCTCATCGTGCTCAACATCCCGCTCGCGCTCGTGGGCGGCGTCGTGGCGCTGTGGATCACAGGACAGAACCTCTCAGTGCCGGCGTCAGTCGGCTTCATCGCCCTCTTCGGGATCGCGCTCGAGAACGGGATGGTGCTGGTGACTTACCTCAACCAGCTCATCCGGGACGGGACGCCAATGAACCGGGCGAGCGTGGAAGGGGCGCTGCTGCGCCTGCGCCCGGTGCTCATGACGGCCGTGACGACGGCGCTCGGCCTCATCCCGCTCCTCTTCTCAGCGGGAACGGGGAGCGAGGTGCAGCGCCCGCTGGCGACCGTCGTGGTGGGCGGCCTGTTCACCTCCACGGTGCTGACGCTGCTGGTCGTCCCGGCGCTCTACAGGTGGTTCAGCGATCCGCCGCTGCAGGCCGAATCCGCCGAGCCGGCGCCCGCCGAGCATAGGACCACCTCCGTCCCTTCGCACTCGACCACCTGATCCCTCGTCAGGTGTCTACCAAACCTCCCGTACACCATGAAACAGATCCAGGCCTACATCAAGCCGCACAAGCTCTCAGCCGTCACCCGCGCCTTCCACCACATCGAGGGGCTGACGGGGATGAGCGTGCTCGACATGAAGGGGTTCGGGCGTGGCCGGGCAAAGGACGCGCCCCACCGCATCACTGAGGACCTCGTGGACTACGTCCCCCACGTCAAGGTCGAGGCCGTCGTCGAGGACCATCTCGTGGACGAGGTCGTCGAGGTCATCCGGCGCGAGGCGCACACCGGCCTCCGCGGCGACGGGAAGATCTACGTCGTGCCCGTCGAGGATGCCGTCCGCATCTCCACCGGAGAGCGTGGTGAGACCGCCGTGTGATGCGACGGTATGCGTGTGCCCCGGTAGAATGAGGAGCGCCACGTGACGATGTCGCGCCCGGGGGAACGGCGAGGAGGCCGCCAACATATGAACAAACGCTCATATTTATAGAAGCGCCTTGCGCACCGGGCGCTCATCTCCCTCTACCGCTGGACAAATCACTGACGACGCCACTTCCTGCTGCTCATGAGCACTCCGTTCTTCTACGTAGTGGCCGCCCTCGGAGAGATCGCCGGCTGCTTCGCCTTCTGGATGTGGTGGCGGCTCGACCGCTCCGCTCTGTGGCTCGCGCCCGGTATGGCAGCCCTCGCCCTCTTCGCGTGGGCCCTCGCCCAGGTAGAGAGCCCCGTGGCAGGCCGGGCCTTCGCCGCCTACGGCGGCGTCTACATCACGGCCTCGCTCGGGTGGCTCTGGGCCGTCGAGGGCGTGCGGCCGGACCGGTGGGACGTGCTGGGCGCCGCCCTCTGCCTCCTCGGTGCGGCCGTCATCCTGCTTGCACCCCGCCCCGTGCCACCCACTCCCTAAACCTCTGTACTCGTAGCCCCCATCCCCATGACCTCCGAGCCCATCGCTTGCACGCTCACCTCAGCCGAACTCCAGCGGGAGGCGGCTGATCTCCTACCCGGTCTCATCGCCACAGCGGAGGCCGCAGACTGGTTACCGGACGGGATTCGGTTGACGTTCGCGGCCGAGGCCGGCCTGCTCATGCGAATTGCGGCCGTGATCGAGCGCGAGCGAGGGTGCTGCCGGTTCTTCGCCTTCCGGCTCGATGTCACGGCCGGGTCCGGACCGGTGATTCTGGAGGTGACCGGGCCCCCGGGGACGCGCGGGGTGCTGGAGACGCTGCCAGGAGTCGCACCGACTGGTACAGACTAAACAACCAGCCATTCGCCGGATACCCATGACGTTCCTCCTCTGGATCCCCGTGCTGATCGCCGCCGTCTGGGCCGCCCACTGGGGTGCCGAGCACCTCGCGGCTCCGCTGAAGAAGCTCCGCAAGAAGTGGGGCATCTCCGTCGCCGCCGGCGGCGCCCTCGTCGGCCTCGCCGCGGCCAGCCCCGAGGTCGGCATCGCCACGACGGCCGCCCTCCGCGGCGTCTCCGACATCGGGCTCGGGGCCTCCATCGGTTCCAACGTCATCGCCATCCCCATCATGGTGGTGACGGCGTACCTCGCCACGCGTAAGCGGCGCCTGGGGGAGGGGCAAGGGGAAGAGGACGACGGTGGAAGTGCAGGGGGTGAGCAGCAGCATCAGAACCACGAGGAGCACCTGGAGCGGCACCTCCTCCGCGTGGACCGCCAGGCCGTGACGGTGCAGGCGCTCCCCTACCTCGGCCTCGTCGCCCTCTTCGCCGTGCTGACGCTCCCGGCCCCGTGGCGGGGCCTCCAGCCCCTCGACGCCGCGCTCCTCGGCGCGGGCTACCTCGCCTACGCCGCACAGGCCCTCTTTCGGGGGCGCGAGGAGGGGGACAAGGTGGAGTGGTCGAAGAAGGAGGTCGCCCTCGCCGTAGGCGGCGTGGCGGCGCTCGTGGTAGGTGCGTACTTCACTGTCCGTGCTACGGAGAACATCGTCTCGGGCCTCGGCATCCCGACCATCGTCGGCGGCCTCTTCATCACAGCGCCGATGGCGGCGCTCCCGGAGGTGTTCGCCACGTGGAGCGTGACGCGGAGCGGACAGGTGACGCCGGCCGTCACGAGCGTGATCGGGGACCACGCGGTCACGCTCACGCTCTCGTTCGTGCCACTCGCGCTCGTCGGGCTCCCGGTCGAGAACCTCCGGCTCTTCGCGATCAACCTGGCGGGGGTTGCACTCGTGGCCACACTCTATGTCGCGTTCGTCTGGTGGGGCGGGCGCGAGAAGGGGTTCGCCTGGTGGCAGGTCGCCCTCCTCGCGGCCATGGCCCCGCTCTGGGCAGCCGTCGTTGCTCTCTGGGGGCTCTAACGGAGGCTCTAACCGCTACGACGCGACGCTATGGAACGAACGACCTACCACGTCGAGAAGATGGACTGCGCCGCCGAGGAGCAGATGGTCCGGATGCGCCTCCAGAACATGGATGGGGTCCAGCGCCTCGCGTTCGACCTCCCCGCGCGGCGGCTCGACGTCTTCCACACCGGCGACCGGCTCGGCCTCACGGCGGCGCTGGAGGATCTCGGCCTCGGCGCCCGCGAGGTCGAGCACACGGACGCCATCGCGGAGGACCTCGCGGCGGCTCCAGCCCCCGAGGAGAAGGGGCCGCTCGTGGCGGCCCTCGCCATCAACGCCGCCTTCTTCGTCGGTGAGCTCACGGCCGGCCTCCTCGCCGGCTCGATGGGCCTCGTGGCCGACTCGCTCGACATGCTCGCCGACGCCCTCGTCTACGCGCTCAGCCTCGCCGCCGTCGGCCACGCCGCCGCCCGGAAGAAGCGGGTAGCCCGGTGGAGCGGGTACTTCCAGCTCGGCCTCGCCGTCTTCGGCCTCGTCGAGGTCGTGCGGCGGTTCGCCGTGGGGGAGGGGGCGCCGGACTTCACGACCATGATGGTCGTCGCCGCCCTCGCCCTCATCGGCAACGTCGCCACGCTGCTGATCCTACGCCGGGCCCGGAGCGGAGAAGCGCACGTGGAGGCGAGCTGGATTTTCACCTCCAACGACATCAAGGTTAACGGCCTCGTCATCGCCTCGGGCCTCCTCGTCTGGGCAACGGCCTCTCCGGTTCCCGACCTCCTGGCCGGTGGCTTCATCTTCCTCATCGTCGCGAATGGGGCACGCCGCATCCTCGCGCTGTCGAGGTAGCCGTAACCCTGAGACTGCACCCTGACGCTGCCATGAACCCGAACACGAACGCCTGGAACCGCCTCCGCTACAGCCTCTACGCGCCGTTCTACGACGTCGTCGCCCGGCGCCTCGACCGCGGCCGCCGCCGCTCCATCGAGCTGCTCGACCTCCGCCCCGGAGAGCGCGTCCTCGTCCCCGGCTGCGGGACCGGGCTCGACTTCGGCTACCTCCCGCCCGGCCTCCACGTCACGGCCGGCGACCTCGCGCCCACGATGGTCCGCAAGGCACGGGCGCGCGCCGACGTCCTCGGCCTCGATGCGGACATCCGGGTGATGGACGCCCACGCGCTCGAACTCCCCGACGGTCACTTCGACGCGGCGCTCCTCCACCTCATCCTCGCCGTCGTGCCGGACCCCGAGGCGGCGATCTGTGAGGTGGCGCGCGTTCTCAAGCCCGACGGGCGCGTCGGCGTCTTCGACAAGTTCCTCGCCGACGAAGCCGAGCCGTCGCTCCTCCGCCGCGCGGCCAGCGCCGTCACGAACGTCGTTGCCACCGACCTCAACCGGCGGCTCGGCCCGCTCCTCGACGCGAGCGGCCTCGAACTCGTACGAGAGCAGCCCGTCCTCTTCGGCGGCCTCTTCAAGGTTTTCTTGATCCGTAAGCCTCTCACTAACAACCCCTACTAGCCATGTACGAGCTCCTCCCCCAGACTGAAGGCAACGTCCTCGGCGTCCGCGTCAGCGGCACCATCACCGGCGACGACTACGAGCGCTTCCGCCCCGTCATCGACGAGCGGGTCCGTCGGCACGGCAAGGTCCGCCTCCTCATCCACATGGACGCCTTCGACGGGTGGGACGACCTCGATGCGCTGTGGGAGGACCTCAAGCTCGACGCCGCCCACTACTCGGACGTCGAGCGGCTGGCGATGGTCGGCGAGGAGCGGTGGCAGGACTGGATGACGCGGCTGACCGACCTCCTCGCCCCCGGCGACGTCCGCTACTTCGACGAGAACGATCTCGACGGAGCGTGGGCGTGGGTCCGCGAGGGCACCCCCGCACGTACCGCTTAAATCGCCTGCCGTCATGCCCCCTGATGCTTCTCAGTCCGACGCTTGCCTCGACCTCTTGCGCAGGCTCATCGATGGCCTCCGCGAGGCAGCTCCGCACCTGAACGATCGTCTTCCGTTCCCCCAGCGGACGGCGCTCACCGGCATAGCTGCCGGCGAGATCCGGCGCGACGGACCGGACCGATGCACAGCGGCGCTCACGCTCCACATCGCAGGCGGCGCCGAGAAGGACTATGTCCTGGCCGCCGAGTCGGTAGATGGACGCACCGCCGTCATCGTCAGCGACGAGGCCGATTTCGAAGAGCGCGTGTCGCTGGCGACCGCGCCGGGCCACCCCCTCCAGGACCGAGACGTCCGCGCCGTCTACGACGCCCTCACCACCGATCTCGCCGGCCACTTCGGCACGGATTCCTGATCCGCCCATTCGTTGATGCGTCTGCCCATGGACGAGTTTCTCACCGTGCTCCTGCTCGCGGCGCTCCCGGCCGCCGCCAACTTTTCCGGAGGCCTCCTCGCCGAGGTGCTCCCCCAGAGCGACCGCGTGCTGAGCCTGGCGCTCCACCTCGCCGCCGGCATCGTCATCGGCGTGGTGGGGATCGAACTGATGGAACAGGTGCTCGGCGTCGACCGGCCCTGGATCCCGATCCTCGCCATCGTCGCGGGGGGCGCCGTGGCCGTCGGGCTCGACGCCTCCGTCGAATACGTCCGCGGCCGGTTTGGTGGGGGGGCCGCCGACGCGGGCCCGTGGATGATCTACCTCGGCGTGTCGGTCGACCTCTTCTCGGACGGCCTCCTCATCGGAGCAGGCTCGACGCTGAGCCTCGGGCTCGGGCTCCTGCTGGCCCTCGGACAGGTGCCGGCCGACGTGCCCGAGGGGTTCGCCACCATCGCCACGTTCCGCCGCGAGGGGCTCCCCCGGCGGCGGCGCCTCCTGCTCGCTGCCTCGCTCGCCGTCCCCATCGTGCTGGGAGCAACGCTGAGCTACTGGGCGGTCCGCGACCTCCCGGAGATCTACAAGGTGTCGCTCCTGGCCCTCACGGCCGGCGTCCTCCTCACCGTCGCCGTCGAGGAGATGGTGGGGCAGGCCCACGAGACGGAGGACTCCCGCTGGGACTCCCTCGCCCTCGTAGGCGGCTTCGCCCTCTTCGCCCTCGTCGCCGTCTACTTCGGCTGAATCGGTATCCCCTTATGATCATGAAGCTTTAAGCCCGCGCATATGGCAGACACCTTCCGCCTCGACCTCCCCGTCCTGCTCCCGGATGTCCCCGACGAACGCGACGCCTGTGTGGCCCGCCTTACTGACGAACTCACGGCCACGACCGGCATCGAGCGCGCCCACGTCCTCCCGGCCCACGACGGTGAGCCCGCCCAGGTCTGCATCCACTACGACCCTGACCAGCTCGCCCTCCCGCGTATCCGACGGATCGCCGAGCGCACCGGCGCCCGCATCACCGGGCGCTACGGCCACGTCGTCTGGGAGGCGGAGGGGCTGCGCCACCAGCGCCGCGCCCGCACCATCACGGAGCGCCTGAAGCGGGAGCCGGGCGTCGTCGAGGCCGAGGCGAACGCGACAGGGCCGATCCGAATCGAGTTCGACCGCGAGACGACGGACGAGGCGGCGCTCCGGCGGGTCCTCCGCGAGATGAGCGTGACGGTTACGGCGGCCGAGCCGCCCGAGCGGGCCGCCGCCGAGGGACACCCACACGACCACGCGCCGGGCGAGGAGCACGACCACGGCGAGGGCGAGCACGGCCACGCCCACGGCGGCATCTTCGGCGAGCGGACGGAGCTCATCTTCGCCATCCTCTCCGGCGTGTGCGTCGGACTCGGCTGGGGGCTGGCGACGTTCACCGGTGTTGCCGGGTGGATCCCACTGACGCTGTTCATCGGCGGCTACGTCTTCGGCGGGTTCTTCACGCTCCGCGAGGCCGTCGACTCCGTCCGCGTCGGGCGCTTCGAGATCGACTTCCTCATGCTCGTCGCCGCGGCTGGCGCCGCCGCCCTCGGCGAGTGGTTCGAGGGGGCGCTCCTGCTCTTCCTCTTCTCGCTCGGCCACGCCCTCGAACACTATGCCATGGGCCGGGCCCGCCGCGCCATCGAGGCCCTCGCCGAGTTGGCACCCGACACGGCGAGGGTGCGACGGAACGGGACCGAGCAGGAGGTGCCCGTCGAGGACTTAGCCGTCGGTGACACTGTCGTCGTCCGGACGAACGAGCGGCTCCCCGCCGACGGGTTCGTCGTGAAGGGCACGAGCGCCGTGAACCAGGCGCCGGTGACGGGCGAGAGCGTGCCCGTGGACAAGCGGCCGGTGGACGACCGCGAGGCGGCGCTGGCGGACCCGCAGGCGCTGCCCCCCGAACACCGCGTCTTCGCCGGGACGATCAACGGGAGCGGAGCCCTCGAGGTCGTCGTGACTAAGACCTCGTCGGAGTCCACGCTCGCCCGCGTCGTGCAGATGGTGACGGAGGCGGAGACCGAGCGCTCGCCCACGCAGCGGTTCACCGACCGGTTTGAGCGCGTGTTCGTGCCGGCCGTGCTCGGCCTGGTCGTCCTACTGCTCTTCGCGTGGGTGGTCGTCGACGAGCCGTTCGCCGCGAGCTTCTACCGGGCGATGGCGGTCCTCGTGGCCGCAAGCCCCTGTGCGCTGGCCATCGCCACGCCCAGCGCCGTCCTCTCGGGCGTGGCGCGGGCCGGGCGCGGCGGCGTCCTCGTCAAGGGCGGCGGCCCGCTCGAAAATCTCGGTACGCTCTCGGCCATCGCCTTCGACAAGACCGGGACGCTCACCGAGGGAAGGCCTCGCGTGACCGACGTGGTAGCGGCTGCAGGGGCTGCCGAGGACGAGCTCCTGGCGAGCGCCGTAGCCGTCGAAAGGCTGAGCGATCACCCGCTGGCGCAGGCCGTCGTCCGCTTCGGGGAAGAGCGTGGGGTGACCCCGGCCGAGGCCCACGACCTCCAGAGCATCACGGGCCGCGGCGTCCGCGCCACCCTGGACGGGGAGCCGGTCTACATCGGGAAGGACGACCTCTTCGCCGCGGTCGGAGGGCCTGTGCTCCCCGACGCCGTCCGCCAGACGGTCGAGCGCCTAGAGACGGAGGGGCGGACGACGATGATCGTCCGCCGCGGCGACCGCTACGTCGGCGTCCTCGGCCTCATGGACACGCCCCGGGAGGCGGCTCGGGAGACGATCAATCGCCTCCGCGAGCTCGGCATCGAGCGGATGGTGATGATCTCGGGAGACAACCAGCGCGTTGCCGAGGCCGTCGCCGGCGCCGTGGGGCTCGACGAGGCGCGCGGCGACCTCATGCCCGACGACAAGGTGGAGACCATCAAGGCGCTCAGCCGGGAGGCGAAAGTCGCGATGGTCGGCGACGGGGTCAACGATGCGCCCGCGATGGCCAACGCCACCGTCGGCATCGCCATGGGCGCGGCCGGGAGCGACGTCGCTCTGGAGACGGCCGACGTCGCCCTCATGGCCGACGACCTCCGCCATCTCCCGTTCGCCGTCGGGCTCTCGCGGAAGACGCGCGGCATCATCCGGCAGAACTTGTGGATGAGCCTCGGGATGGTGGCCTTCCTCGTGCCGGCCACCATCGTCGGCCTCGGGATCGGACCGGCAGTGGCGCTCCACGAGGGGAGCACGCTCGTCGTCGTCTTCAACGCCCTCCGCCTCCTCGCTTACCGCGGCCCGAGCGCATAGCGGACGATCTTCATGAGAGAAGGCTTCGCCGGTTCTTCGACATTTAGCTGCAGCGTATCCTATTGCGCCTCTCTTGGGAGTGTTGCTATCTTATTTGAGCGATTGCTCAATTGGTCAATCCAACATCCTATGTCTTCCGACACAGCCTGTGACGTACGATGCCTGCACCCGAACGCCGTCAAACGCGCGGTGGCGGCTCTGGAAGCGGAACCGTCTCTGGTGCACATGGCCGCACTCTTTGCAGCCCTCGGCGATCCCACGCGGCTACGGCTCCTGATGGCCCTCAAGGCCGGACCGCTCTGCACCTGCGATCTGGCCGTGGTGCTCGGTGTGACGGAGTCCGCCGTGAGCCATCAGCTCCGTACGCTGAAGGCGCTCGACCTAGTGAGAAGTGAGCGGCAGGACAGGATGATGTTCCACCACCTCACCGACGCAGTCGTGGAGGCCCTTGCCGAGGTGGCCGGCCGATGGGTGGAAGAGCCTGCTACTTCGGCGGAAGCCGCGTGATGGAGCGCCTTCGTCATATCGCTCCGCTCATCGCGGCCCTATTGACCGTGATCGTGTTCGCCGAGACGACAGACGTCTTCGGCTGTCCCGATCAACCCGTCGCCACGTCCCAGAGCGACGCCGGTATGACGATCTCGCTCAAGGCGGCCGACGCCCCGTTGCCCATTGAGCGCGGGGGTGCCGCCGTCCATGACCACGACTCTTCCGACGATCCGTCGCAGGGCCAGCGTCCGGTGCCGGAGTGCCTCTGCCAAATCACGTTCGTCTCCACGGCGGTGCCTCCCGCCCCGAGGACTCCAAACACGCTACAGGTTTCCTACCCGATTATCGACGTTTCGGTAGCACCAGGTGAGGCGCTCGTTCCGAGCCCCGTACCTCTTACCTGAGGATTGGCAGGCCCGCCGCCTGCCCGCCGCGCTCGTGGATGCGCGGCCCCGCTCACCGGCATTCGACGGGCCATCCAGGCCGTGCCGGCACCTCTCCTCTAGCGGTTCCTCAGGTACATGTTCGAAAAGCTCATCGCGTTCTCGCTGCGTCAGCGGGTGCTCGTGCTCATGGGCACGCTGGCGCTCATCATCGGGGGTTTCTACGCCTTCACGCGGCTCCCCATCGACGCCGTCCCCGACGTCACCAACAACCAGGTGCAGGTGCTCACGAAGGCGCCGGCGCTCTCCCCGCTCGAAGTCGAGCAGTTCGTCACGTTCCCGATGGAGCTCGCGCTCAAGTCCATCCCGGACTTGGTCGAGCTCCGGTCGGTTTCGAAGGCAGGCATCTCCGTCATCACCGTCGTCTTCCAGGAGGACGTCGACGTCTACTTCGCCCGTCAGCTCATCCTGGAGCGGCTGCGGGAGGCCGAAGAAGACCTGCCGCCCGGTGCCGAGACGCCCGAGTTAGGTCCCGTTTCGACGGGCCTCGGCGACATCTTCCGCTACACGTTGCGAGATACCACGGGACGGCTCTCGCTCATGGACCTACGAACGGTGCAGGACTGGATCGTCCGCCGCCAGCTCCTGGGCGTTCCCGGCCTCGCCGAGGTGAACTCACTCGGCGGCTACGTGAAGCAGTACCACGTGCTCGTAGACCCGGAACGGCTCAACGCCTACAACCTCACGCTTCGCGAGGTGTTCGAAGCCGCTTCCAGGGCGTCCGGGACTTCCGGCGGCGCCTACATCGAATCGGGACCGGAGCAGTACTCCGTCCGCTCGGTAGGCCTCGTCAGAAATATCGAAGACCTGAAGAGCACCGTCGTAAAAGCCACGGCTTCCGGGACGCCCGTCTTCCTCAAGGATGTGGCCGACGTGGAGATCGGCTCGGCCATCCGGTTCGGGTCGGCCAGCGCGGGCGGCGAGGGCGAGGTCGTCGCGGGGTGGACGATGCAGCTCGCGGGGGCCAACGCCCGCGTGACCGTGGACGCCGTGAAGGACCGGGTCGAGGAGATCCAGGCCGCGCTCCCGGAAGGCGTCGTGATCGAGCCGTACTACGACCGTACGATGCTCGTGGGCCGCACGATCAAAACGGTGGCGAAGAACCTCGGCGAGGGCGCCCTCCTCGTCATCGTCGTGCTCCTGCTCCTCCTGGCGCACCTCCGGGCGGGCCTCATCCTCGCCTCGGTGATCCCGCTCTCGATGCTCTTCGCCGTCATCCTGATGGTGCTCACGGGGCAGTCGGGCAATCTCATGTCGCTCGGGGCCATCGACTTCGGCCTCGTCGTCGACGGCTCACTCATCATCGTCGAGAACATCCTCCGGCTTCTGGGTAAGCACCAGCGTGAGGGGAACCCCATCACGAACGACGAGGGGATGCGGAACCTCGTCTACAGCGGGGCCGCCGAAATGGTGAAGGCGGCGAAGTTCGGCGTCTTCATCATCATCATCGTCTACCTCCCCATCATGGCGCTCCAGGGGATCGAGGGAAAGATGTTCCGCCCGATGGCCCTCACCGTCAGCTTCGCCCTCCTCGGCTCGCTCCTCCTCTCGGCGACGTACGTGCCGGTGATGTGCTCGCTCTTCCTCAAGGGGAAGAAGCCGATCAAGCACTCGCCCATCATCGAGTGGCTGCACCGCCGGTACATGCCGGCCCTCCGGCGCGTGATGGGGGCGCGCACGGCCGTCGTGGGCACGGCGGTGGCCCTCTTCGTCGTCGCCGTGTTCGGCTTCACCCGGCTCGGCGGCGAGTTCATCCCGCGCCTCGACGAGGGCGACATCCTCCTCCAGGTCTACCGGCTCCCCTCGGTCTCGCTCACGGAGTCGCAGAAGCTGACGACGCGGGTCGAGGTGGCGATGGCAGCATTCCCCGAGGTCAACACCGTCGTCTCCAATACGGGCCGGGCCGAGATCTCCACCGACCCGATGGGCCCCGAGATCACGGACATGTTCATCACGCTCCACCCGGAGGACGAGTGGGCGAGCGGGCGGACGAAGCCGGAGCTCATCGCGGCGATGGACGAGCGGCTAGAGGAGATCCCCGGCGTCGGCTGGCAGTTCCTCCAGCCCATCGAGATGCGCACGAACGAGCTCATCGCCGGCGTCCGCGGCGACGTGGCCGTGAAGGTGTACGGGGAGGACTACGCCGTGCTCAACCCGGCCGCCGAAGAGATCGCCCGGATCCTCCAGGTGACCGAGGGTGGCGACGACGTGACGATGGAGCAGACGAAGGGGCTGCCCCAGCTCGTCATCGAGCCGGACCGCGCGGCCATCGCCCGCTACGGGCTCACCGTCCAGGACGTCAACCAGCTCGTAGCCACGGCAGTGGGCGGGCAGACGGCGGGGCAGGTGTACGAGGGCGAGCGTCGGTTCGACATCGTCGTGCGCTACGCCGCCGGGGCGCGGAAGGACGCCGAATCGCTCCGGTCGCTCCTCGTTCCCACGCCGGGCGGGCAACGGGTGCCGCTTGCGGCCCTGGCGAACGTTTCGATGATGGAAGGCCCGGCTCAGGTCTCGCGCGAGAACGGGTCCCGCTTCATCACCGTGCAGGCGAACGTGCGTGGGCGCGACGTGGCCTCGTACGTCGAGGACGTGCAGGAGCAGATCGCGGAGCGGGTGGACCTGCCGCCCGGCTACACGGTCGACTACGGCGGCCAGTTCGAGAACCTGCAGGAGGCCTCTCGCCGGCTCATGATCGTCGTGCCGCTGGCGCTCGGCCTCATCTTCCTCCTGCTCTTCCAGACGTTCGGGTCGGTCCGCCTCGGCGTGATCATCTTCCTGTGCGTGCCGATGGCGACGATCGGGGGCGTCGCCGCGCTCTACGTCGCCGGCCTCCCGTTCTCGATCTCGGCCGGCGTGGGCTTCATCGCCCTCTTCGGCATCGCCGTGCTCAACGGGATCGTGATGGTGGCGGCGTTCCTGAAGTTCGAAGCGGAAGGGCTGCCGACGTACGAGGCCGTGCTGGCGGGGGCCGACGAGCGGCTCCGCCCGGTCGTCGCCACGGCCACGCTGGCGGCCTTGGGCTTCGTGCCGATGCTGCTGGCGCGCAGCGCCGGCGCCGAGGTCCAGCGCCCGCTCGCCACGGTCGTCATCGGCGGTCTCATCACGAGCACGATCCTGACGCTGTTCGTGCTCCCCATCGTCTACGCATGGTTCGGCGGACGGCGGCGTAGGTGGCACCGTCCGACGGACGCGGAAGTGGCTATGGAGACGTACACGCCCGTTTCGGACGTGGACGGCGACGGTACCCCCGTCGCAGGTGAGGACGGCGCTACACGCCCCTCGCCCGGCCTGGGGCTTGCCGGGCTCGCACTGCTGCTGAGCCTGTTCGGCGCGGGGCAGGTGGCCGCCCAGGACGTCGGCGCGCTCACGCTGGAGGCGACGCGGGCACGAGCGGCCGAGGCCGCCCCCGAGATACGGAGCGGCACGGCGGGCGTCATCCAGGCCCAGGCGCTCCGGGCCGGCGCGGGCGTGCTGCCGGCGCTGGAGATCTTCTACAACGTGGACAACGCGCCGACGGGCGGCCTCCCGAACGACCGAGAGACCGCCTTCGGGATCTCGCAGAACGTCCAGTTCCCCACCTACTACATCGCGCAGCGGCGGGCCATGGGGCACCTGGTCGACCAGGCCGAAGCGGAGCAGGCGGCGATCCGCCGCGAGGTCTCGCTCCGAGCGACACTCACCTACGTGGACGCCCTCGCGGCACAAGAGCAGCTCGCCCTTGCCGACTCGGCGGTGGCCCTGGCCCGCTCTTTCGCCGCGGCCGCGACGCGGCGGCGCGAGCTCGGGGAAAGCAACGCGCTCGAAGCGCTCCAGGCCTCCGTCGCCCTGGCGAACGCCGAGCGGCGGCAGGCCGAGGCCGCGGGCGACCTCGCCGCCTCGGCTGCCGCCCTCCGCTCTCTGCTGGCGCTACCGCCGGAGCAGCGGGTACGGGTGACCGGAGACCTCGCCGAGGCCGCGCCCCTCCCCCCCCTGGCAGAGGTCGACGCCCGCCTCCTGGAGACGAACCCGGAGATCGCAGCGGCAACGCAGGCTGCGGAGGTGGCCCGCGCCCAGCAGGCCGTCGTCGCCAGCGAGCGGCTTCCGGAGTTCGGCTTCGAGGTCGCCCGGCAGACCGTCGCCGGCACGGCCGGTTACTACGGCGGAAACGTGCGGCTGGGCCTCCCACTCTTCCGGCTCTTCAACCGCGGCCCCGACCGGGCGGCGGAGGCCGCGACGGCCATCGCCGAGGCGCAGCGCGAGCGCGTCGTCCGCGCCGTGCAGGCCCGCCTCCACGCGAGCTACGCCGAGCTGACAGCGGCGCGGGCGCAGGTGGCCACGTTCGCCGAGCGCCTGCTGCCCCAGGCCGAGCGCGCCTACGACATCGCCCTCCAGCTCCACGCCTCGGGCGAGGCGAGCTACCTGGAGGTGCTCGCGGCGCAGACGGCCCTGATCGAGACCCAGTCCTCCTACGTGGGGGCCCTCCACACGGCCGCACGGCTCCGCGCCGAAATCGAAGCGATCACCGGCGACGTCGCCCGGTAGCCCCCACCACCTTCTCAGATACACGACAGCCATGAACGCACAACGAAACATGACCGCGCCTGTGGGCCGCGTGATTGTGCCCGTGGGCCGCTCGCTCACGCGGCGACCCCTCCTGCAGGGACTCCCGGTTCTCCTGTTCGCCCTGATCCTGATCACCGCCAGCGGATGCTCGGAGGGCGGCGGCCCGGAGGAAGAGGCCCCCGAAGCCGCCCTCGTACGCACGAGCGAGGCCGGAGAAGATGAGGGAGAAGGGGAGGAAGAGGAGTCCAACGAGGTCACCCTCTCGGCCGAGCAGGTCGAGGCCGCCGGCATCAAGGTCGCGGCCATCGACGAGCAGGAGGTGAGCGGGACCCTCGCGGCACCGGTCCGGATCGTTCCGACCGAAACGGCGACGGCCGAGGTCGGCAGCCTCGTCGCCGGGCGCGTGACGCGGCTCTTCGTCCGGGATGGGAGCTCAGTCCAGAGGGGGGCGCCCATGGCCGAGATTGAAAGCCTCGAGATCGGCCGGCTCAAGGGCGACTACCTCCGCGCCCACGCCACCGTGGAGCAGACGCGCGCGGCGTTCGAGCGGCAGCAGAAGCTCGCCCGCGAGGAGATCGGCGCGCAGCGGACGCTGGAGGAAGCCCGTGCGGCCTACCACACGGCCCAGGCCGACCTCACCGCACTCGTCACCCAACTCGCCGCGCTCGGGATCGACCCGCAGAGCCTGGAAGAGGCCGAGGGTGCTCTCGGTGCCAACATCGTGGTCCGCGCGCCTATCTCGGGCGTGGTCGCGCGGCGGGAGGTCTCGCTGGGGGCGTTCGTCGAGCCGAGCCGGGACCTCTTCGAGATCGTCAACCCCGGCGCCGTCTACGCCGATGCGCAGGTACCGCCCGACGTGGCGGCGACGTTGGAGGCGGGCGGCACGGCGCGCGTCCGCACGGCCGATGGACAGGTCTACCGCGGCACCGTAGCCGCCATCGCGCCCGCGGTGGACCCGGAGTCCCGGACGGTGCCGGTCCGCATCCGCATGGAGAACTCGCGAGGGCTCCGTCCGGAGATGTACGCCTCGGCCGAGTTCGACGTGGGCGTGGCGGAGCGGGCGCTGGCCGTGCCCGCCGCAGCGCTGGAGCAGGAGGGAGAGCAGGCGTACGTGTACCGGGAACTGGCACCGAACGCGTTCGAGCGCGTGCCCGTCCGGCTCGGCGCCCAGACGACGGACTACGCCATCGTCCTGGCCGGGCTGAGCGCGGGTGACCGCATCGCCACGGACGGGGTGTTCTACCTGAAATCGGCCCGGCAGAAAGGGGAGCTGGGCGACGACGACTAGAGACCGAGATGAGGAAGTACGCAGCTCCACTTGCAACCGCGTTGGTTCTCGCCGTCGCGCTGGACCTGGGGACGAAGGCCTGGGCCGAGCGCGCGCTCTTCAGGTACGTGCCCGTCGAGGTCCTCGGGGAGTGGTTCCGTCTCACGCTGGGCTACAACGAGGGGATCGCCTTCGGCCTCTTCGCTACGGACGGCCCCGGCGTCATCATCGCGAGCGGGGTGGCCACGCTCCTGATCGCCCTCTGGGTAGTTCACGCCCTCCGGATGGACAGTGAATCTGTGCCCGCTCCGTGGGCGCTCGGCCTCCTCCTCGGCGGCGGCATCGCCAACCTGATCGATCGGATCGGGGACGGGCGCGTCACGGACTTCCTCGATGTCGGCTTCGGCCCGCACCGGTGGCCGACGTTCAACATCGCCGATGTCGCCATCCTGACCGGGGTCGCCCTGCTACTAGCGTGGTCCTACCGCCGACCGGCGGCCGATGATGCATCAGTCCAACCCTCAACCCCCTGAATGAGCGAAGCGTCATGGAACTAAAGACGGCACAACCAAGGAACCCGGAACGGCTCGACCTCCGCGTGCGGGGCCTCGACTGCGACAGTGACGCGGCCCGGCTTCAACGCGGCCTGGCCGACGCGCGTGGCCTGGCCGAGGTGAAGGTGAACCCGAGCGCGGCCCGCGTCACGCTCCTCTTCGACCCGGCCGCCACGACGGCGGACGACCTTAAGGAGAAGCTGGAGGCCCTCGGGTTCGCGCCGCAGGGCGGCATGGCGGTCCCCGAGCCGCCCCGGCCGTGGCGGAACCCCAAGGTCCTCACCTCCACGCTCTCGGGCGTACTCGCGCTGGTAGGGTGGCTCATCAGCCTCTCGGTGGGCGAGAACCCGATCTCCTACGGCCTGTACATCGCCGCCATCCTGATCGGCGGCTACTACTTCGGTAGGGAGGCCATCGAGGAGCTCGTCTTCGAGCGGAAGGTCACCATCATGCTCCTCATGGCCGTTGCGGCCGTCGTGGCAACCATCATGGGCGAGCCGCTGGAGGGGGCGATCCTCGTCTTCCTCTACTCCATTTCCGAAGCGGCCGAGGGCTATACCGAGGAGAAGACCCGGTCGGCCGTGCGGGCGCTGATGGACCTGGCGCCCAAGACGGCCACGGTGCGCCGGGACGGACTGGATGTGGAGGTCCCCGTCGAGGAACTGGTCCCGGGTGACATCTTCCTGATCCGCCCCGGACAGGGCGTGCCTACCGACGGGGAGGTGGTCGGCGGAGCATCGAGCGTCAACCAGGCCCCGGTCACGGGCGAGAGCATCCTCGTGGAGAAGCAGCCGGGAGATGAAGTCTTTGCCGGGAGCATCAACGGCGAGGGGGCGCTAGAAGTCCGGGGCACGAAGGCGTTCGCCGACAATACGATCTCGCGCATCATTCAGATGGTCGAGGAGGCGCACGAGCGGAAAGGGACCAGCCACCGCTGGATCGAGCGCTTCGGCGCCCGCTACAGCCCCGCGGTGCTGCTGATTGGGATCCTGATCGCGCTCCTCCCGCCCCTCTTCTTTGGAGGAGAGTGGGCACAGTGGATCACCCGAGCGACCGTGTTCATCGTCGCCGCGGCTCCCTGCGCACTCGTCATCTCCATCCCCATCACCCTCGTCTCGGCCCTCGGCACGGGTGCGCGGCAGGGCGTGCTCATCAAGGGCGGCGTCTACGTGGAGGAGCTGGACAAGGTGCGTGTGGTTGCCCTCGACAAGACTGGGACCATCACACGCGGAGAGCCAGAGGTCACGGACGTGCTGCCGATCCCTGGTGGCGCGACGCCAGGCGCACGCACGGGGGAAGAAATACTGCGCGTCGCTGCCGGGATCGAACGCCAGAGCCAACACCCGCTGGCCCAGGCGATCCTCCGCTACGCGGCGGCGCAGGGCGTGGAGCCCGCACCGGTCGAAGGATTTCAGTCGCTGACCGGGGCCGGAGCCTCCGCGCGCGTGGACGGCGGCATTGTCTTCGTGGGCAGTCCTACTCTCTTCGCCGAACGGCTGGGGGTGGCTCTCGACGGCGCGCGTGAGGAAATCGCTCAGCTACAGAACGAGGGCAAGACGGTGGTCCTGCTCGGGGATGAACGCGCCGCGTGGGGCCTGGTCGCCATCCGCGACAACCTGCGAGAGAATGCGAAGCACGCGATCCGGCAGCTCCACGCAGCGGGCGTGGAGAAGGTGGTGATGCTCACGGGCGACAACGAGCGGACCGCCCGCGCGATCGCCATTGAGGCGGGGATCGACGAGTTCTACGCGGACCTCAAGCCCGAGGATAAATCGGTGAAGGTGCGCGAGCTGACGCAGCGGGTGGGCCACGTCGCGATGGTCGGCGACGGCGTGAACGACGCGCCGGCCCTGGCCGAGGCCACTGTGGGCGTGGCGATGGGGGCGGCGGGTACGGACGTGGCGCTGGAGACGGCGGATGTGGCTCTCATGGCCGACGACCTGGAGAAGCTGGTCTATGCGCTCCACCTTGCCAAGCGGAACCAGAAGATCGTGCGGCAAAATCTCGTGCTCTCCGCCGTTGTGATCGGCGTGCTGGTCATCGGGGCGGTTGCGGGCGCATTCACCCTCCCAATCGCTGTCCTCGGGCACGAGATCAGCGAGTTCGTCGTCATCGGGAACGGGCTGAGGATGCTCCGAGCCTGAGGGTTCTGGCTCGAAAATAAACCCCAAGAAGAACAATGCCATGGAATTCATTCGCAGTCAGGTACTCGAAATTGAGCAGAAAGAGGCGATCCGCCGCCTGAAGCACGTCGTGGAGCAGCAAGGTTTCAAAACTACAGAATTGGAGATCGCCAGCGAGGCCAGGGAACAGGACGGCCAGGCGCCGGCGCCCTCAACATTCGTTTTCGCGTTCTGCCAGCAATTTGCCCCCAGACTCGCAGACGCTGCCGAAGGGGCGCATCTGCTGTTGACGACAACGTTCCTGGTGCGCAAATCGGGGAATACATCGGCAATCGACGTTCTAGCGCCGAAGGTTCTGTCGCTGGTGCCGGAGCAACAGGAGTTGCAAACAATCGTGGACGAGATGCAGTCGCTTGTCGACCGGATCCTGGATGACATCACGAGAGCTCAGCAGAACGAACAATCAGCCGACGTCTCGGCGGATCGGGTTAAGCAGCGGCTCTATGAGGTGATCCTTAACGGGCTCGACGCCATTGCCCAGGGGGACCTTGCCGAGAGCAGTGAGGACATCTTTACCCTGGCGAAGAAGCTCGACTACCTCCGCGACCCCGAGTTCAGGACAGGCGGGAAGCCGGCGGGGCGACCGCTCTTCGACGAGAACCCGATGCACCTTCCCAGCCGGATCAGCCAGGGGGATAGCCCGGGCATGCGTGGCGGGACGGGTGCAGACAGCGGGACGGGAAAGGCTCATCCGGTGGCCGAGGGCGTCGGAGAGCCGACGGCCGATGGGGGAAACCGAGACGACGGCTTCGCGCTGGGTCTCGCCGATCCGGATCTCCCCGCCTGGTTGCGTGATGACGAGGCGCTGGGTAGGGCGAACCACCCTCATCCCGTAAACCCTCACCCAAACGACGACGACGAGAGAACACCTCGCACGGGTAAGGTGAGCGTCTACGGGATGCCGTCGTCGTTTAAATAGGTTTATAGATGTTTAAAGTGTTTACGGCGCTGAAGGGTCTTTGATAACAAGGACTTGCGCCTGGTAAGGTGAGCGCTTACAGGATGAAAGGTGATAGCCTGCGGGAGGAGAGGTGAGCGTTTACGGGACGAAAGGTGAGGGTCTGCGGGATGCCAAAGGTGAGCCTCTACGGGAGGAAAGCCCCCGTTTTGGGGAGTTATCCACAGGCGATGAGGGCAAAGGTGAGCGTCTACAGGAGCGGAATCTGGGAAAGGGGGGCGGTAAAGGTGACCGTTTGCAGGATGCGAAAGGTGATAGCCTGCGGGATCGAGTCGTAGTCGACATCCGGGCGGGGAGCCGGCCTCTGGGACGGCTTCGAGCAGTGGGTTGGAAGTACCTCGCGGGCGGAGGTGGGCAAGGTGAGCGTTTACGGGACGCGAAAGGTGAGAGCCTACGGGATAGGCGATCTGGCGTCGGAGGCCGCGCGAGAAAGGTGAGAACAAACGATTGCTTCAGATCACCTCAACACGTATTCTGGAAGGGTCCGTGGGGCCCGTCACGGCCGGTGTGTCTGCCCTCCAGGAGCCAGCCCGCAAGAGCCACGTGCTCGTGGGGCAGCCATCCGACAGCCGAGGTGGGTCCCCAGCCCTAGAAGCTATGGTAATCAAAGAGCGCATGGCCGGCGAGCTGAAGAAGCATGTCGGGGCGGTTCACGTGAAGGGGCGGCTCTCGCTCCTGCAGCGGAAGGTCTCGAACATCCTCCTCCTCAACGCCTACGACGAGCTCCCTGAGCAGGGCGTCTTCGAGCACACGATCCGGCCGCTCTCTTGACAGATCCAGGCTGGTACACACTGCAGATTCCCGAAGACGCGCTGGCGTTCGGTTCATTTGATCGTGTGGAGCTGTGGCAGGAGATTGCCGGCGCACTGCTGAAGAAGTACACCGAGCGGTATTACTTCTTCAGCAAGCGGGAATGGGAACTGCCCCATCTCGAGTATCGGATTCTGGATGAGGGCGACCCCAACTTCCTGGCACGGGAGCCAAGCGAGGAGGCAGGCTATCGAATTACGGTGGATGCCTCGGAGGAGGAGGTCGTACAGACGCTATCCGCGCTCCGCGACGCAATTGACAGGGGCGAGATGAAGGACGTCGACTTCCGCGGACTGAAGACGATCTGGTTCGACCGGCACTTGTATCAGCCGTTGCTCCATCTTGAGCGCGGAACGGTAGAGGTTTCGCCCGTCCCGCTCAACCGTGGCGAAAAGACTCTGGTCAAGGACCTCCGGCGCTTCTGCGACGACAACGAGGGCTTCCTCGAAGACAAGGAACTCTACCTGCTACGCAATCTCAGCCGAGGGCGCGGTGTCGGCTTCTTTGAGGCGGGCAACTTCCATCCGGACTTCATCCTGTGGCTCGTCGTGGACGGCCACCAGTACGTCACCTTCATCGACCCGAAGGGAATCCGGCAGTTGTCTCTGAACGATCCGAAGATAAACTTTCACCGGACCATCAAGGAACTTGAGGAGCGCCTCGGCGACCCCCGCGTGACGCTGAACTCATTTATCGTCTCATCCACCGACAAGCAAGCGATGCTGCAACACTGGAACGTGACAGAGGCAGAGCTGGCCGAGAGACACGTTCTGTTTCAGGAAGACAGATATTCGTACGTGGAGACCATCATCAGCGAGCTGATGGAGATTCCAGGTGCCGTTTAACGCTGGTAGGCCGCAGAAACAATCACACCGAGGCAGACCTCAGTGGTTACCAAAAACTTGGAGGACTGAGAAGGGTTAGGGAGATCTGAACGGCCATTCTCATCCGGCAGCCTCTGTGAACGAGCTAACGACTGCCAGGATATGTTCCACAATTAGCTCAGCAAACAAACAGCATTACCATGACCACTAATCACATGAAGCCAGGAAACGAAACCAGTTTGGGCATAAGCAATGGAGTCGAAATGTTCTCAACTCCTATTAGCCACAATGAGTTACACGCGAGATTCGTGAGAACTAGTGACAATCGGACGATTTTCCGATCGACAACAAAGAACGGCGTCACTAATGTAACATACTACGACCCTGATTTCTGGACGATCGAACTGAATGGAGTCGTGGTTGAAGACGTACTCGACATTGAGAATCCAGCGAGGATTCTTGCGACCTTAGATGACCGGAGAATAAAAATTGTCACGTCATAACTAATCGCGTCCAGAGCGCAACTTGCGGATGAGGACCAGTCCCTTATTTTGCCGTGATTAGGGCACGGTACGCCCGTGTTTTGCTATGATTAGGGTGCGTTCGGAGAACACGCCCTACCCAGTCCCCCTTATCGGCTTAATCGCGCGTTCGCAGAACACGCCCTACCGGAAATTCCACCCCGGGGTGATAATGTGCGGCCAATCCTCAGGCCGGTCGACCAGACCGGCGCGCACTGGGTTCAGACGGATGTTCGATTCCTTTCCTTCAAGCGATTCGTCGTGCCTGATTCGGTGGTCGAAGAAATCGCGCTGCCATTTGACGCCGAAGTGCCGCGCGGCAAACCGTTTCCAGTTTCTGACCGCCGGGGCCGGTCCATTTCCGTCGGGGAATGCAGCGAGCATGTGGACGTGATCCGGCATTAACAACATCATCAACAGCCACCACGACCCGCGTTCATGGACGTTGGTCGCGATCCCGTACCAGACGCCTACGCGTGAGAGTGTCCGATCAGTCGCAACGCAAGGCTCACCCGTGCCTTCGGCGATTACGCTACTGATCGTGGTGACGCGCCATGCAATATCATCCTCCTTCTCCCCTTCTTCCGACGGATTAAAGGAGAAGGAGCGTGACCGCCGCACAGCACCTACCTCCTATTTCCTTCAGTTGTGTTGGCAATGTGTTGGCAGGCACTGTCACACCGTTCGTAGTAGTACGCCTAAATCACTGGCCACCATAGGGTTATAGGTCGTTAGAACAAAAGCAGCATCAGCTTCCCAAGCTGAGGGTCGCGGGTTCGAGTCCCGTTTCCCGCTCTGCGGTGCAAGATTCGCGCTCTTTCTGGTTCAGGAAGAGCGTTTTTTCTTGCGGCAACAAATCAATACCAGTGGTCCCCGGTCGTCCGATCATTCTACCAGAGGCCGGGGCCACGTTTAGCACTGGGCTTTGAGCTTTGAGCCTTGAGCTTTGAGCTTTGAGCACTGGGCTCTGAGCTTTAAGCGCTGAGCTTTGAGCACTGGGCTTCGAGCGCTGAGCTTTCAGCTGTTACCGCTCCCTGTTACCGTGCCATCGGTCAAGCGGTCTGGTCGCCTGATCATATTTCTACGACGATGAGTTAAGGAACGGGGGTTTCGCGACGATATTCGACTTATTCCTAACTCAAACCCCGCCGTCGTGTCGGTCCGCCTCCTTCTTCTCGTCGTTGCCACACTGGGATACGCCACACTCGCCCAGGCGCAGTCCCGCCAGATCGTCATCGACCAACTCGACGCGGCCGCAGACGTCGTCGCCGGCGACAACTTCCTCGTCGACGGAAAGGCAGCGGGGCACGACATGAATATCGGTCTGCTTGCCGCCAACTCGCGCGTCTTGCTGGAAGTATGGCT
>Ga0209487_1000336_pt1 | contig 42692 bp, 41 predicted proteins | sample Poulit2012_FD_187524 | JGI IMG/M metagenome (GOLD analysis project Ga0209487, IMG submission 187524) | Agricultural soil microbial communities from Georgia to study Nitrogen management - Poultry litter 2012 (SPAdes) (version 2) | ecosystem: Environmental > Terrestrial > Soil > Agricultural land... | reverse complement strand
GACTGTAGTGCAAGTCAGCGAAATAAGAGCGCAAACTTTGATTGTTATCGTTCCACTTAATTAAATATTCATCGACTTAAAATTCTTCACCAACGTTATTTGACAAAGAACCCTTTTTTTATAAAGGAGCAATAAACGAACGATTTCATGATAAATCAAAGTTTTTCTGATTATTAGTTGACTGAATGGTCATTCATGATTTAAAATATGGTTAACTGATGAGAGCAGGGGGGCACATTTAATCGTTTGAAGATTGAATTTTGTCAAATCGTCGATAAGAATGAATGCAAGCGTTACCGAATTACGTTATACTATGAATACTAAACAATCGTAATCGGTATTCGAAGATTCAAGTCATTGCTTAAACAATATAAGGGGGATCCAGTAATGGACACATTTTTGCTAATTAACCTACTAGCATTTATTGCAATACTGATATATGCACTTTACTTATTTGCTAAAGTAGTGGCAACGAGAGTCTCTTACATGAGACTTGGTAAAAAGTCGGAATTTGACTGGGCCATTAAAGAAAGAGTAAAGAATGTTATTGTCATTGTGTTTGGTCAGACAAAGTTATTAAAGGATAAAAAGTCGGGTATTATCCATGTGATGATGTTCTACGGATTTTTACTCGTTCAATTTGGCGCCATTGACGTGGTGATTAAAGGGCTATCACCTGGAAACCACTTACCATTAGGTCCGTTCTATACCGGATTCGTCTTTTTCCAAGAGTTGGTCACGTTAATGATTCTTGTATCTGTATCGTGGGCCTTCTATCGCCGCTATATGGAAAAAATTGTTCGGTTACAACGCGGATTTAAAGCAGGGTTAGTCCTCATCTTTATTGGAACGCTCATGCTATCTGTTCTCGTAAGTAATGGAATGTTACAAATATGGCAAGGGACAGGGGCTTCCTGGACAGAACCGATTGCTAGTTTAATAGCTGGAGCGTTCGGATGGATGTCACCAACGGCAGCAATGGTCGTATTCTTCGTAGCCTGGTGGATCCATACACTTACATTATTAACCTTCCTAGTGTACGTTCCACAGTCAAAGCACGCACATTTAATTGCGGCACCTGTGAACGTATTTGTTAGTAAACAAGTTCCAGGTAAACTGAAGAAAATCGATTTTGACTTTGATGACGATGTAGCTGAGGAAGATATTTCCTTTGGGGTAGGCAAAGTTGAAGATTTTGATCAACTGCAAATGCTTGATTTCTACGCCTGTGTTGAGTGCGGACGCTGTACGGACGCCTGTCCAGCAGCAGGAACGGGTAAAATGCTCTCGCCAATGGATTTGATGATTAAAATCCGTGATCACTTAACAGAGAAAGGTGCTGCTGTTACAGGGAAATCACCATGGGTTCCTGCCTATGCATTTGCGGACCCGGTCGGTACCGAAGAACAAGTTGATACGATTGATAAGATTCAGCTGATCGGTGACGTGATCACAGAAGAGGAAATCTCGGGATGTACAACATGTCGTGCTTGTGAAGATGCGTGTCCAGTTATGAATGAGCATGTCGGTCAAATTATCGATCTACGCCGTTATCTCGTTATGACAGAAGGAAAAATGGATCCAGATGCACAGCGCGCAGTGATGAATATTGAACGTCAAGGTAACCCTTGGGGACTGTCGAAAAAAGACAGAATCAAATGGCGTGACCTGGATGAAACGGTTTATGCTCCAACGATTAAAGAATTGAAAAAGGAAGATAAAGAGTTTGACTATCTATTTTGGGTAAGTTCAATGGGTTCATATGATAGTCAGAGCCAACAAGTTGCTATTGCTTTTGCTAAATTAATGAACGAAGCAGATGTTAGCTTCGCCATTTTAGGAAATAGAGAAGCAAACTCAGGAGATACAGCAAGAAGAATTGGAAATGAGTTCCTCTTCCAGGAAATTGCAGACAAGAATATTAAGACGTTTGAGAAGAATAATGTCACGAAAATTGTTACAATTGATCCACACGCATATAATATATTTAAAAATGAATACCCTGACTTTGGTTTTGAGGCAGAAGTTATTCACCATACCCAAATGTTATATGATCTTGTCATGAAGGGTAAATTGAAACCGAAGCGGGAAATTAAGGAACGACTTACCTATCACGATTCTTGTTATTTAGGTAGATATAACGGTGTTTATGATCCGCCTAGAGATATTTTAAAAGCCATTCCAGGTCTTGAGCTCGTGGAAATGGTTCGTAATAAAGAAGAGGGCATGTGTTGTGGTGCTGGTGGTGGTTTGATGTGGTCAGAAGAAACAACTGGAAACCGCATCAACGTGGCACGGACAGAACAAGCCATGGAAGTAAAGCCAACGATGATTTCTAGTGCTTGTCCATTCTGCTTAACGATGTTAAGTGATGGTGTAAAAGCAAAAGAAGTTGAAGAAGATATTAGTACCATGGATGTTGCACAAATATTAGCACTCTCCGTATTTTCTGATGATAAAACAGGGGATCATACGAAAGAGAAAACAGCTTAAATAAATAGGATCAAGGGGGGTATGAGGAATGCCCCTCTTTTTTACAAAGAGATTGAGCGAGCGTTCAATCAGATAAAGTAAGCGTTGCCAAATCATCGTTGTAAGAAGTACGATTAATGAGAAGAGAGGATGTTTTAACATGAGGAAGACAGTCATTGTGTCGGGTGCAAGGACGCCATTTGGTAAATTTGGTGGAGGATTAACGCCGTTTTCAGCTTCAGATCTTGGTGGAAAGGCCATTGAGGCAGCATTAGATCGAGCAGGAATGAAGGGGGAGGCTGTCGACGAAGTCATTATCGGTACTGTCTTACAAGGCGGGCAAGGTCAAATACCATCTCGTCAAGCAGCGAGAAAGGCAGGGCTTCCGTGGCATGTAAAAACAGAAACAATTAATAAAGTATGTGCTTCAGGTATGCGAAGTGTGACATTAGCAGACCAGCTCATTCGTCTGGGGGATGAGGAAGTGATCGTTGCGGGTGGAATGGAAAGTATGAGTAATGCACCTTATTTCTTACCAGATGCGCGTTGGGGAAATCGAATGGGCGATAAAAGCGTGAAAGATATGATGATTCATGATGGATTAACGTGTTCCTTTGAACAGGTACATATGGGAACTTACGGGAATCAGACAGCTGAAGAATTTGAACTCAGTAGAGAAGCACAAGATGAGTGGTCCCTGCGTAGTCATGAGCGAGCACTGCAAGCGATCGAAGCGGGAAAGTTCGCAGATGAAATTGTGCCCGTAGAAGTGCCACAACGAAAAGGTGATCCAGTCGTTGTCGATACAGACGAAGGACCTCGAGAAGATACGAGTATCGAGCGGCTCGCGAAATTACGTCCAGCTTTTGGTAAAGACGGTACGATTACAGCGGGAAATGCTCCCGGAGTCAATGATGGCGCCTGTGCATTTGTCGTCATGTCCGATGAAAAGGCCGAAGCATTAGGGAAAGTACCGCTGGCTACGATCCTAGGCCATGCTGAAGTTGCTGTCGAAGCAGAACGGTTTCCGCAAACACCGGGACTTGTCATTCAAGAACTACTTCAAAAGACCGGAAAAACGCAAGAAGAGATTGACTTATATGAAATTAATGAGGCCTTCGCGGCTGTTTCGTTAGCCAGTGCTAAAATCGCTGATCTTGACCCAGAGAAGATTAATGTTAATGGGGGTGCCGTTTCGCTTGGTCATCCAATTGGGGCAAGTGGTTCACGGATTATCTTGACGTTAATTCACGAATTAAAGCGCCGTGGCGGCGGTCTTGGCATTGCGGCAATTTGTAGTGGTGGTGGGCAAGGGGATGCGGTGTTAATCGAGGTACCAAAAGCCTAGATAAGGAAAGGTGGAATGCAATTGAATAAAGTAATGGTCGTTGGTGCCGGACAAATGGGGGCAGGCATTGCTCAAGTTTGTGCCCAGTCTGGTTATCACGTTGTCTTACATGATCGGAATGAATCTGCACTTGAAAACGGAATGGCAACCATTGAAAAAATGCTCGCTCGTTCGGTAACAAAAGAACGCCTGTCAGAAGCTGACAAACAAGCGGTACAGGAACGACTTTCTGTATCAACTGAATTAGCAGATGCCCATGATTGTGATTTGGTTATTGAAGCGATTGTGGAAAATATGGATCTGAAAGCGGCTCTATTCAGAGAGCTCGATCAGATTATTCCTGCACATGCTATTTTAGCAACGAATACATCATCCTTACCAATTACAGAGATTGCTGCGACGACAAAACGTCCCACACAAGTGATTGGCATGCACTTTATGAATCCTGTACCCGTAATGAAACTGGTAGAAGTAATTCGCGGATTGCAAACGAGTGACGCGACGTATGAAGCGATCGTAAGGATGTCTGACCGTTTAGATAAAACGTCCGTTGCCGTCAATGACTTCCCAGGGTTTGTTGCCAACCGTATTTTAATGCCGATGATCAATGAGGCGATCTATACGGTTTATGAAGGGGTAGCGTCGCCGGAAGATGTCGATACGGTCATGAAATTAGGAATGAACCATCCAATGGGGCCGCTCGCTTTAGCTGACTTCATTGGTTTAGATACCTGTTTATCCATTATGGAAGTATTGCATGAGGGATTCGGTGATAGTAAGTATCGTCCTTGTCCATTGCTACGGAAATATGTCGAAGCCGGTTGGCTCGGTAAGAAAACAGGTCGTGGATTTTTCGAATATGCGTAATCATCAGGCCATACACCCGGCCATTCGGATGTCTTGTGGACGGTGGATCAAGCAGCAGGAGGTCAGTCAATGAATATTAATTTTTCAGAAGAACAGCAGATGATGAGAGAGATGGTCCGTGAATTCGCGCAAAAGGAAGTAGCTAACGCGATTGACGAAATGGAAGAACAAGACCGCTTTCCGCAAGAAATAATTACACGGATGGGTGAACTCGGTTTAATGGGTGTGCCAATCCCCGAGAAATACGGGGGGAGTGGCATGGATTTTACGTCGTATGTCATTGCCATTCATGAGCTCTCAAAAGTAAGTGCTGCACTAGGTGTGATCTTATCTGTGCATACATCAGTGGGAACGAATCCGATCCTCTACTTTGGCACAGAAGAACAGAAACAGCGTTATTTACCTAAATTAGCTTCTGGCGAATATGTAGGAGCTTTCGCATTAACAGAAGCTGGGGCGGGATCTGATGCTGCCAATATCAACATGACGGCTACCGAATCTGGTGATGATTATATTTTGCATGGATCTAAAATGTTTATTACGAATGGGAAGGAAGCATCGACCTATATTACTTTCGCGAGAACGAGTAATGAAGGTGGCACAAAAGGAATTAGTGCCTTTATTGTTGAAAAGGATTCCCCTGGACTCATCATCGGCAAGAGTGAAAATAAAATGGGGCTCCGAGGCTCAAGTACGGTCGAATTGATTTTCGATCAATGCATCGTTTCGAAGCAACAACTATTTGGTGAAAAAGGAAAAGGGTTTAATATCGCGATGGCCAATCTTAATATCGGTAGAATTGGCATTGCTGCGCAAGCGCTAGGGATTGGTGAAGCAGCACTAGACCATGCGGTCGCATATGCAAACGAACGGGAACAATTTGGTAAGCCGATTGCCCAGCAGCAGGGATTATCCTTTAAGTTAGCAGATATGGCAACAGAAGTAGAGGCAGCGAAACTATTAACCTATCAAGCGGCTTCATTGGTCGAGCGGGATCTCCCTTGCCGAAAGGAAGTTTCCATGGCTAAAATGTATGCCTCCAAAACCGCTGTTCGATCCGCAATTGAGGCGGTGCAAGTATTTGGGGGGTATGGCTATACGAAAGACTATCCAGTCGAGCGACTATTTCGTGACGCCAAAGTAACGGAGATCTACGAGGGAACAAATGAAATCCAACATATTGTCATCGCAAAGGAACTGCTCAAAGATAAATAAGAGAATCAACTAAAGGGAGCTAGAAAAATGGACTTTCAATTATCAGAAGAACAAGAAATGTTAAGACGAATGGTACGTGATTTTTCCGAAAAGGAAGTAGAACCAACAGCGGCTGAACGAGATGAAGAAGAGCGTTTTGACCGGGGCATCTTTGATCAAATGGCTGCACTTGGCTTAACAGGCATTCCGTGGCCAGAGGAATACGGTGGCATTGGGTCAGATTATGTGAGTTATGTGATCGCAGTCGAAGAATTATCACGTGTTTGTGCATCCATTGGTGTTACCTTATCCGCCCATATTTCACTTGCGAGTTGGCCAATTTACACCTATGGGACAGAAGCACAGAAGAAAAACTTCTTAACACGTCTAGCAAAAGGGGAAGCTTTAGGGGCGTATGCATTATCCGAAGCGGGGGCAGGAAGTGATGTTGTTTCCATGAAAACAACCGCAACAGAAGACGGAGATCATTACGTCTTAAATGGGAATAAAGTATGGATTACCAACGGTGGTGTTGGTGATATTTATATCGTATTTGCGAAAACAGATACAGATGCCAAACATAGAGGAATAAGTGCCTTTATTGTAGAAAAGGGAACAGAAGGATTCACATTCGGTAAAAAAGAACGCAAATTGGGAATTCGCTCTTCCCCAACAACGGAACTCATTTTTGAAAACTGTCGCATACCGAAGGAAAATCGGTTAGGTGCGGAAGGAGAAGGGTTTAAAATTGCAATGTCAACATTAGATGGCGGGCGGAATGGGATTGCTGCTCAGGCTCTAGGAATTGCTCAAGGGGCGCTTGATGCTTCGGTTGACTATGCAAAAGAGCGCGAACAATTTGGCAAGCCGATTGCCCATAACCAAGGAATCTCCTTTAAACTAGCGGATATGGCAACAGATATTGAAGCGGCTCGGTTATTGACGTATCAGGCAGCTTGGCTAGAGGCAAATGGACGTCCATATGGTAAAGCCTCAGCGATGTCTAAACTGTTCGCTGGTGATGCCGCCATGCGTGTTACCGTTGAAGCGGTGCAAGTGTTTGGGGGATACGGTTATACAAAGGATTATCCGGTGGAACGCTATATGCGGGATGCTAAAATCACCCAGATTTATGAAGGGACAAACGAAATCCAACGGCTCGTAATTGGACGAATGTTAACGGAATAAGCGATCATAGACATTGATCGCATGAATTATAAAAGGGGGGCCGCGTCTAACATGCATGAACTCGTAGAAAAGATGCAAAACAAAGAAATAAGAGCAGTAGCCAAAGCGATCACAATGGTAGAAAACGATCATCCAGATAAGCTGAGCTTATTAAGTGATGTATTTTCGTTTACAAGAAATGCTCGTTATATTGGCATAACGGGTTCACCTGGTGCAGGCAAAAGCTCCCTTGTCAATCAATTGATTACCCATATTCGCAGCAAGAATCTAACCGTAGCGGTTATTGCTGTTGATCCAACAAGTCCTTTTAGTGGAGGTGCCTTACTCGGTGACCGGGTGCGTATGAATCAACACTTCACAGATGACGGGGTATTTATTCGTAGTATGGCGACAAGGGGCAGCTTAGGTGGTCTCGCCCGAGCGACAAAAGATGCGCTACGGATTTGTGATGCTTATGGATTTGATGTTGTGATTGTTGAAACAGTAGGCGTAGGACAATCAGAATTGGACATTATGAAAGTTGTCGATACGACCGCCGTCGTACTCACACCTAATAGTGGGGACGTATTACAAATCTTCAAAGCAGGAATTATGGAAATTGCGGACCTGTTCGTTATTAACAAAGCAGATCTACCTGGTGTAGGAAAACTACGCGGCTTGTTGAAGGATCTCGTGATGATGGCAGCAACAGACAATCATATGACAGCCATCGTCAAAACGATTGCCACGGAACAGCAGGGCATTGAGGAACTATGGGGGAAAATGGAAGAGCATCAAGAACATTTGTATCATACAGCAGAAGGAAAGCGAAAACGGGAGATCCAACAAGAACTTGAAGTATATGAGCTTATACGTGAGGAAATTTGGCGCGATGTAAAAAGCTTTGTCGAGCAGCATGACAAAGCTTCACAAATAACGACAGATCGTGACCCGTATCGATTAGCGTTAGAATGGTTTGAACGATGGAAAAAGGAAGGTGGCTCTCATTAAATGACACCACATCAAATACAATCCTCAATCAAGGACTTTGAACTTGTTGAAAAGCGTCGGAAACAAATTATTAAAGCATCGATTCGGCTGTTTAAGGAAAAGGGGTTCCACAAAACGACAACACGTGAAATCGCTAAGGAATCGGGCTTTAGTATTGGTACGCTTTATGAATATGTTCGTACAAAAGAAGATGTGCTGTTTCTTGTTTATGGAGCCATCTATCATAAAGTGCATGAACGTTTAGAAACGACCATCGACTACAAACACCCATCCATTGAAAACTTAATTGCCGTCATTGAATCCTATTTTCGCTTAATCGACGATATGCAAGAAGAGGTCGTGATTATGTATCAAGAAATGAAATCATTACAAGAAACGACAAAAACATATGTTCTTGAAAAGGAACGGGAGCTCGTTGGCATGCTCAAGCAATTAATTAGAACATGTCATCCAACTGGAATGACGGAAGAAGATGCAGAATTGATCGCTAATAACATCTTTGTGCAAGGACAAATGTGGGGATTTCGGCGTTGGGCGCTTCATAAACAGTTTACACTTGAAGAATATACAGCAAGTCAAGTCCACTACTTAATGAGAGCGCTATCAATTGAGCAAGTAGATTCATCTTCATTCTTTAAGTAACGTTTTGGATCATATAAAGGGGGCTAATTGATGGAAGAAGTAAAGGTTTATCAACCAAAACATAAGATTCGTTATGTCACGGCATCAAGCTTATTTGATGGGCATGATGCATCGATTAATATTATGCGGAGAATACTTCAGGCTAGTGGAGCGGAAGTGATCCATCTCGGTCATAACCGATCCGTTGAGGAAATTGTTCATGCCGCCATACAGGAAGATGTGCAAGGAATTGCTACATCGACCTACCAAGGTGGGCATGTCGAGTTTTTTAAATATATGATCGATTTATTAAAAGAACACGGTGCCGAACATATTAAGATCTATTGTGGAGGTGGCGGTACCATTATCCCGAGTGAAATTAAAGAACTTCATGATTATGGGGTGGCCTGGGTTTTCTCCCCAGAGGATGGCCGTGAACTTGGTTTACAAGGGATGATGAATGAAGTGCTGAAGGGCTGTGACTTCATTCCACCCATCAACCTTGTTGAAGATGAACAGAAATTATACGTAGGCGATCGAAAAGCAATGGCTCGATTGATCACCTATATGGAAAACGATAACATTGATCGTCAAGAACGGGAGGAGCTCTTGAATAACCTCGATCAGGCGAGTGATCAAAAGACACCCGTTTTGGGGATTACAGGTACAGGTGGTGCGGGGAAGAGTTCATTAACCGATGAATTAATTCGTCGGTTTATTCACGAAGTTCCTGATAAAAAGGTCGCGATTATCTCCATAGATCCAACCAAGAGAAAAACAGGAGGTTCCCTTCTTGGTGATCGAATCCGCATGAATGCGCTATTTAGTGATCGGGTGTATATGCGTTCGCTGGCAACGCGAGATTCCCCTAGTGAGTTATCACATGCGATCGAGGATGTGATTAAAGTTGTCCGTGCCTCCGGTTATGACTTTATTATGATTGAGACAAGTGGGATTGGGCAAGGGGACGCCGCCATTACAGATATTACCGACTTGTCCATGTATGTCATGACATCTGAATTTGGTGCGCCAACCCAATTGGAAAAAATAGATATGATTGATTATGCCGATTTTATTGTTATTAATAAGTATGAACAAAATGGATCCGAAGATGCGTTAAACCAAGTTCGTAAACAATATGAACGGAGCCATCTGTTGTTCCAACAAGATAAAGAAAAGTTCCCGGTTTTTGGAACCATTGCAAGCCAATTTAATGATGCAGGGACAAATTCCCTGTTTGCAGCAATTATCGATGCATTAAATGATCGGTATGGTTGGGAGGAAGCGGTAGATTTTACAAGACACGTCATCGCAGAAAAACAAAGTATGATCATTACGAATGAACGCCGTCATTATTTACGTGAGATCAGCACTCATTTACGTGATTATTATGAGCAAACGAACAAACAAAGCGAGATGGCCCGGACATTATATCAGCTAGAGGGGGCCAAAGCGGTCCTTTTAGATGAAAATGCGATCCAATCGATTGATCAAACAGTGGAACAGTACAAACAACAGCTGGATCCGCTGACGGTCGAACTGCTTGCGGGATGGGATACGACACAAGAAAAGTATGCCCAGGATAAAATGACCTTTCCGATTCGGGATCGCGACATCGAGATGGATATTGTCACCGAATCTATCTCAGGTCTCAAGATACCTAAAGTAGCCTTCCCAACCTATCATGATTGGGGCGAGCGCTTAACATGGTTGATGAAGGAGAACGTTCCCGGTTCCTTTCCGTTTACAGCTGGTGTATTCCCGTTTAAACGGCAAGGTGAGGATCCGACAAGGCAATTTGCTGGAGAAGGATCGCCAGAGCGAACCAATCGCCGTTTCCATTACTTATCAAAAGACGATAAGGCGAAACGTCTTTCTACGGCCTTCGATTCGGTCACATTGTATGGGGAAGACCCTGCATTACGGCCAGATATATACGGAAAAGTCGGGGAAAGTGGGGTGAGTATTTGTTCACTTGATGATATGAAGAAGCTCTACAAAGGCTTTGATCTTGTTGATCCATTTACCTCCGTATCCATGACGATCAACGGACCCGCTCCCATTATATTAGCCATGTTTTTCAATACAGCGATCGACCAGCAAGTGGATCAATTTAGCGAGAAAAATGAGTCGGAACCAACTCCGGAAGAGTATGAAGACATCAAAGCTAAAACATTAGCCGTTGTTCGCGGAACAGTGCAGGCGGATATTCTAAAAGAAGATCAAGGGCAAAATACGTGTATCTTTTCAACAGAGTTTGCTTTGCGGATGATGGGGGATATCCAGCAATACTTTATTGACCAAGAAGTCCGAAATTACTACTCGGTCTCGATTTCGGGTTACCATATTGCTGAAGCAGGAGCAAATCCAATTACGCAACTCGCCTTCACCTTGGCGAATGGATTTACGTATGTTGAATATTATTTAAGCCGGGGGATGGACATTAATGATTTTGCTCCTAACCTCTCCTTCTTTTTCTCCAATGGGCTTGATCCAGAGTATACAGTCATTGGACGGGTCGCTCGCCGAATTTGGGCGATTACCATGCGGGATAAATATGGAGCGGATGAGCGGAGCCAGAAGTTGAAGTATCATATTCAAACATCTGGGCGATCATTACACGCGCAAGAGATTGATTTTAATGATATCCGTACAACACTACAAGCGTTGATCGCGATTCAAGACAATTGTAACTCCTTACACACCAATTCATATGATGAAGCCATTACAACACCGACAGAAGAATCCGTTCGACGCGCCATGGCCATTCAAATGATTATTAATAATGAATTTGGCTTAACAAAGAATGAAAACTCCTTACAAGGCTCGTTCATTGTAGATGAATTAACCGATCTTGTGGAAGCGGCTGTATTGGAAGAGTTTGATAAAATGAATGATCGGGGCGGCGTACTTGGCGCAATGGAGCGTCAATATCAGCGCGGTAAAATTCAAGAGGAATCACTTTATTATGAAAGCATGAAACATTCAGGTGAGCTCCCAATTATTGGCGTTAATACGTATTTAAATCCAAATCCACCGTCAGAAGATGAGATTGATTCGATGGAGTTGGCCCGCTCAACAAGTGAAGAAAAGGATCATCAAATTAAGGCATTGCAAACATTCCAAGGGAAACATGAAAGCAAGGTGGATCAAGCCTTAGTTCGTTTGCAAACCGTGGCATCGTCTGGTGGTAATATATTTGTTGAACTGATGGAGACGGTAAAAGTAGCGAGCTTAGGTCAAATTACGAACGCACTCTATCAAGTAGGTGGGCAATACCGAAGAAATATGTGAAGCCGTCGGAAAACAACGGCTTGTGAATAAGCGGTATGGCAAAAGAGAGGACCGGTTCATCATAAAACATGGACATAAAGAAACTCCCCTATTTAAGTCATGAAGTGAACAATGAATGAATATGTTGGAATTAGTTTAGCAATTAGTTTATTATATGATAAACTATAAAAAAAACCATGTATACAGCAAATTCATTCATGATAAAAGGGAGTGCTTGACAGTGAGTCTAAAAGAATACACGCAAGAAAAGATGGCTAAAATGTCACTCATTGATTTAACGAAATTGGTGTTAAGAGAAGAGAAAGAAGAATTGAAGTTTAAAGATGCATTTACTAAAGTAGCCGACTTAAAGGGCCTATCCGAAGCAGAAAAAGACGCGAAAATAGGTCAATATTATACAGATCTCAATGTGGATGGTAATTTTGTTACAAACGGGGCGAATATGTGGGGGCTCAAGTCCTGGTACCGGGAGCAGAAGAAGGCTGATAAAGATGAAGGGATTCCGAAGCCGATTCGTGTGAAACGGAGAAAAAAACCAGTCGAAAATGAAGATGATCTTGGAGAAGAGTTTGCGACCATTGATAGAAGTATTGATGAAATAAGCGAGCTTTCTGAAGAGGATTACGATCCAGAGGAATCAGAATTCGAACTCGACTTAGGCGAAGAGTTCCTAGAGGATGAAGAAGTATAATCGGAAAGTAAAATCACATATTTGCTTCCGGAATACAGTACCTTGACTTTCATTAGTAGAGTGAGTAATATATTTATTGGGCTCTTTAAATTTAAACTAAAAGCGTTTCCCTAGATTTGTTTGGGGAGACGTTTTCTTTTTTTATACATCCGTCCATTTCATACTATGGATTCATCGCCTAGCAGGTTAGGCAATTTATGAAATGGCTTCACATGAACAAATAAATCTCAAACAACAAGATCATTAATTTTAAATTGAAGGAAGAGGGATAAGTAGTGACCAAGTATATCTTTGTAACGGGTGGTGTCGTATCATCTCTAGGTAAAGGAATTACAGCAGCTTCATTAGGGAGATTGCTGAAAAATCGCGGATTAAAAGTGACGATACAAAAATTCGATCCCTATATTAATGTGGATCCGGGAACAATGAGTCCCTATCAGCATGGAGAAGTCTTTGTGACAGAAGATGGTGCAGAAACAGATCTTGATTTAGGGCATTATGAGCGATTTATCGATATTAACTTAACTCAATATAGTAATATTACGACTGGGAAAGTCTATTCTAGTGTCATCAAGAAAGAACGCCGCGGAGAATACTTAGGCGGAACCGTGCAAGTTATCCCACATATTACCAATGAAATTAAAGAACAAGTATATCGAGCAGGAGCAGCGACAGAAGCAGATGTTGTCATTACTGAAATCGGTGGAACAGTCGGGGATATCGAATCATTGCCGTTTCTAGAAGCCATTCGCCAAATAAAAAGTGATATCGGTCGGGATCACGTCATGTATCTCCATTGTACACTCGTACCTTTTATTAAAGCGGCAGGTGAACTCAAGACAAAACCAACACAACATAGTGTGAAGGAATTGCGTTCATTAGGCATTCAGCCTGATGTCATCGTATTAAGAACAGAATTACCGATCAGCAAGGGAATGAAAGAGAAAATTTCCCTGTTCTGTGACATTAATGAAAAGGCCGTAATTGAAATGCGTGATGCAGATACGCTTTACCAAATCCCTATTTCATTACAAGAACAACAATTGGATCAATTAACATGTGACCACTTAGGCCTCGAATGTGAGGAAGCCGAGATGGGTAAATGGCAAGAACTGGTTGATAAAGTGCGGAACTTAACGCGTACGATTGATATTGGTCTCGTTGGAAAATATGTAGAATTGCCTGATGCCTACTTATCTGTCGTTGAATCCTTGAAACATGCGGGCATTGATTTTGACGCAAACATTGCCATTCATTGGATTAATTCGGAAGACCTCGATAAAGAGACGATCAAAACAGCATTGTCCCATGTCGATGGAATCATTGTTCCAGGTGGATTTGGCAGCAGGGGAATCGATGGTAAAATCGAAGCTATTCAGTATGCACGGGAACATAAAATCCCATTTATGGGAATTGGTCTCGGCATGCAATTGGCAATTGTAGAATTTGCCCGAAATGTGAGTGGAATCGAAAACGCACATTCAGCGGAAATTGATGAACATACAGAAGATGCGATCATTGACTTGTTGCCAGAACAGAAGGAACTGGAAGAACCAGACCGTGCCTTTAGACTCGGTTCGTATGCATGTAAATTACAGGCAGATACAAAAGTACGTGCCGTTTATGGTGACAATGATGTCATCCATGAACGCCACCGTAATCGCTATGAATTTAATAACGCGTACCGCGAGCAAATGGAAGCAGACGGTCTCATCTTTGCAGGGACAAGTCTTGATGATCAGTTCGTCGAGATTATTGAGTTAAGCGATCATCCATGGTTTGTCGCTTGCTTATTCCATCCAGAATTTAAATCACGTCCAACAAAACCACATGCATTATTTGAAGGATTTATTCAGGCAACCGTAAATGGCCAAGGAACATAACAATAGAAGCAAACCTTGAATAAATGCGTCAACAACGTCAGCTTATTCAAGGTTTTTCTCTCTACTCATCGATAAGTGTCTACCTGTATCGATGGGTGAAAAAAGATGTTACCGCTTTATCACTTCGTAATAAAGGGTATTGGTGGATCCGTGTTGAATATCTAATGTAAAGAGACCTTGAGGGAGAATGTGTACCTATGCAAACAAAACTATTAATTGTAGACGATCAAGCAGGCATCCGATTATTATTAACCGATATTTTTAAAAGCGAAGGATATGAGGTAACAACAGCGCAAACAGGAAGGGAAGCACTTGATCAGTTAATTGAGCATCCTTTTGATCTTGTCTTATTGGATTATAATTTACCTGTGTTAAATGGCTTACAAGTTATTGAACAGATGGAAAAGCGGCAGATTATCGTCCCCGTTGTGTTAATGAGTGGCCTTATCGACCAAGTAAAGAAAGAGTTAGTCTGTTGCGAAACAACCGTTCAAACGGTCGCCAAACCATTTAATATCAAAGATATTCGCGAGCTTGTTAAAGGGACCGTAACGTAAGGAAGCAGTTTATCCGTCACGGTATCTTTATGGATGTTCGCATAATGATCGATCCCAAGCGCTACGTATAAAAAAGAATGTGCTAACATATAGATCATGATATTCAGATCCTATCCCCAACTACTCCAACCACTATCTAACCCAACATTAATCATTACCTAACTTAGAATAAAATAGATGGTTTTTTACGGATCTATATAAACAAAATACATAAAAAACACACTCTATTGTTGCGCCTAAATGCTCAAGTTGGTATCCTATGAGAAGAGCGTGATCATATTTTCAAATGAATGAGTGTACACCTTAAGAGGAGGATTTATAATATGTCAATCGTATCGATGAAAGAAATGCTTGAACGAGGAAAAGAAAAGGGTTATGCAATAGGGCAGTTTAATTTAAATAATTTGGAATACACACAAGCGATTTTGCAAGCCGCTGAAGAGGAGAAGTCACCTGTTATTTTAGGGGTTTCAGCAGGCGCCGCAAGATACATGGGTGGATATAAATTAACGGTAGCGATGGTTGAAACGCTAATGAAAGAATATGAGACATCCGTACCTGTAGCGATGCACTTGGATCATGGACCTGATTTTGAACAATGTGCACTCGCTATTCAAGCAGGATTTAAGTCGGTGATGATTGATGGTTCCGATCTACCATTAGAGGAAAATATCGCATTAACTAAAAAGGTAGTTGAATTAGCACATATCCACGGTGTTTCAGTTGAAGCAGAATTGGGACGTATTGGTGGGGAAGAAGATGATCTTGTCGTCGATGATGCGTCAGCCATGTATGCCATCCCTTCCGAATGTGAAAAGCTCGTTAACGAGACAAATGTAGACTGTTTTGCACCTGCATTGGGATCTGTACATGGTCCATATAAGGGCGAACCGAATCTTGGATTTAAAGAGATGGAAGAAGTGAAGAACATCACGGACATTCCACTTGTACTCCACGGCGGAACGGGAATTCCAACGAAAGATATCCAGCGTGCCATTTCATTAGGAACAGCTAAAATCAACGTTAATACTGAGAACCAAATGGTTCAAGCTGCTAAAGTACGTGAAGTCCTAGCCGAACAACCTGATTTATATGATCCAAGAAAATACCTTGGACCTGGTCGAGATGCAATAAAAGAAACGGTTATCGGAAAAATGCGTGAGTTTGGTTCATCCGGACAAGCATAAACATAAAATAGGAATGAAAGAGGGTTATGACAAATGAAGTTTTTTATTGATACAGCCAACATAGAAGATATTCGTTTAGCTAATGAACTTGGTGTTTTGTCAGGAGTGACAACAAATCCAAGCCTCGTCGCTAAAGAAGGCGTCTCATTCCATGATCGTCTGAAAGAGATAACTGCCGAAGTCACTGGTTCTGTTAGTGCAGAGGTCATCGCAGAAGATGCTCCAGGTATGATTGAAGAAGGTAAAGAGTTAGCTGCCATTGCACCGAACATTACGGTTAAAGTTCCAATGACATTGGAAGGTCTAAAAGCGGTGAAAGCATTTAGCGATCTAAATATTACAACAAATGTCACCTTAATTTTCAATGCAAACCAAGCCTTGTTAGCAGCACGTGCTGGGGCAACATATGTCTCGCCTTTCCTAGGCCGGTTAGATGATATTGGTCAAGATGGCATGACATTAGTGTCCACGATTTCGGCAATATTTGATCGGCATCATATTTCGACAGAAATCATTGCCGCATCGATTCGCCATCCATTACATGTGACGGACGCTGCTTTAAATGGGGCGCATATTGCTACGATCCCATATAATATTCTCGCGAAACTTGTACAACACCCGTTGACAGATCAAGGAATTTCACAATTTCTTGCCGATTGGAATGAGCAAAAATAATAACATGAAATAAGTGTAATCGTGCAAGATAAGGGGAAGCTTATCTAACACCAAGTCATTTACATCACAAGACATCAGCAAGCTATATGTAGCCAGTCTGGGCAATGAAATGAACGACTATCAATAAACTGCATAAAAAAGGTCGTGCCTTGCATGGAAAGGCATGGGAGGTACGGCTGATGTAGTTTGTTTGATAGCAAAACCTGGGACCATACGGCGATCTAGGTAAGCCCTATCCGTTAAAAAGTGAGGTTTTAAAATGAAGAAAATATTAATTGAAGGCGGTCACTTATTAAGTGGAAAAGTACGTGTCAGTGGAGCGAAGAACAGTGCTGTTGCTCTACTCCCAGCCGCAATGTTAGCTGATTCAAATGTAACCATAGAAGGACTTCCAGATATATCTGACGTATATACGTTAGGGGAGTTATTAGAAGAAATTGGTGGCAAGGTAACATGGGGGCCAAAGGGTAGTAGAACAGTTTCGATCGATCCTTCCGAAATGGTTTCGATGCCACTACCAAATGGAAAAGTAAAAAAGTTACGGGCTTCTTATTACTTTATGGGCGCGATGCTCGGTAAGTTTAATAAGGCTGTCATCGGATTACCAGGTGGTTGTCACTTAGGACCACGTCCCATTGACCAGCATATTAAAGGTTTTGAAGCGCTCGGTGCCGAAGTGACCAACGAACATGGAGCAATCTATATTCGTGCAAAGGAACTGATTGGAGCACGGATTTACTTAGATGTGGCAAGTGTTGGAGCAACGATTAACATTATGCTCGCTGCAGTAAAAGCAACAGGTCGAACGACAATTGAAAACGCTGCAAAAGAGCCGGAAATTATTGACGTTGCCACCTTGCTGACAAATATGGGAGCGAATATAAAAGGTGTTGGCACAGATGTTATTCGGATTGAAGGTGTTCCATTACTACACGGGTGTACACATACGATTATTCCAGATCGGATTGAAGCGGGTACATATGCCATTATAGCAGCGGCACAAGGGAAGGATGTTATTATTGATAATGTGATACCCCAACATTTAGAATCCCTCCTAGCCAAGCTTCGTGAAATGGGTGTGTCGATCGAAGAGGGCGATGAACAGTTATTAATTAAACCGAATAAGCCACTGAAAAGCGTCGATATTAAAACGTTGGTCTATCCAGGATTTCCGACGGATCTCCAACAACCATTCACAACGCTATTAACCAAGGCTGAAAATGCTGGTGTCGTAACAGATACAATCTACTCCGCACGTCTGAAACACATTGATGAACTCCGAAGAATGAATGCATTAATCAAAGTTGAAGGTGGATCCGCAATTGTTACCGGTCCTGTTCAGTTAGCCGGTGCAAGTGTGAAAGCATCTGATCTACGAGCTGGTGCTGCGCTGATTGTAGCCGGTTTAATGGCAGATGGGATCACGGAGATTACGGGCGTTGAACATATTGAACGCGGTTATGAACAAATTACCGAAAAACTGGTTCATTTAGGCGCCAAAATATGGCGAGAAGATTTAACCGTAGGGGAAGAAACGGAAATGAGAGAGTCATAAAACAATTCAATCGAAAATGACATAAAAGTCGTAGGCATGAGTGCGTTCATCGTGATTTATGATGGAGCCTTAAAAAGGGGAGAACGACATAATGGAAAGAAGCTTAACGATGGAGTTAGTACGTGTGACGGAAGCGGCGGCCTTATCTTCAGCCCGTTGGATGGGACGAGGAAATCGAGATGAAGCTGATGAAGCAGCAACATCGGCAATGAGGAAGGTTCTGGATACCATTCCGATGCAAGGTACGGTCGTCATTGGAGAAGGAGAAATGGATCAAGCCCCAATGCTTTATATTGGTGAGAAGCTTGGCACAGGGACAGAGCCACTTGTAGACGTAGCTGTAGATCCACTCGAAGGCACAAGTATCGTTGCTCAAGGAACATGGAATGCACTCGCAGTCATTGCGATTGCTGATAAAGGTGACTTGCTGCATGCACCAGATATGTATATGCAAAAAATTGCCGTTGGGCCAGAGGCTGTTGGTAAAGTTGATATTAACGCTTCGACTTACGATAATCTCAAGGCAGTAGCAAAAGCGAAGAACAAACAGATCGACGACATTGTTGCCGTTGTTTTAGACCGGCCTCGTCATGAAACGTTAATTGCAGAAATCCGTGAAGCCGGCGCCCGGATTAAATTAATACCTGATGGTGATGTTGCTGGAGCGATGAACACGGCTTTCGATGAAACAGGTGTTGATATCTTATTAGGCATCGGCGGAGCGCCAGAGGGTGTTCTTGCAGCAGCCGCGTTGAAATGCTTAGGCGGAGAAATTCAAGGCAAGTTAATTCCATCAAACGACGAGGAAATTGCGCGTTGTAAAACGATGGGCATACCCGATTTAAATAAAGTGTTTTATATGGACGATTTCTGTTCAGGAAATGATGCTATTTTTGCGGCAACCGGTGTAACGGACGGAGAATTATTAAAAGGCGTCCAATTTAAAGGGTTGAAAGCAACGACCCAAACCGTCGTCATGCGTGCGAAAAGCGGAACCGTACGATTTATCGACGGGGAACATAGTTTACAGAGAAAACCAAACCTCGTCATGGAAACTTAATAATGGATCTAGAGGCATACGGGTGAAGGGAAGACCAGTATGTTACGGGTCTTCCTCTCTAGTAAACATTCAAATAAGAGTTGTATTATTGTGAACAAACGACTAACATGATAGATGTTTAATAGGGATTGATATTGGTTACTCTATGATAAAATAAACTTCACATCCAACTACTTATATACTCCATTAATCTGAAGAAAATCCTATCATATAGGAAACTCAAATCTCATCAACACGGATACACAATCATTTACAAGGGATGAACATTATGTTCTCTCTCAACAGATCGTAAAATATAGGTAATCGCTTTCTTGATTATATAAAAATGAATAGGCATGGTGATTTTATGGCTGCTTTAACAATCTCGCATTTAGAGGCATTAACCTTGAAAGAAATCTACGAATTAGCACGCGAATATAAAGTATCTTATTATGCAAAACTAACAAAACGTGAGCTCATCTTTTCGATCCTAAAAGCGCAAGCAGAAAAAGATGGCTATTTTTTCATGGATGGAATTTTAGAGATCATTCCCGCGGAAGGTTTTGGTTTCTTACGTCCGATTAATTACTCGCCAAGTGCAGAGGATATTTATATTTCCGCATCCCAGATTCGCCGCTTTGACTTACGTAACGGTGATAAAGTATCTGGAAAAGTTCGTCCTCCCAAAGAAAATGAAAGGTATTATGGGTTGTTGCATGTAGATGCTGTGAATGATGATGATCCAGAGACATCAAAGGAACGTGTTCACTTTCCAGCACTAACAGCACTTTATCCGGATCGGTTCATGAGTTTAGAAAAGTCGCAAAATAACTTATCAACACGGATCATGGACTTGATGACACCCGTAGGATTTGGACAACGCGGTTTAATCGTTTCAGCACCTAAGGCTGGAAAAACGATGCTTTTAAAGGAAATCGCGAATAGCGTTTCCGAAAATCATCCGGAAGCCAAATTAATTATCTTACTTGTTGATGAACGTCCCGAAGAAGTAACTGATATTGAACGCTCCGTCCATCCGGATGTTGATGTGGTTAGTTCTACGTTTGACGAAGTACCAGAAAGTCATATTCGAGTATCAGAGCTCGTCTTGGAAAGGGCGATGCGTTTAGTCGAACATAAACGGGACGTTATTGTCTTGCTTGACAGTATTACACGCCTAACCCGTGCATACAATTTAACGATTCCACCGAGTGGACGTACACTATCAGGCGGGATTGATCCTGCAGCATTCCATCGACCAAAGCGCTTTTTCGGTGCAGCGCGAAACATCGAAGAAGGTGGAAGTTTCACCATTTTAGCAACAACATTAGTCGATACCGGTTCACGAATGGACGATGTGATTTATGAGGAATTCAAAGGAACAGGAAATATGGAACTCCATTTAGATCGTCAATTAGCAGAACGAAGAATCTTCCCAGCGATCGATATCCTTCGATCTGGAACGAGAAAAGAAGAATTGCTCATACCAAAAGATCATCTTGATAAAATGTGGGCGATTCGTAATACGATGCAAGATTCGCACGACTTTATTGAACGTTTCCTAAGACGATTACGTAAATCCGAAACAAATAATGAGTTCTTACAAGTCATGGAAAAAGAGATGAGCCGTAAAGGGATAAAGCGCTAAAATAGCCATTCATCGAAATAAGAACTCGAATAAAACGAGCCAATTCAGTCGAACCTATTGCAATCAAATAGCTACACTGTTATAATCTGTTTATGTGAGTTTTAATAAGGTGCAAAAACCTATGACGGCTCTTACAATAACTCTGTTTCTATAGGATCAGGGCAAAAAGGAGTGGAAAGAAATGAAAAAAGATATTCATCCAGAATATAGAAAAGTAGTATTTCTTGATACAAGCTCAGACTTTAAATTTCTAAGTGGATCAACAAGAAACTCAGAAGAAACAATCGAATGGGAAGATGGGAATACGTACCCAGTTATTCGTGTTGAAGTCAGCTCAGATACGCACCCATTCTATACGGGTAAACAAAGAGAAGACAGAGCGGGTGGACGTGTAGACCGCTTCAAGAAAAAATATAATATGAAATAAGCAACCATAGCGAAATAACAATGATTGATGCATGAAGCAGATCTGTTTCATGCATTAATCATTGGAGCTAGGTGCAGATCATGACAAGCTAAACGGAGTCATTCCGTTAACATACAAGCAAAAAACAGGCAGATCATCTTTTATATCGCCTGTTTTTTGTTTTGTATATTTAGGTAGTCATCGTAAAGTAATAGAAGAAAATAGTTGAAAATAATGATACACTAAGACATATATAGACATGAAATTTAGCTGGGAAGGGGAACACATCCTTGTATATAATCAACCGAAATGGCTGGGTAGAAGTAATTTGTGGAAGTATGTTTTCAGGGAAATCGGAGGAATTAATTCGCCGTGTGCGCCAAGCAAAATTCGGGAATTTATCTGTGCATGTTTTTAAACCGGCAATTGACGACCGGTATTCCAAAGAAGAAGTCGTTACACACAATGGCTCAACAATAATTGCCCGCCCTGTTAAATACTCCCAGGATATTTTAGAACAAGTCGACAAAGGTGTAGATGTAGTCGGAATTGATGAAGCGCAATTTTTTGATCCGGATATTGTAGCGGTCGCAAATGAACTTGCCAATCGAGGCATTCGAGTTATTTTAGCGGGACTAGACACCGACTTCCGGGGAGAACCATTTGGTCAGATGCCGAAATTAATGGCTTTAAGTGATACCGTTACAAAGCTGAATGCTATTTGCCCTATTTGTAGTTCACCAGCAAGCCGAACACAGCGCTTAATCGATGGCCATCCTGCCTCATATGATGACCCTGTAATTCTAGTCGGAGCTTCTGAATCGTATGAACCGAGATGTCGCTATCATCATGACGTACCAAATAAACCAACAAATCATGCAGATCATCGTTTCACCAAAATCACAAAATAAGCGCCAGATGGTTGCGCCGGTAATTGTGTTGCGCTGAAGATTTGACGGTTAGCGCTGAATAATCCGCGTCGCTCGCTGAAGATCCCTTGCATCGCGCTGAACCCGGGCACCGCTCCGCTGAACCCGGGCTGCCAATCATGTTGCGCTGAAGATTCGTCGCTTAGCGCTGAATAATCCGCGTCGCTCGCTGAAGATCCCTTGCATCGCGCTGAACCCGGGCACCGCTCCGCTGAACCCGGGCTGCCAATCATGTTGCGCTGAAGATTTGGCGATTAGCGCTGAATAATCCGCGTCGCTCGCTGGAGATTCCTTGCATAGCGCTGAACTCGAGCGCCGCTCCGCTGAATCCGGGCCGGAAATCATGTTGCGCTGAAGATTTGACGGTTAGCGCTGAATAATCCGCTCCGCTCGCTGGAGATCCCTTGCATAGCGCTGAACTCGAGCGCCGCTCCGCTGAACCCGAGCCGGAAATCATGTTGCGCTGAAGATTCGTCGCTTAGCGCTGAATAATCCGCGCCGATCGCTGAAGATCCCTTGTATAGCGCTGAACCTGAGCGCCGCTCGCTGGACCCGAGCCGGAAATCGTGTTGCGCTGAAGATTTGTCGCTTAGCGCTGAATAATCCGCGCCGATCGCTGAAGATCCCTTGTATAGCGCTGAACCTGAGCGCCGCTCCGCTGAACCCGGGCTGCCAATCGTGTTGCGCTGAATATTTGTCGATTAGCGCTGAATAATCCGAGTCGCTCGCTGAAGATCCCTTGCATAGCGCTGAACCCGCGCTGAACCCGCGCTGAACCCGCGCTGAACCCGCGCTCAAACCCGCGCGGGCGCACGTATGGCATCCTAAATAACCTCGATTTTCGCCCATCATCCATGGATGATGAATTTTGACCTTCGCGATGATATATACTATAATTGTACTGTTAATCCAAAAGAGGTGAGTATGTTGTTAGATCGTTTACAATTATTAGAAGATCGTTATGAAAAGTTAAATGAGTTATTAAGTGATCCTGAAATTGTTAATAATATAGATAAACTACGTGATTATTCCAAGGAACAATCTGATTTAGAGACGGTTGTGACGATGTACCGGGAATTTAAAGAAGTTATATCCGAACTGGAAGATGCGAAGGTGATGCTTGCAGATGATCTTGATACAGAGATGGCGGATATGGTGAAAATGGAGATGGCTGAGCTTTCTGAAGCGAAGGAAGACTTCGAAGAAAAGCTGAGAGTGCTTCTATTGCCTAAGGATCCCAATGATGATAAAAACGTTATTGTGGAAATTCGTGCAGCTGCAGGTGGAGATGAGGCGGCGTTGTTTGCTGGAGATCTCTATCGGATGTATGCTCGTTTTGCTGAAATGAATCGGTGGAAAACAGAAGTGATTGAAACCACTACGACGGGTGTCGGTGGATATAAAGAGATTGTATTCATGATTCATGGAACGGGCGCCTATTCCAAATTGAAATATGAAAATGGAGCACATCGTGTGCAGCGGGTTCCGGAAACAGAGTCTGGCGGGCGCACACATACATCAACAGCAACCGTCGCCGTTTTACCTGAGGCGGAAGATGTTGAGGTAGATATAAGTGAGAGCGATATTCGCGTGGATCGTTACGCATCAAGTGGTCCTGGGGGACAGAGTGTCAATACAACGATGTCAGCGGTTCGGTTAACACATGAGCCGACTGGAATTATTGTATCTTGTCAGGATGAGAAGTCACAAATTAAAAACAAAGAGAAGGCAATGAAAGTTTTACGGGCGCGTATTTTTGATAAATACCAACAAGAAGCACAGGATGAATATGACGCAACACGTAAAACGGCAGTTGGTACGGGTGACCGTTCGGAGCGGATTCGTACATATAACTTCCCGCAAAACCGTGTGACCGATCACAGAATCACATTAACGATTCATAAGCTTGATCAAATTTTAGATGGTAAGTTGGAAGAATTTATTGAAGCGCTGTTAGCAACGGAGCAAGCTGAAAGATTAGAGCAAATTGGTGAATAATATGAAAAAAAATCAAAAGCAATTTGAAGTCCTCCAATGGGCTTCTCTTTTTTTAGAAAAGAATAAAGCGGAACAAGGCGTTGCTGAAGTATTGCTTCAGCACCATTTAGCTGTATCTAGATCTCAGTTTTATATGATGATGCAAGATGCAATTCCTGAACAAACGCTGCAGCGGTTTCAAGCCGACATTCAAGCACATGTGAATACAGGGATACCTGTCCAACATCTTACAGGCTATGAGTATTTTTACGGGCGCCAATTTATCGTAAATGAACATACACTCATCCCAAGGCCAGAAACAGAAGAGTTGGTGCAACATGCTATTCAACTTTCCGCGTGTTTTGTAGATGAAGATCCGGTAGTGATCGCTGATATCGGCACGGGAAGTGGTGTCATTGCGGCAACATTGGCCTTGGAGATCCCCTATGCGAAGGTCTATGCAACGGATATATCCGAAGCAGCATTGCGTGTTGCCCGAAAGAATGCAGCACAAATGAAGGCCGAGGTTACTTTTTTGCAAGGCGATTTTTTGCAACCGCTCGGTATAAATGAAATTCAAGCAGATATCATCATCTCCAACCCTCCGTATATTGCTTTACAAGATGAACCAACCCTGTCACGAACGGTAAAGGATTTTGATCCGCATCTTTCCCTATTCGCAGAAGAGAATGGATTAGCTGCCTATAAACGGATTTTGCAGCAGTCGCCAACAATCATCAAGGCAACAGGAGCGCTGTTGTTTGAGATTGGTTATGAGCAAGGTGTGGCTGTACAGGAACTCGTGCAGTCGATTTATCCAGAGAGTAAAGTAGACATCATCCAAGATCTAAACGGACTTGATCGAATTGTATCGGTATCTTTATAAAAGCAATTCTCATAGCCAGAAAAAAGATTGCTAGATTACGAGTTTAAATTTTATCCCCTTGACCATACTGAGATTAAATCAGTGAAAGGGGAACGTGAACATGAAAAAACTCGTATTCTTTATATTTATCATTATTATCTTTTTTAGTATCGTACCCAATATCGGAATCGGTTATCAAGCTGAACAAAAGGAAGAGGACCTCTATGAAGTCATCCCAGATGAAGCGATTCGCCTGCGGATTTTAGCACATAGCGATGATGATAAAGATCAAGAGGTTAAACGATTGGTTCGTGATGCGGTAAGTGAGCAAATCACCGGTTGGGTTGAACAGATGGATGACATCGATGAAGCCCGTCAACACATTCAAGATCGACTTCCAGAAATAACAGAGACGGTGGCAAATGTGCTCGCCGATGCGGATGATGGAAAATCACTAGAGGTTGATTATGGAGAAAATGTTACGTTTCCAATGAAACTCTATGATACGTACTTATATCCAGAAGGTGAATATGAGGCCGTATTAATCACGATCGGTGATGGGCAAGGTGCGAATTGGTGGTGTGTATTATTTCCGCCACTCTGTTTCTTAGACTTTTCCAATGGCGCACTCGTTGATGATGCAGATACAGATGCACCGGAAAATCAGGCTGCTATCGAGGAGGAAGAGGAGCCGGTTGAAGTGAAGTTCTTTCTATTTGAATGGTTTGGTTGGACATAGTTTCTTGAACTCTAACATAACATGATAGAAATAGAACGTTTGACAGGAGCAAACAATCTATTAAATCTTATACGGGGTGAAGAAAATGGAGCTAATCCGAGCGAACCAAGTCTCAAGAGAATTTCTAGTAAGTTTTTTACAAGGTCATGAGCATGTAAATGAGCATCAATTACTAGATAAAGGATATGTTGTGGTGAAAAATGATCGGCTGATTGGTTGTTTTGTATTAAATGAAGTAGAAGACGACCAAATCTGGCTGCAACAACTTTATATGATTAAAGAAGAAGCAATCAAGTTACCTATTCTCATAGAAACTATTTTAACACTAGCAAAACAACAAGCACCAACAACAATCTATGTAAATAGCCATCAATCATTAGTCGACATTATTTTAGATTCCTTGCAATTTCGCCAAGAAACAGAAGGAATCTGGTTGGATGGGACATATCGTTCAACAGGTAAGTGGTGGACCTATCCGATCACATAGAAACATATGCACATTATCCACAACCTGCTGTGCATAACTTGTAATAGTGCTGTTCATAACTACTGATTACTGTGTGTAAGTATCGAGTGGGCAAGTATAACATCATAAGTGTGGATCGTTATTCTGTGGATTTTAAGATCGGATTGCTTTTGCTAAAATGGTTTGTATCGCTTAATATAAAGGATGGAAAAGAAGGTGTCTTCATGATACAAACGAGGCGTTGGCATGTAAATATGAATCACATCAATGAGGACAATCAAGCAATTGAAGCAGCAACAAATTTATTAATCGCTGGATCAACCGTAGCCTTTCCGACAGAAACGGTGTATGGGCTAGGAGCAGACGCGACAAATAAAGCAGCCGTAGCTAATATATTTCAGGCTAAAGGCCGACCCGCTGATAATCCATTGATTGCTCATGTAGCGACAAAAGAACAACTCGAATTACTCGTCAGTGATTTACCGGCTTATGCAGAACAATTAATCGACCGATTTACCCCCGGACCGATTACGTTTATTTTACCGAGTAATGGAATATGTGCGGAGAACGTCACCGCAGGGTTGTCAACGATTGCTGTACGAATCCCCGATCATCCGATTGCCCAACAGTTACTGATCAACTGTGATATTCCGATTGCCGCACCAAGTGCGAATACGTCAGGAAAACCAAGTCCGACAACTGGGGATCATGTGTGGGAAGATTTATCAGGAAAAATCGCTGGGCTCCTTGATGGCGGGGCAACGGGAGTGGGTATGGAATCAACGATCATCGATTGTACGGGAGAGATTCCCATGATCCTTCGACCTGGTGGCATTACGAAAGAACAGCTCGAGTACATTGTTGGGACCGTGTTGATAGCGGATTCCTTGCAAGAAGAAACAGACAAGCCCAAAGCGCCAGGCATGAAGTATAAACATTATTCACCTGAAGTCCCATTGATTTTAGTGAATGGAACGGCTGCAATGATGCAAACGATGATTGATCGGGAGCAAGCAAAAGGCAACCGTGTCGGTGTGCTAGCTAGCTCATCGATGATTACAAAAATCAGCGCGGATCAATTGATTCCTCTTGGTGAGCAACTACCTGAAATCGCAGCACATTTATATGACGCGCTTCGCCTATGTAAGCAGACAGCGATCGATATCATTCTCTGCGAAACATTTCCGGAAACAGATATTGGTGATGCGATTATGAATCGATTACGAAAAGCAGCAAGCACCGAAATTCATCCACAGGACTTACGATGATAAACGTATATTGAATCACAACCATTTTGATGCGTGAATACATAATTCAATCCGAGGCGGCATATAGTGAAAGAGCATGTCCGAGGAGGATGGTTGATGATTGACATTCAGGTACATAATTTGACTTCATTAGTATTGATGGCCATTGCCGTTGGTATGGATGTGTTTTCCGTTAGCCTCGGATTAGGAATGCAACAACTCCGTTTGAAACGGATTGCTTTTATCGGGGTAGTCTTTGGCATCTTCCACATTATCTTTCCGCTTATCGGCATGATTCTCGGGACGTTCATTTCACATCAAGTCGGTCACTTCGCAACCTTAGCTGCAGGTCTCTTACTCTTCTTTATCGGGTCGCAAATGATCTTTACTGCCTTTAATTATGATGCAACAAAGGTGGTGAAGCCTTTTGGTTTGGGATTATACTTATTAGCCTTAAGTGTCAGTGCGGATAGTTTCACGGTCGGACTCAGTATGGGGGTCTCAGGCGTAAGAACCTTGCTCGTCTTATTCATATTTGGTGGATCAAGTGTTATTTTTACGTGGACAGGCATGTTTATTGGGCGAAAAGTTCATGGCTATCTAGGGGCGTACAGTGAAATGGTTGGTGGCAGCATCCTGTGCTCGTTCGGCCTCTTCATTATTTTTATGTAAATAATGGAATCCGTATATGGTCTTCTATTTAAACCTACTCCTATAGTTTGTATCAGTATTGCTGATTTTAGCCATTATGACATTCATCTATCAATGAATTTCATTATACTGGTTTAGTGCCACGTCTGTATCGATAAGGCTGATTTTGGTAATTATGATATTCATTCATGTAAGCAGATAATCCCCTTTTTACCAGTATGATACATGCTTGGTTTCTCTCCCTTTTTCCTTGATGAATCTCCCCCATTATTCTAACAAGCCACTTCATTCTATGCTATAATCAATTTATGATATTTATTCACGGAGGTTTATGCATGAACATATTGTTTGTCTGTACGGGGAACACATGTAGAAGTCCAATGGCCGAAGCGATTTTAAAGGATAAGTTTCCAGAAGTTAACGTACGGTCAGCAGGCGTTTTCGCTGGTGAAGGGCAACGGGCGAATAAACATACCATTGCCGCCTTACAGGATCATAAGATCACGCTTGATCACCAATCCCAATCCGTGACAAATCGTTTGCTGAATTGGGCAGATATCGTGTTAACAATGACGACACAACATAAACAATCCCTCATATTGGAGTATCCGAACACACAGGAAAAGTACTTTACTTTAAAAGAATATGTGTCCCATCAAGATCAGCTTGTCTGGGAAGAACTAAAGCAAGCTTATGCCACGTATGAGGATGAACGTTCACGATTCATAAAAATAAATGAACGAAAATTAAGCACTTTACGCTTAAATGAAGCTGTTACAGAACATTTTGCAGCGGATATTAGGAATATTCAAGAACTGGAATCAAACTTAATCAATTATGATATATCAGATCCCTTTGGTGGTCGTGTAGAAGTTTATCAAAAAACATATACGGAGTTGGAACAGTACATTTTATTATTAATCGATAAAATTAAGCCACAAACAGAAACACCTGATCGTTAAATGGGAGGAGTGAGGATCATGAAAGTCATTTTATCAGCAGATCATGCGGGCGTCACGGTTCGTAATGAAATGAAAGACTTATTGACGGAAATGAACATCGATTATGTAGATACGGGGTGTGAAGGATCGGGCTCAGTTGATTATCCGGATTTCGCATTACCGGCAGCAGAGCGAGTTGCAAACGGTGAATTTGACCGGGGAATCTTAATTTGTGGAACAGGCATTGGCATGTCGATCGCCGCAAATAAAGTAGCCGGTATTCGTTGTGCATTAACACACGATGTATATAGTGCCAAGTTGACGCGCCAACATAATGATTCGAATATGATTGCCATGGGTGAACGTGTGATTGGTCCTGGGTTAGCTCGTGAGATCGCTCAAACATGGTTGGAAACAGAGTTTGAAGGGGGCCGACATGCCAATCGGATTGGAAAAATATCGACCTATGAGGAAGAGTAAACCATGATGAAGTACCTTATTTTATTTGGATAGGAGTGGGCTAGATGTCTGATCTTAAAAAACAGGTGAAACAACAGATGGAGACACTTATTTCCGAGTGGATAGCGAGCGGTTATCTCCATAAAGGCGATTTATTTGTGATTGGATGTTCAACAAGTGAAGTGATCGGCGAAAAGATTGGAACGGCAGGGACAGAAGAGACGGCGATTCATATCTTTGAAGCTTTACAAATGCTTCAGCAAACAACCGAAATTGAACTCGTCTTTCAATGCTGTGAACATTTAAACCGTGCACTCGTCATGGACAAGGCGGTAGCAATTGCACATGGCTTGGAAATTGTCTCTGTCATCCCACACCCAGAAGCAGGTGGATCGATGGCATCCTTTGCCTTTAAGCAGATCGCCAATCCAGTCGTTGTCGCAGCGGTTCAGGCGGAAGCGGGTATTGATATTGGGGAAACAATGATTGGGATGCATCTCAAACAAGTTGCCGTACCCCTACGTTTTGAACAGAAAAGGGTCGGTAATGCACGCGTAGCTGCGGCACGAACAAGGCCAAAATTAATCGGTGGGGCACGTGCCCATTATGTGAAGTAATCCACGTATGAAGCGCGAATAAAAGGGAAGAAAAGTATATTAGGAAGACGTAAATCTACATAGGAGGGTTTTATAATGGACCATTTAAAACAAACAGACATGGAATTGTATGAATCAATCAAAGCGGAGAAAACACGGCAACAAGAAAATATTGAGTTAATCGCATCGGAAAACTTTGTCTCCCAATCGGTAATGGAGGCAGCGGGATCGGTATTGACGAATAAGTATGCAGAAGGATACCCTGGTAAAAGATATTATGGGGGTTGTGAACATGTGGATGTTGCCGAAAACTTAGCTCGTGATCGTGCCAAGGAAATATTTGGAGCGGAACATGCGAATGTACAACCACACTCCGGCGCCCAGGCGAATATGGCTATCTATTTCACGTTTTTAGAACTTGGTGATACGGTTTTAGGAATGAATTTAAGTCATGGTGGTCATCTCACACACGGGAGCCCGGTCAATTACAGTGGAAAGTTTTATAACTTTGAAGAATATGGTGTTGATAAAGAAACGGAACAACTGGATTATGATGTTATTTTAGCGAAAGCAAAAGAAGTCCAACCGAAATTAATTGTCGCTGGAGCAAGTGCTTATTCCCGGACGATCGACTTTGCTAAATTCCGTGAGATCGCTGATGAAGTTGGTGCTTATCTCCTCGTTGACATGGCTCATATTGCAGGACTTATTGCGACAGGCGATCATCCAAACCCAGTTCCACATGCTGACTTTGTGACGACGACAACACATAAGACATTGCGTGGGCCGCGTGGGGGAATGATTCTTTGTAAAGCGGAGTATGGTAAAGAGATTGATAAGACCGTTTTCCCGGGTATGCAAGGTGGTCCATTGATGCACATCATTGCTGCGAAAGCAACTTCATTTAAAGAAGTGCTCACAGATGACTTTAAAGCCTATTCAAAACAAGTCATTCGAAATGCTCAAGCTTTAAGTGACGCTCTCGTTGCAGAAGGAATTCGAATTGTATCCGGTGGGACAGATAACCATTTATTATTATTAGATGTTACCCCACTCGATTTAACGGGGAAGGTAGCGGAAGCTGTGCTTGACCAAGTTGGAATTACGACGAATAAAAACACGATTCCATTTGATCCCCAAAGTCCCTTTATCACAAGTGGTGTTCGCGTCGGATCTGCAGCCGTCACATCACGTGGTTTCAATGAAGAGGCCATGAAGGATGTAGCTTCGATCATGGCGTTGACCTTGAAGAATCCTGAAGATGAAGCGATCTTAGAAAAAGCAGCTATCAAGGTAAAAGAGTTAACAAGTCAATTTCCATTATATGCTGATTAAATCATCGAGGATACTCCGTATAAGGGGTATCCCTTTTTTAAGTCCCTATTCACATAAAAACTTCTTTTTAAAAAGATCAGTTGAAACTTGATTGATGATCTTTTTTTCAGTACAATTCCGTTAGGCATTATCAATCTTAAGGAGTGGTAAATCAATGGCAAACGTATTCGTTCTCGATCATCCATTAATTCAACATAAACTAACTTATATTAGGAATAAAAATACCGGCACAAAGGAATTTCGTGAACTTGTCGATGAGGTCGCGATGTTAATGGCCTTTGAAATCACTAGAAATTTGCCATTACAAGAAACCACTATACAGTCACCCGTAACGGAATCTAAAGCCTATGTGTTAGCAGGGAAAAAGATCGGGCTGATCCCGATCTTACGTGCTGGATTAGGAATGGTAGATGGCATGTTGAATCTCCTTCCAGCGGCAAAAGTCGGGCATGTCGGTTTATATCGTGATCCGGAGACCTTACAACCTGTCGAATATTATATAAAACTACCATCAGACATTGCGGAACGCGATCTGATTGTCATGGATCCGATGCTTGCTACAGGGGGATCGGCTAATGATGCGATTTACTCCCTGAAAAAACGAGGCGCGAAGAAAATCCGCCTCATGTGCTTAGTCGCTGCTCCGGAAGGCGTGGAGATTATTAAAGAGAACCATCCAGATGTTGATATTTACCTCGGTGCTTTAGATGACCATTTAGATGACAAAGGGTATATCGTCCCTGGTCTTGGTGATGCTGGCGACCGCCTATTTGGTACAAAATAAACGTATGAATGAATAAAGGATCGGACAAGACACACAGAGACAAGAACGAATTGTCGCTGTGTGTTTTTTTGTTGATTCGGCATATAGCCAATCGGTCACATCTCCATAACCTAATTTAATGTATGGAATTCCCTTTTTATCACACGCTATAAATAAAGGGGAGAGATATCATGAGGGGCCATCTATTGCGAATTCTAGCATTTACTTTTCCGCTCATCTTTATTGTAGTGGAGATTCAAGCAATGCCAACACCGGAAAAAGAGTCGATTATTATCGAAGTGGATGGGGACCCAGAAACACATGCAACATACATCGAAAAACATCATCCACAAATTGATGTTGTGACAACATATGAGCTATTATTTAATGGGCTGGCCTTGCAAATTCCACCTAAACAAATGGCTGACCTAGCCACATTGGATTTTATTAAAACGTTCCATCCAGTGCAGCAGTATGAGACAACAACAGATTCCGTTCTTACTGATCAGCCAGCCGATACGGTTTTCCCGGCAGACTTAAATACGACTACCTATACAGGGAGAGGAAAGAAGGTAGCTGTCATTGATACGGGTATTGATTATGACCATCCTGATTTAAGGAGGAACTATCAAGGGGGATATGATGTCGTTGACCTTGATGAGGACCCGATGGAAACGAGCAAGTCGGAAGGCGTTCCAACCATGCACGGTACCCATGTTGCTGGGATCATTGCCGGAAATGGACAACTAAAGGGAGTAGCGCCAGATGCAGCAATCTATGCGTATCGCGCACTTGGACCAGGGGGAATGGGGACATCCATTCAAGTGATTGCCGCCATGGAACAAGCGATTGCAGACGATGTCGATATTATGAATTTATCACTAGGTAATTCTGTGAATGGTCCTGATTATCCGACAAGTATCGCTGTTAATCGTGCCGTAGAGAGTGGGGTGGCAGTTGTTATTGCCAGTGGTAATGATGGGCCAGACAATTGGACGGTTGGCTCCCCAGGGACAGCTGCAGGAGCTCTAACCGTAGGGGCATCCGCATCACCACAAACGATCCCTTATTTAACAGCACATAAAATGAAGGAAGCGATCCCGTTACAAACGATGCAAGGTTCTACTCCATGGCGACTTGAGCAAGATTATGAAATCGTAGCCGTTCCTAATGAAATGCCAGATGTAAAGGGGAAAATAGCGCTCGTTAAACGGGCGGAGCAGTCTTTCTATGATGTGGCAAAGCAAGCCGAACGAGCGGGTGCGGTCGCGGTGATTATTTATAATCATGAACAAGGAGATTTAAACGGGTCTATTGTGAATGAAGCGGAACCAATTGAGATCCCTGTAGCAGGTATTACCGGACAAGCTGGTGCAGACATGGTGGACCAATTGGAAACGGAGCGTCTGTATCCAACTACCCACTATGAACAAACGGCAAAAGGAATCGCACCCTTTAGTTCACGAGGCCCTGTTACGGTTAATTGGCATATGAAGCCGGATCTTGTCGCACCCGGCACGAATATTCTGAGTACCATTCCAGGAGGTCATTATCTGGAGATGCAAGGAACAAGTATGGCTGCCCCACACGTTGCTGGAGCCATTGCCTTAATAAAGGAAGCCCAACCGGATTGGACAAATGACCAAATAAAAGGCGCCCTTAAAACGACAGCAACTATGCTAACGGGAGAAGACGAGCAACCGATCGCACCCATTAGCCAAGGTGTAGGGGAGATTCAAGTAGGGGAAGCGATTGAGACGAAGACAATTATTGACGATCCACAGCTCGTATTCGGTAAAATAAATGCGTATCAAGAAACAAATAAAGTGACGATGAAGATTGAAAATACAACAAAGGAAGAACAGACCTATACATTTGATATGCCTAAACATCAGCAAGGACTCACGTGGAAAGTGCCGCAATCCTTTACGATCGCGGCAGGGAAACAAAAGGAAGTCCCGATTGAATTACGTGTTACTTCACAACAATTAAAGGAAGATATCCATCAAGGTTGGCTTCGGTTACATCAAGGGGATGATCAATTTAATCTCCCTTATTTATTTATCAACCAAGTAGCAAACTCGCCAAAAGCAATGGGGTTTGAATTTTTGGAGGATGCGTTTTCTGAAGATACGTACCGTTATAAAATGTACTTAGCAGAACCTGCCAAAAGGATCGAAGTGAATTTATATGATCCAGACACGCTCGTCTATGATCGTTCGCTCCTCCAACGAACAGATGTAGAGGCTGGACTCATGCAAGGCGAAATAAAGAAGCGGGAAGTGGGCAATTCAGGACACTATAAAGCCTTGATTACCATTGAGTCGATGAACGGAGAACTGGAAAATCATGAAGTTGATTTGTATATTGAAGGAAATTAAAGGGAAGGGGGCGGGCAATCGACGTAACCATTAGCAAAAAGACTTATCATAGCATCTGATAAAGTTCACCAAAATGTCACAGCATGGGAACGTATTATCCGCTATAATGAATGAATGGGTATACGTAAGCTAACGAGCGAGACCACCCGCGTATCAGGCGTATCTGCACACGATAATCAAGGCTTGTCTAAGCGGTATTCATCCGTTGAGATTGGACGTCAAACAAGGACAACTTCATACGTTTAGGGATGCTGATCGACAAGCCTCAACAACAACTGAAAAGGAACCCCAAACTGATTGACAACAAAGTAGCTCTATTGTAGACTTATCTAGTGTACAAAGATAAGATTGACTAGAATGCGTTACGTCTATATTTAATTGTAACAACCACACCAATTATGCGCTATTATTACTTAGGTTTTGTCGGAAGTTGAGGAGCAGAGTAAATCATGTCGGATTATGCACGTATGGTAAGTAGTCAACTTAAATGGACACTCTTCCTCTTAGTAGCAATTGCAATTGGGGCTGGCATTACACCCTATACTCGTGTTTTTCTAGGTCTTCTCTTAGGTGGGCTCGTTAGTCTGTTTAATTTGTGGTTATTACAACGCAAAGTAAATGCTTTCGGAAGAGCTGTTTCGGAGAATGGAAAGGCAATGAGCCTAGGAACGTTTACGCGGGTGCTAACTTCAGTATTGGTCGTGTTGCTAGCATTGAAATTTGAAACGGTTTTTCACATTTATTCCGTTATCATTGGCTTGGTCATTTCATATGTTGTCCTAATGATCAACATGTCGATTGTAGCCGTTCATGAAATGAGGCATCATGATCAGCCACCAAGGTGATGCAGAGATAGATGACATACGGAAGTATAACAATGTTTCCTATTAATCAAGGATTGAAAAGAGGTGATGGATTTGGATGATACAGCACCAATAGTTGAAAATGTGTTCGGCATACCTTGGCTAGCATTTGACTTGGCTAATGTGCTGATGATTGCCCTCGCATCCGCCATTGTATTTGTCGCATGTACGTTGGCAAGTAGAAAGTTACAGATGAAACCAACAGGAGCACAGAATTTTATGGAGTGGATCGTGGACTTTGTAAAAGGGATGATTGACGATTCAATGGATTGGAAGAAAGGGAAAGTGTTTTTACCGTTAGCCTTGACATTAATCACGTACATACTAGTAAGTAACGTTTTAGGTCTTGTTACGATCGTTGTAATCGGAGATACGTCCTGGTGGAAATCACCTACTAGTGATGCAGGGGTCACATTAACGCTAGCAGGTATGGTTATTGTCTTGTCTCACTTCTATGGAGTGAAAGTTAAAGGGTTTAAAGAGTATGGAAAAGATTATTTCCGCCCGGTTCCGGTTATGTTCCCGTTTAAAGTAATTGAGGAATTTACCAACACCTTAACACTCGGCTTACGTTTGTTTGGTAATATGTTTGCCGGCGGAATTTTAACAAGCCTGATTATCGGGCTAGCAGCAACAGGTGCAACGGGACTTATTATTTCAGTTATCCCGATGTTGTTATGGCAGACATTCAGTTTATTTATTGCTGGTATCCAAGCGTTTATATTTACAATGCTAACCATGGTATATCTATCTAATAAAGTGAATGACAGCGACTTATAGTAGGAAAAAGTAGGGTAAAATAAAAGGAGGAATTATTAATGGAAGCTTTAGCAGCAGCAATCGCAATTGGCCTTGCATCACTTGGTGCAGGTCTAGGAGTAAGTAATATCGTAGGTAAAACAGTAGAGGGCATCGCGCGTCAACCAGAATTACGTGGGAACTTAACGACGACGATGTTAATCGGGGTCGCACTAGTAGAGGCTATCCCAATTTTCGCAGTTGTCATTGCATTTATGATTATGTAACCAATACACTTTAGGAATAGATGGCGGGGTTCATATTTCACTGGATCTTCGCCATTCCTTTATATGCATTCTTGCAGGTTGGAAATAAATGATTCAGATCGTTATTGTGGAAGGAGTGAGTATGGTGCATTCATATACAAGTTTTTTAACACTTGGAGCAGCAGTTGGTGGCTTAAGAATTGGTGACATGATTACAACACTAGTCTTTTTCCTCGTCTTGCTATTCTTGTTAAAGAAATACGCTTGGGGTCCGTTGATGAACATGATGGAAGAGCGTGAGCAATTTGTTGCCAATGAGATTGATGCAGCAGAGAAGAGCCGTAAAGAAGCAGCAATTGCCTCGAAAGAAGCAAATGCACAATTGATGCAAACAAAAGAAGAAGCGCAATCAATGATCCAAGAAGCACGTGATGCTGGTGTTAAGCAGGAAGCAGATATTATTGAAGCTGCACAACTCGAAGCAGAGCGCTTGATTATATCAGCACAACAGGATATTCAAAACGAGAAAGAAAAAGCAGTGAAAGCACTTCAAGATCAAGTTGCTTCATTGTCTGTACTTATAGCAAGTAAAGTCATTGAGAAAGAATTAGATACAGCTGATCAAGAAGATCTAATCAATGAATATATTAAAGAAGTAGGAGAAGAGCAATGAGCGAAGCAATAGCTGCAAGACGTTATGCCGGAGCTCTTTTTCAAATTGGTACAGAAAAAGATACAGTAGCAGAATTAGAGAAGGAACTTCGTATCGTTCGTGAAGTTTTTCAAGGAAATGAACAATTATATACATTCCTAAAGCATCCACGTATTAATAATGCGAAAAAGCAACAATTTATAAATGAAGTGTTTCAAGGTCTACAATCAAATGTCGTTCACACGATTGCATTGCTTGTTGAGCGTGGACGTATTGAAATGACTCCATCCATTATTGATCATTTTATCCAGATGGTAAATGATGCGAAAGGAAATGCAGAAGTGACGGTTTATTCTGTTCGTGCATTATCAAGTGCGGAAAAAGCTGAACTGGAGACAAATTTCGCCAAACGGTTTAATAAGCAAAGTATTGAGCTGCAGAACGAAATTGATTCAACACTTCTTGGTGGGCTGAAGATTAGAGTAGGCAATACTATTTATGATGGATCTGTTCAAGGAAAGCTACAACGCATCGAACGGGATATTGCCACTGCAAACAAATGATGATAGGGGTGAAATGGTATGAGCATCAAAGCTGAAGAAATCAGTGCACTTATAAAACAGCAAATTGAAAATTTTGATTCTGAAATTGAAGTCAGTGATGTCGGAACAGTGATTGAAATTGGGGATGGTATCGCACGTGCCCATGGACTTGATGATATCATGGCTGGTGAGCTAGTTGAGTTTGAAAATGGTGTAATGGGTATGGCGCAAAACCTTGAAGAAAGCAACGTCGGGATCGTAATCCTTGGGCCATATCTTGATATAAAAGAAGGGCAAGAAGTTCGCCGGACAGGTCGTATCATGCAAGTGCCTGTAGGTGAAGAATTACTTGGACGTGTTGTCAACGCACTTGGTCAACCAATTGATGGTAGAGGACCCGTTGCAACGACGAAATCACGCCCAATCGAAGCAGGGGCACCAGGCGTAATGGATCGTAAATCAGTTGATGAGCCATTACAAACAGGGATTAAAGCAATCGACGCCCTCGTACCAATTGGTCGTGGACAACGTGAATTAATCATTGGTGACCGACAAACAGGAAAAACAACCGTTGCGGTCGATACGATTATCAACCAAAAAGAAGAAGATATCATTTGTATTTATGTCGCCATTGGACAGAAAGAGTCCACGGTACGTGGAACCGTTGAAACATTCCGTCGTCATGGTGCATTGGACTATACAATTGTTGTCTCTGCAGGTGCATCTGATCCCGCTCCATTACTCTACTTAGCACCTTATGCAGGCGTTTCAATGGGTGAAGAGTTTATGTATAACGGTAAACATGTACTTGTCGTTTATGATGATTTATCCAAACAAGCGGTAGCTTATCGTGAGCTATCCTTATTGCTCCGCCGTCCTCCAGGTCGTGAAGCATTTCCAGGGGATGTATTCTATCTACACTCCCGTTTACTAGAACGTGCTGCAAAATTGAGTGACGCGCTTGGTGGGGGTTCATTAACAGCCCTCCCATTTGTTGAAACCCAAGCAGGTGATATTTCTGCTTATATTCCAACAAACGTAATCTCGATCACAGACGGACAAATATTCTTACAATCTGATTTATTCTTCTCGGGGGTCCGACCTGCGATTAACCCAGGTCTATCCGTATCACGAGTTGGTGGTTCAGCACAGATTAAAGCGATGAAGAAAGTTGCTGGTACGTTACGACTCGATCTCGCTGCATTCCGTGAATTAGAAGCATTCTCACAGTTCGGTTCCGACCTAGATGCTGCCACAAAGGCGAAACTAGACCGTGGTGAACGTACAGTAGAAGTTCTAAAACAAGGGCTACATCAGCCATTATCAGTTGATAAACAAGTCATGATTATTTATGCATTAACATATGGCTATTTAGATGATGTCCCGATTCAAGATGTCATTCGTTTTGAAACAGAAATGAATTTATGGCTCGATAAAAACAGTAAAGACATGTTAACATCGATTCGCGAAACCGGTAACCTTCCAGAAACGGAAGCGATGAACAGTGCGATCGAATCGTTTAAGAAAACATTTTTACCAAGTAATGAACAGAACTAAGAATACGATAACCAGCAAATACAAAGGACGTTCGCCCCTAAATGAAAGTGTAAAAGGGAGCGAACGAACCTACACCCTCAAAAATGAGCGAGGGTGATCAAGGAATCATTCCTTGATCATGTAGGCCCTGATGAAAGGGTGGTGAACAAGCTTGGCATCGCTTAGAGATATAAAAGGTCGAATTGATTCGACAGGAAAAACAAAACAAATCACAACGGCCATGGAACTCGTTTCTGCCTCTAAAATGAGTAAAGCAGAAGCGAATGCAAAAGGGTTTTCGCCGTATAGTAAGAAAATAGAGGAAGTCGTTACAAGTATCGCACTTAATATTGATGATGTGTCCCATCCCATGTTGAGTGCACGGAACGTTAAAAAGACCGGGTACATTGTCATAACTTCTGATTCTGGTTTAGCTGGCGCATATAACAGTAATGTCTTGAAAGAACTTCATCAAACGATTGAAAAAGAGCATGGCTCAGCAGATGAATATACAGTTATAGCGATCGGTCGAACAGGTTATGAGTTTTGTATAAAGCGTGACATACCCGTCGTGAAAAGTGTCTTCGGAGTAGCAGATCATCCTATTTTCACAGATGTTCAAGAGCTCACTTCAGAAACCGTTCAAATGTATATTGATGAAGAAATTGATGAACTGCAGATTATTTATAATCATTATCAAAATCCAATTACTCAAACGGTAACCATGACAAAAATACTCCCACTTACAAACTTGTCCGAACATCAAGGCACAACAAGTGAGTACGAGTATGAACCAAATGAAGCTGCGATCTTGGAAGTCCTATTGCCACAGTATGCCGAGAGTCTTATCTTCGGTGCGCTGCTTAATGGAAAGGCAAGTGAGCATGCGGCTCGAATGACAGCCATGAAGAGTGCTTCAGATAATGCCGGTGATTTGATTGATGATTTAACATTATCTTATAACCGGGCACGCCAAGGTGCGATCACCCAGGAAATCACAGAGATTATCGGTGGGGTAGCAGCACTTGAATAATCAACAAGCAAGACAACTAGTTCTTGACGATAAACGAGAACTTTCTAAAGTTAGTGAGGAGGGAAATCGATGAACAAAGGGCATGTAACTCAAGTTATGGGACCTGTCGTTGACGTAAAATTCGCCGACGATAAGCTTCCAAAAATTTATAACGCATTAACGGTCGAAATTGATACGGGTGTAGAAGGTCAGGAATCATCTACACTTACATTAGAAGTTGCCCTACATTTAGGTGATAATAGCGTAAGAACGATTGCCATGTCATCAACTGATGGTGTCCAGCGTGGTGTAGAGGTAACAGATCTAGGTGGACCTATCGCAGTGCCAGTAGGTGAGGTAACATTAGGTAGAGTATTTAACGTACTTGGCGAGAAGATAGATCTTGATGATCCACTTCCTGCTGATACACGATTAAGTCCAATTCACCGTGATGCACCAGAATATGAAGATCTATCAACAGAGACGGAAGTTTTAGAAACAGGAATTAAAGTCGTTGATTTATTAGCACCCTATATTAAAGGTGGTAAAATTGGTTTATTTGGTGGAGCAGGTGTAGGTAAAACAGTCCTGATCCAGGAGTTAATTAACAATATTGCACTCGAACACGGTGGGTTATCCGTTTTCGCAGGTGTTGGTGAACGTACACGTGAAGGAAATGACCTGTATTATGAAATGAAGGACTCTGGTGTTATTAAGAGAACCGCTATGGTTTTCGGTCAAATGAACGAACCACCAGGTGCTCGTATGCGTGTAGCCTTAACCGGTTTAACGATGGCGGAATACTTCCGTGATGAACAAGGCCAAGATGTCTTGCTTTTCATTGATAATATTTTCCGCTTTACACAAGCAGGTTCAGAAGTATCCGCATTACTTGGACGTATGCCATCTGCGGTTGGTTATCAGCCGACGCTTGCAACAGAGATGGGACAATTACAAGAGCGGATTACATCAACGAATAAAGGTTCAGTTACGTCGATCCAAGCAATTTATGTACCAGCGGATGACTATACGGATCCAGCACCAGCAACAACATTCGCGCATCTAGACGCAACGACAAACTTAGACCGGGGATTGACTGAAATTGGTATTTATCCTGCGGTGGATCCACTTGCATCAACATCACGTGCACTTAATCCAGAGGTTGTAGGTGAAGAACATTATCAAGTAGCACTTGAAGTTCAGCGTACATTACAACGTTACTCAGAGTTGCAAGATATTATTGCTATTCTTGGTATGGATGAATTAGCTGATGAGGATAAGTTAACCGTTTCTCGTGCACGTCGTGTTCAGTTCTTCCTATCGCAAAACTTCCACGTTGCCGAGCAGTTTACCGGACAAAAAGGGACGTATGTTCCAGTCGAAGATACGGTTAAAGGCTTCCAGGAAATCTTAGCAGGAAAACACGACCATATACCTGAAGATGCTTTCCGCTTAGTTGGAAAAATTGATGATGTCATTGCTAAATATGATAACGAAAAATAAGTGATCGTTCTATTAGTTAAAGACAAGTTATGTGTGTGATCACAGATAACTTGTCGATTAATGTTTGATACGAATTAGAGGAGGTTTACACTTGAAAACACTAACGGTAAGTGTTGTTACTCCTGATGGTCCCGTTCTTGAAGATACCTATGACATGGTGAGTTGTGTAGCCGAAAATGGGGAACTTGGTATTTTACCAGGGCATATTCCATTAGTCGCTCCATTAACGATCAGTGCAATCAGGTTGAAGCGTGAAGACAGTACAGAACAAATAGCCGTCAATGGTGGTTTTTTAGAGGTGCGACCAGATAAAGTTACAATTCTTGCTCAATCTGCCGAGAAACCTGCAGATATTGATGTGGAACGTGCTAAAGAAGCAAAAGCAAGAGCAGAACAACGACTCCAATCTGAAGAAGATCATATTGATTTCAAGAGAGCAGAGCTCGCTTTGAAAAAAGCGATGAACAGACTCAAAGTAGGCATCTAACAGCGTGTATTTCATAATTACTATAACAAGCGATGTCACTTCAACATCGCTATAAATAGGGATGTTGAAATGCATGAAACAAGAGTTTGATTTGGATCCCTTATAACATCATGTTATAAGGGGTTTTTC
>Ga0209487_1000335_pt1 | contig 42722 bp, 33 predicted proteins | sample Poulit2012_FD_187524 | JGI IMG/M metagenome (GOLD analysis project Ga0209487, IMG submission 187524) | Agricultural soil microbial communities from Georgia to study Nitrogen management - Poultry litter 2012 (SPAdes) (version 2) | ecosystem: Environmental > Terrestrial > Soil > Agricultural land... | reverse complement strand
GCAACGACTTGCCGCACCAAAACGGACCACGAGGCCTTCCTGTCCATTGCCAAGCCGCGAGCCTTCAACCGGAACGTTGATTACGGCGCCGTCCGGCATGCGAATCGGCAATTCGCCAGGAATGAAGCGGTCGGTGTTCAGGCTTTGCTCGAGAAAGGTCGCGAGCGCATTTTCGTCGTCTACAATATCTCGCAGCGAATTAAATTCGTGGAGACTATCTCGGTGAAGCAGTTCCCGTGCCTCTGTATTCGATTCGATTACGGCGCCGCTCGCTGCAACTATGGCAAGCGGTTCGGTGAAAACGTGCAGTAAACTATTCTGCATAACCGGCATCACACGTCGGCCTTCGGCAGCACTGGCCAGCCTGCTCAATGATCTCTCTCATGCAGGCAGCGAACAGAAGTAAAGGAACCCATCCACGGGGCTGCGCCGCAAAATCACACTGAGACGGATCTGGGGAGCGACTTCGTTCGGCGTCTGCGAGATTGACAAATCGGGCCTTGCGCGAAATGTTTGCGATAGTATGGGGTGAGGACGAAAGCCGGTCCCCATGAATAGAGGGGATGTAGCAGTGACGGAGTAAATCACCTGACTACCTCGACGAGGGGAGCCTCGCTGAGCGGAAAAGACATCATCGAACAAATCGGTGGTCGAGTCGCCGGAACGTCCGCGGAACTACTGGGACGCACTCATCCGCCGATGCTCTGCTCCAGAGCCGATTAATGCGAAGTTACGGGAATGCCGGGCCCATCTGCTCGTCACTCACAGGGGTATTTCACGTCTGTTACGCCCCCGCGTGATCGGTACGGTCGCAGCGACTATCCCCGCTCAGCCGTGGGTCACGTCCCGAATCATGGTCACGAGTGCCCGGGGATCGAACGGCTTCGAGAGGTGCCGGTCGAAACCGATCGACAAGAAGCGCTCTCTGTCGCCCGGGAGGGCGTAGGCGGTGAGCGCAATAATTGGGACCCGCCGGTAGGTCTCGGTCTGCCGGAGCTCTTTGACCAGGTCCTCGCCCGTCACGTCGGATCCCAGATTAATGTCCATGAGGATGGCGTCGAAGTCAATGCGTTCCGTCACGGCCCTCGCTTCGTTCGCCGTTCCCGCCACTGCAATGTCGAAGTCGAGCGAGAGTAGCTCGTCGAGCAGAATCTGGGTGTCGGGATTGTCTTCGACAATTAACAGGGCAGGGCGTTCGGTGCCCCGTGTATTCGAGATATCCTCTTCTTGCGCGGGATCGGTAACCGGCGTCTCTGCGCGCGGCAGAGTGACCGTAAACGTACTTCCCAAGCCCTTTCGACTTGAGACGGAAATTGCGCCGCCCATTTCTTCGACCAGCCGCTTGGCGATCGCAAGCCCGAGACCCGTTCCTTCGTGCTGCCGCCGGAGTCCGCTCGACTCCTGCCGGAAATCGTCGAAGAGGTGCGGAATGAAATCCTCCCCGATACCTATTCCCGTATCTTTGACGCCGATATCGACGGTATCGTCTTGCGCGCGGACGCTCACGACGATCGAGCCGTAGTATGTAAACTTGACGGCGTTCGAGATGAGGTTCTGCAGGATGCTGACGAGTGCCGACTGGTCTGCGTTGACGTACGGCCGCTCGCGAAACGGAATATCAACTGAGATCTCGAGGCCTTTCTTGCGTGCCTCGTTTTCAAAGGTCGATACGGCCTTCCGCACTTCCTTCACGATATCGATGGCCTGCGCGTTGAAGTTGGACCTGCCCGCCTCGAGCCGCGATAGCAGTAGTACCGCATTCAACGTTTCGAGCAGCCGCTGGCCGCCTTCCTGAATCCGGTTCACGGCGGCACGGTGCTCCTCGGCCACACGGCTCGTCAGTAGCGATGCAAATCCGATGACCGCGGTTAGCGGCGTGCGGATCTCGTGGCTCATATTCGTGAGAAAGGCCGATTTCAGGTCCGCCACTTCCTCGGCTCTACGTCTGGCGTCGATGAGTTCTTCGCGGAGCAACCGTTCATCTGTGGCATCTCGCAGAATGCCGACAAGCCGAAGGGGTGTGCGGTCGGCGTCGGTATAGATCTCGCCCCGGCCCACGAGCCACCGCACGGTGCCGTCGGGCCACACGACCCGGAATTCGGGGTGCCACTGGTGCTCGGTTTCGATTACGTTGCGGAAGCTCTTGCGCAACGCCTCGATATCGTCGGGATGAACGCGGTCGAGAAGAACTGAGATGCTTCGGTCGGTCGGTTGCTCGGTGAAGCCGAACAACTTGAATACGTGGTGGGAGGCCTCGACTTCATCGGCTGCGAAGTCGTACGTCATGTCGCCCATATCGGCGGCGTCGAGCGCAAGCGAGAGCCGGGCGCTGTGCTCGAGGAACTCGTCTTCGGCATACGTATCGTCCCGGCGCCGCGGACCCCGCAAGCGCATCAACCCTGCGACGCGGAAACGTAAGACGGCGCTTGAAAGGGGGAGACGAACGAAATCATCGAAGCTACTCAGCAGATGTTCAGCAGGGCCGATGTCTTCGTCGATGAGTACGAGCGCGGGTACGTACGTCTGGAAGGTCTGCCTCCGCAGGTCGTCGAGGTGCCGGTAGACCGCGTTGGCGGCCTCAAGATCAAACAGGAGGAGAGAGACGTTTGGCGGCGCCGCCTCTACAAAGCTCTCGATATCATCGAAGCTGAGCGGTTGATACCGGGCCGCCTCCAATATCTCTTCGACTTTCTCGCGGAGGGAGGAAGACGCGCCAATAAATGCCACCTTCTTTAACTGCGCCACGAACGGTCTCCTTCATGTCTTCACAGATTTCCTGGGTGCAGGTTAATACAAGATGTGTGGATAAGCGATATCCAAATGGAACATATCTCGTCGCGCAGATGACTTTATTCGTTCCCGGCCTGCTTCATGCCCGCGTGTTTCATCAGGGCGAAGTCGATTATATAGAGCACCCCGAGTGTCAGTGCGAATCCTGTTAGGGCGAAGAGAGGCTGCCAGATTACGAGGCCACCCAGGAATCCGAGCACGCCGCCCAGGTACTTGATATAGTTGAGCTGTTCATTGGAAGTCGACTTCAGCAGACGTTCCAGTTGGAGATCGTCATACTGCTTCATGTTCTCGACAATCATCGAGTATATGTCGAGCCGCTCGACGAAGCCCAGCACGACGCGCGTAGCCCATTCCTCGATATCCGCCGACCGAGCTTCGATGTGCGCCGGTATGCGGTCAAGCAGGTGGTCGAGATTGTCGAGTGCGGGGTCGATGGCCGACGGCAATTCGTTCACGGCGGCCTCGATGCGGCGCTGAAAGTCGGGTTCATTCACGAAGCGATATAATCGTAATGCGACTCCGTAGACGCCTCGGCCGGCGTGAGACTCAAGTTTGTCCACCACGAAGCGAGTGATGCCTTCCCGCATTTCAGCGGTACTGAGCACATCGTGGAGATATTCTGCCGTGAGGGATTTGAGTTCGCGGCGGAACTCGCCGTCTTCGAGAACGCCTCTTGTGACGTTGAGCGATATCTCGCGGTATCGAGGAATGACCTGACTCTCGTCGATCTTTGCCTTGATGATCCGTTCGTTGATGAGCTCCTCTGAGATCGCCGTGGCGAGCCGAAAAATGACCCGCTCGCGCTGAGCCGGGATCAGGCCTTGACCAAATACCGGATGTTTGCGTCGAGGATGGAACAGCATGGTGATGGCCAGCCAGTTCGTCAGGAAGCCAATCAGTCCGGCAACGGATAGCATCCGTAATAATCCATCCAGCGCCAGATCCTGCCCGAACGCGTTGAACGCGACGCCGGGGAAATCCCAAAAAAATGAGATCCCGAAGAGAATGAGGAGCGCGGTCGGAATGAGTTGCAAGAGAGGGAGCAGCCGCGCGTAGTTGCCTGCGAGGCGAGGCGGCTCAGTACTGGCCGGCGTCGGCGCCGGGCGCTTCGGCAGATGCTTCCGCACGTAGCGAGAAACAAGTCGCCCCAGTTCCCGCCCTCGGGCATAGGTGCGCTCCTTGGCTTCGGGGATGGTACGTGCCGGCTCTGATGCACTGCGGGTTGTGGAATCAGCCATCGATCAATCCGTCGTGCCAAAGCCCAGGCGTGCTGCCTCCGCCTGCAGGGCCGTGATCACGTTGGTGATATGATCGCGCAGTTCTATCCCGAGTTCGTCGGCACCCATTCTGATATCGTCCCGGCTCACCGCAGCAGCAAATGCTTTATCCTTGAGCTTCTTCTGGACGGATTTAGCCTTCATTCCCTCGAGTTTGGTCGGCCGCACAAACGCTACCGCGGTAACGAACCCACTCAACTCGTCGACCGCGAACAGCGTCTTCGCCATCAATGTCTCGCGTGGGACGCCGGAATACGTCGCGTGCCCGAGAATCGCGGTGGTGACATCATCACCATATCCTTTCGCCTTCAACACGTTGACCCCCACGAACGGATGCTCCTCGATTGACGGGTGCTTCTCATAGTCCATGTCGTGCAGGAGTCCGGTAATGCGCCATGTCTCCTCGTCTTCACCAAACAGCCGGGCGTAGTGAGCCATCGACGCCTCTACGGCGTATGCGTGGCGGCGGAGGCTTTCAGACGAGGTCCATTCATGGAAGAGGTCGAGTGCTTCCTGGTAAGTGGGCATTATATCGTGCTGCTAACAGACGTTAAGGCTGGGGGATGTTCAAAATTAAGGGCCGACGAGCGCTGCAGGCGGACGCGCCGGCAACGGGAGATGCCGCACGCATTACCTTATCCCGCTGATGCACACCGCATCGCACTTTTTCAAGGATGTTAAGCTACGTCGGTGCTCGGAAATTCATGGCAGCCCCGGCGGTTCCGGCTCTAACGCTGCCCTTGCACCTGTAAATTCTGATATAAATGGCCAAGACCCGATCACGATTCGTCTGCCAGGTGTGCGGTCACGATTCGCCTCGATGGCTCGGCAAATGTCCGTCGTGCGATGCCTGGAACTCGTTCGTTGAGGAGGCCGTGCCGACGGAGGTCCGCGCCCGCGTCGCGCGGATGCCCGGCGGGAACGATCACCCCAAACCCGTTTCGCTGGCGGATGTCTCGCTGGCGGATGAGGTTCGGCTGAAGACGGGTGTGGCGGAGTTCGACCGGGTAATGGGCGGCGGGGTGATGCAGGGCTCACTTAACCTGCTCGCCGGCGATCCCGGGATCGGGAAAAGCACGCTGATGACCGAGCTTCCGCGCTATCTCCCTGACCAGAAGATTCTATATGTGACGGGAGAAGAGTCGGTGCGGCAGGTGAAGCTGAGGGCACAGCGGCTCGGTGTGACGACGGATTCACTGCTGCTGCTGTCGGAGACGAATGTGGATCTGGTGATGGGGGCGGCGCGAGAGGTCGAGCCGGATGTGCTCATTATTGACTCGGTGCAGACGCTTTTCCGGCCGGAGATCCCGAGTGCGCCGGGCTCGGTAACCCAGGTGCGCGAAAGCACGGCGGCCATCCAGCAGCTCACGAAGCTGATCGACTGTGCTACGTTTCTCATCGGCCACGTCACAAAAGACGGCTCCATCGCAGGGCCTCGCGTGCTCGAGCACATGGTGGATACCGTGCTCCAGTTCGAGGGTGATCGCCATCATTCCTTCCGCATACTGCGAAGCGTCAAGAACCGATTCGGCGCCACGAATGAGATAGGCGTGTTTGAGATGCGGGAAGATGGCTTGCGCGAGGTGGGTAACCCGAGCGAAATCTTCCTGGCCGAGCGGACATTCGGTATCAGCGGGTCAACGGTCGTGTGTTCGATGGAAGGCACGCGGCCGCTGCTTGTGGAGATCCAGGCGCTCGTCACACCGACGTCTTACGGCACGCCGCAGCGCGCCGCCACCGGATTTGATGCGCAGCGTCTACAGATGCTGCTGGCCGTGCTCGAAAAGCGCGAAGGATATCGGATGTCGATGCATGACGTGTTCGTGAACGTGGCAGGGGGCGTCCGCCTCGCCGAGCCCGCCGTTGATCTTGGCGTGGTGACGGCGGTGGCGTCGTCGTTCCGCGACGTTCCGACGGGTACCTCGACCGTCGTCATCGGGGAAGTAGGCCTCGGCGGTGAGATTCGCGCGGTCAGCCGCATTGAGACCCGGCTTCGAGAAGTTGCCCGGCTCGGATTCGAGCATGCCGTAATTCCGCGCGGCAATCTGTCGGGACTCAAGCCCCTCGAGGGACTGCAGGTTGACGGGGCGGACCGCCTAAATGCCGCTCTGAATCTTCTTGTATGACCGAGCGACACCTCACAATCCTCACGAGATCGTGTCTTACCGACGAACACGAAGAGATAGAAATGGTATGATGAAACTCGGCGGGGAGCGAGCGCAGCGGCACATCCCGCCGCACAATAAAGACAGACTTGTCCGCGTTTAATCAGCATCGCACCGCCACCACGGTCGACGCGTCACGCTTACGGATGCATCCTACTGACGAAGAACTTGTAGCCGCTTTTATCGAGCGAGACGATCAGCAAGCTTTTGAGCTGCTCGTGCGCCGGCATCAGGACCGCATTTACGGCTACCTGGTGGGCATGGTGCGCGATCGGGCGACGGCCAGCGATTTGTTTCAGGATACGTTTTTGCGCGTGATCGCCGCGATGCGCAATCAGCGGGCGTCGTACGACAGGCAGGGGCGCTGGCTGGGTTGGGTGATGCGGATCGCGCGAAATGCGGCGCTGGATCACCTAAGAAGACGTAAGAAATGGTTGGATGTCGATGCCGATGACTCCGACGGCCGTTCCTACTGGGAGGCTCTACCGGACGAAAAGCTGCTTGCCGACGCGCTCGTTCATTTTTCTGATCAACGAGAATGGCTCGAAGCCTGCATCGATCGTCTGCCCGATGAACAAAAGGAAGTCGTGCTGTTGCGCCACGAAACAGACCTCACTTTTCGCGAGATCGCCGATATGACGGGAGTCTCCATCAACACCGCACTTGGCCGCATGAGATATGCGCTGCTCAATCTGAGGAAGATGATGGATGCACCCGACGAGCGCGAATTTGCCGACTTGCTTAACTCCTGACGGACCCGAGACATGGATAGAAAACTACACGATATCCTGCAGCTGTATGGGGAGCGTCCACCCGCTGAAGGGCCGGCGTCGGATGAGATTGCAGAGCTGCGTTACGTAAAGGAGCGTCTGGATGAACGTCCCCGCGTGTCTGCGCCGGAAGACGTTATTCGCAACGTCCTGTATTTCGCGGCAAAAGAAGATCACGCGCCTCGGAAGTCTCAAGCACCCGCCCGTCCGGCACATCGCCGCGAGCGTACGGTCTTTGCGCTGGCCGGCTCATCGGCTGCGATGCTCATCATGGCGTTAATGTTTTTAATTATCGGCCCTGAACCCGAGCCGGTCACCGAAATACTCTCGGTAGCCGAAGTCACCAAAGCGCCACAGCCTGTAGCCGAAGTTCAGAAGCCGGTCGAGGAGTACCTTCCTGCCGCGGTGCCCATCCAGGAGCCGGAGCCTTCGAACCGGATGCCGGAAATCGCGCCGACGCGCGTCCGTCCGGCCCCGCCGCAAATAGAGCTGGCCTCGATGACCGCCACCACGTCGAATCCACAAGTTGTCAGGGCTGAAATTTCCGAAGCCGGCCTCGCGTGGGACGACGGTCAGGATCTTCGCCGCGTCCATCACATGATCAACGTGATTCAGGCGCGGGGAGACGAATTCGAATGGGAGGAGCCCGCCGTGCCGCTCGATCTGATGCCTGAACCTCGCTCACGGTCGTCAACTCCGCGCGTCATACCAGCAGGCGGGCCGTCGCAGTGGTGGTAAGTCCATTCTTGGCTCGCAAGGAGATCACGCGGGTCGGCTATTCGTCATGCACATGCAAACACTCCGTCTACAAATCGCCGCGGTCGCGGTATTCCTGCTTATTCCGGCATTCACCGCCGCTGCGCAGGATAAGCTCGTGGAAATCCGCGCTGGTCATGTTGTGGTCGACGGAGAGATACTCCCGCCCGAAGCGGCGCCCCGCGGTCTTGATCTCACGGATGTGCAGTTGCGCATTGAACTGAGCGACCACGTGCCCGTCTTCATCATGATTGATGGGCGGCTGCTTCAGGTGAATGAGAGCGGCCTGCACGATGTGGAGGACAACTCCGTCAGAAATGCGAGTGAGGTGTTTCTCGGGGACGGAGATCCGGAGCCTCATCCATCGTCAGTGCTTGTGCGGCGGCAGGCCAACGTCCTTCGATCGCGCGCGGAGGAGCTACAGCGGCTGACGCTTCAGTTGCAGGACTTGCAAGTACAGTCGCCGGTCATGTACGAGATGATCGAGAACCTGCTGCAGAGTGCGAGCGAGACGGAGGAGATGGCGAGGCGGCTTCCGCACATGTACCAGCAGCGCTACCTCGAGGAGGTTCGGGAGCACAATGAAGAACTTTACGACCGGCTTATGCGCGAGCAGGCGCTCGAAAGTAATTCCATCGTGCTGTCGCAGCGTATCCGCGAGATGGAGGAAGGGCCGGAGCGCTTGGCGCTCGTCGATAGCCTGCGCGGTCATTTGAATGAGATTTTTGCGATCAAGCACGAGAACCGACGACAGGAAATCGCTGATCTCGAACAGCGTGTCGAACGATTGCAGCGCGGTTTTGAGAAACGCGAGCGTTATCATAACGAGATCGTCGAACGGCGGCTCAATCACTTGATCGGAGCCGAGGAGTAGAAGCGCTGATGTTGCGGCTCTCCTACCGATTGGGCCGAGATATCCCGGCCGGGGCTGTCTGATTGATGCGGATCGAGCAGCGACGGCGTCGCCGCGGTAGAATTTTGGGGCGTCTGCCGGAATCATCTCCGTTCGTTCCCCGGCGGTTCGCGACGCCGCAGGTCTGGTTGGATGTATGGGTACGCCGACATTCGACGTATTGACCGGTACATGTCCGCTTCATTTCGGGTGACGCCTGGACTTCTCTATATTCCCTGAAATGTGCGTCACATATCCACACCGAGTACCGTCATGCGTCACAGCGGCTTGCGTATCTGTCTGCTGTTACTCGCACTAACTTTCGCGGCGCGGCCGGCGGCGGTTGATGCCCAGGATCGACCTTCGGTCGAGCGCGTGTCGCTCGTGGACATTGAAGACGGCCTGCTGGTTCGGATCCACGCATCAGCCCGTGTTCCAGCCTACACCGAACCCGTCAGGATTGGACGCGGGGGCCTCGACGTCACGCTATTTAACACATCGCGAGCCCGGCGCGTGCGCGTCGATGAAGCCCGCGACGCACTGCAAGACGTATCACTTGAACCGTCGGGCAATCATCTCAAACTCCGGATGACCCTCGCCGACGGCGTCCAGGTCATCCCTGAGATCTTTCGGGATGCAACGACCAGCGATCTTGTCGTTGCCCTTCGCAGCCGCCCGGCTGCTCCGTCGGTTGCCGAGAATACGCGTGCGCCTGGTTCCGACAATGGGCGTCCCAGCACGGCGGGCGAGCGGTGGCGGCTCGATACGATCGTGATTGACGCAGGTCATGGCGGCCGGGATCATGGCGCCGTCGCGAACGGCGTGAGAGAGAAGGATGTCGTTCTCAGCGTCGCCAAGAAGCTGGGTGACTACCTGGAGTCGAATCTCAATGTCAACGTCGTGTATACACGTGAAACCGACGAGTTCGTTGAGCTCCGTAATCGCGGACGGATCGCGAATGAGGCAGGAGGGAAGCTGTTCGTTTCGATACACGCGAACAGTGCGCCCAATCGGTCTGCCTACGGAACTGAGACGTTTTTCCTCGGACCATACCGTACCGAGGCTGCCCGACGCGTGATGGAGACGGAGAACCGGGTCGTCCTGCTCGAGAGTGATCCGGAGCATTATGATCGGCTTGATGAAGATGCGCTGATCCGCCAGACGCTGGCTTACAGCTCGTATCTCAGGAAAAGCGAAGAACTTGCCGATCTTATCGAGCGACAATTCGAAGAACGAGTCGGCCGCAACAGCCGCGGCGTCAAGCAGGCACCCTTTTATGTGCTGTGGAGTGCGTCGATGCCGTCGATTCTGGTCGAGCTGGGATTCCTCACGAACCGGGACGAAGCACGCTTTCTGGCAAGCGATGATGGGCAGACCTATCTGGCAAGTGCTATTTTCCGGGCCATCCGTGATTTCAAGGAGCAATACGAGCGCGGATTGAACCTCATTACGACAGATTGACTTCTCCTGCCTTTTATGACCGACTCCGCCAGACTCCTACAGGCCGTACGCACGGTTCCGGACTTCCCGGAAGTCGGCGTCCAGTTTAAAGACATCACACCCATTCTTGCAGATGCCGATTTGCTGCTGGAGGCGGTCGATCTACTGGCACAGCCGTACCGCGACGAAGGCATCACTAAAGTCGTCGGCATCGAGGCGCGAGGCTTTATCCTGGGCAGCCTGCTTGCTCGTGAGCTCGGAGCCGGCTTCGTCCCGATCCGCAAACGCGGTAAGCTTCCATACTCGACACACGAGGAGTCGTACGACCTTGAGTATGGCACCGACATCATTGCGATGCACACCGATGCCGTTTCAAGCAACGACCGGGTATTGATTCACGACGACGTTATCGCAACAGGCGGCACGGCCTCGGCGGCATACCGGCTCGTGCGTCACTTCAATGCGGATGCAGTGGGCTACTCCTTCCTGGTCGAACTGTCTTTCCTCAACGGGCGCGAAAAACTGAATCCGGGCGTGCCGGTTCACGTCGTGCTCCCACTCTGATACACCGTCTCCAGGCAGACATCATGCACCAGACTTACCTGATTCGAACATCAAGGCAGCGTTTCTCTCGGCATCTTACGGCCGTACTGGCCCTTGCCGTGATCTTCTCGGCCTGCGACACGCTTGGACCAGGGGATGAGACGGTGGAGTTGACAACCCAGGTTACGATCGATTTCCGACCGACGCAGGAGCAACTGCAGTCGGGTGCGGCCATCGCCGGGACGTCTTCAGTCAATCTCTCCAGCGTTCTACAGAATCAGTACGGCTACAACATCAGCGACGTTGTAGCAGCGCGTGTGAGTAACATCCGCTTCGATCGGGTTCAGCCCGTCGGCGTCAACCTGGATGCCATATTCTCGAGCCTCAACGTCTCGATCAGCGGCGGTAATATGACAGCCGTGGTCGGCCGAACCAGCTCGCCGCCTTCGCGTGACTCGGCCGTGCTCACCATGACAAACAATGACATCTCAAACGCGATCCGTAATCCACCCGCGAGTGTATTCCTGAATCCGGATCCGGCCGGAAATCTCTCCGAATCGAATTACATCTTCCGCGCTGTGATTGACTTTGCTGTGACGGTTGAAGGGATCTGATCGATAACAGAACCGGCCTCCTCACCTGAAACGAGGGCCAGGTACGATGCCCCGACAACGTCTTCGCTTGCGTTCATGTCTGAACGAAGCCGGTACTAAGCGGCCGAACAGGGAGCGGCTTACTTCGTCTTAACGGCGATACAGGAGATCTCGAGCCGCGCCCCCCTGGGCAGGCCGGTAATGGGCACGGCCTCGCGTGCCGGCGGCGCCGCAGAGAAGTAGCGGGCGTAGACTTCATTGACCGTGGCGTAATCGTTCACATCCGTAAGGTAGACCGTACACTGAACGACATTCTCAAACGTCATGCTGGCGCCCTGAAGCACCGCCCCAACGTTCTCCAGCACGCGCTCGGCCTCTTCCTCGATGGTACCGGTAACAAGGCTACCCGTCTCGGGATCGATCGCGATTTGCCCCGAAACGTATAGCGTGTCGCCGGCGAGCACGCCTTGGCTGTAAGGGCCGATGGCGGCAGGAGCGAGCGAAGTTTTTATTCGGGAAATGTGCGCCACAAGCCTCTCATGTCGATGGAATAACAATCGATGATCGGCCTAAATTGACAGCCTGACCCGTCAACGTACAAGCGAATATTACTTAAAGACCTTTAAGGACGAATTAAAGCACCTTCGATTATGGACCTCGGCCTGAAAAATACGACTGCATTTGTGGCTGGATCGAGCGCGGGGCTCGGTTTCTCGGTTGCAGAACGATTGCTGACGGAGGGATGCCGTGTGGCGATGTGCTCGAGAAGTGACGAGCGTATTTCAGCCGCTGCCGCCCGGCTTGCCGAAGTCCATGACGAAGCGGAGGTGCTCCCCCTCACGTGTGATGTTACGAGTGAGGCAGATATAGAGCGGGCGATCGGAGAAACCGCTGAGCGTTTCGGCGGGCTCAACGTTCTCGTGGCAAACGCGGGTGGACCGCCTGCCGGGTTCATCGATGACTTCGATGCCGGCGCATGGCGTGATGCGATGGAGCTCAACCTTATCAGCTCCATCAACCTCGTTCGGCATGCACTTCCACATCTGCGTGAGTCGGCCCGACGAGATGGCTTGGCGCGCATCATCTTCATCACCTCGGTGTCTGCCAAGCAGCCGATCCCCAATCTATATCTGTCGAACGCTGCCCGCGCGGGCGTGATGGGTTTCGCGAAAAGTCTGGCCGAAGAACTCGGCAAGGAGCACATCACCGTGAACTCCGTGCTTCCCGGTTACACGAAAACGGATCGGCTGGCGGATCTGGGGACGTCTACTTCGGAAAGAACCGGCAAGTCGATCGCAGAAGTCGAGCAGGACTGGGCGGCACAGAATGCGATACCACGGCTTGGTGAGCCTGAGGAATTTGCAGCCGCTGTTGCGTTTCTCGCCTCTCGCCCGGCCGCCTACATCACAGGTGTTGCGCTGCCGGTGGATGGCGGTCGGTCGAAGCATCTTCTATAAGATCCCGATCCTGCGGATCTGCATACCGCATCTGAACTATCAGTCGGGCCAATAGATCGCGTGCTTCGCCGGTCGGGAGGTCGGCAATCACAGCGCCACCGGCCGGAGCGCCGGCCGTGTCCACATAGACGGACTCCAGGCCCAGCCGGCGCTGGAAGTACGAACTGCTCGAAAAGAAGGCCTGATGCTTCTCCGGCGGCAGCACCCAGATGGCCTCGCTGAAGACACCGCGCCTCACATACAGTCCGTCCGGCAGTTCGCGGTAGCCCTGCGTGCGATAACGCGACACGGCGTAGTAGAACACGAACGGCAACAGCGCGAGCAGATACAGCGCATCGCCCCATACATACCAGAGTCCGGCAACGGCAAGAATCAGTATCGCGCTGAGCCGGACGAATACGCGGCGCACGTGCAGGCGTGATGAGGGGAGAAACGCCGCCGGCGGATCGAGCGGCCTCACCGAATGCATCACCTCCATAATGTTACTCATCCGCGCGAACGGTATCACACTGTGATGTCCCTGCTGGCTGGCTGAAAAACCCATGGTCTGGACGGATAGCGAGTACCATCCGAATGTTTTTTTCAGCGGATTCGTGCGGATGATATAGGCTTGCACTTTCTCGAGCGGAATCGTGCGCTCGAGCTGCGTAAGGAGCCCCGATCTTATGTGGAGCTTATCGCCGTCGCGCGACAGGTGGAAGCGGTAGTAGCGATTCAGATTACTGACGATGCCGGTGAGCCACGAAAACACAGCGACGATCATAAGCGTCGCGACGCCCACGATGAATGGGGGCATCTCGGCGATGCGGGAAATCCAGCCCGACTGCCGGCCCATCACCCAGTCGACCATCACCTCCACATCCATCCCAAAATACTGGAGGCCGGAAAAGATGACGACGAGGTAGAAGAGTGAGAACCGGAATACGCCGGACAACAAAACTCGGCGCATCGGCATCGAGAACAGTGTCTGGCCTTCTTCGACCAGTTCATCAGCGATGTCGGCCGACGGTACATTTTGCGGCGAACCGCCGGCCGGTGATTCGTCTTGTGTCGTCTCTTCTCCGACCTCAGCCTGGCGCTGGAAGCTCCGCACGACGCCGCGGATTTCGACGGCCTCGTCCTCCTTCACAAACTCGATCACGCCTTCGGCAGCCCTGCTGCCGGCCGTCTGAACCTGGATGCGCGCGAGGCCAAGCAACCGGGCGAGTACGTTACGCTGAATCTCGACATCCTGCACGCGTTCGATGGGGATGTTGCGATGCTGGATATTCAGAATGCCCGAGCGGATCACGATCTCTTTCGGCGTAATCCAGTACCGAAATCGGATGTACTGCAGGATGATCGGCGGGAAGATGAAAACCGTGATGAACGCGATGTACAGCAGCGCCATGTAGATATTAGAGCCGCCGCGAAGCACGGGCAGCAAGAGCAATACCACGGCGGGAACGCTGAGCACGGACCGGTGAACCAGCGTCAACGGGTGCAGCCGGCGCGCCTCACGGTATTTATCGACATCAACCAAACCAGACCGAGCCGTCAAACCGTGTTTTCGAGGATGTAGTGCTTGAGTGTATCGCGCAGGTGCTCGGCTTCCTCCATCTCGAGGCCGGGTACCACCACGTTGTTGCTCTGCGTGCCGGCCGTATGCACGATCAGCTTCCCAAGCGAAAACTCCCGCTCCAGGACGTTCTGCGAGACGTCGAGGTGTTGGATTCGGCGTAAGGGCACCACCGTGTAGACGCGGTTCCAAATGCCACGTCTCAGGAAAAGCTCATCATCGCGGAGTTCGTACCGCCAGAAGCGGTAGCGCAAGGAGGGGATGACCACGATGATCGTCGTACCGATGACGACGGCGATCAGCGTCCGGACGCCCGTCGGGAGCCATCCGCCGTCGCCGCCGAGAACCTGGAAGACGTCCAGGATGGCTACGGCGATCATCACGAGGCCCCAGAAGATCCCGAGCGAGATGCGCCAGACGGTGCGGATGGAGGGATGAAGCGGCTTCATCGATGAGGGAAGTTGATGCGCGCTTGTTGACCGCGACCGCCCACTCAGGTTTCATGTGCCTGCGGTAGACGCATGCCGGAAGCCTCGACCCGATGTCGCGCCGGGGCTTGCTTGTCATTCGTTCCTATGCGCTTCGGCCCTCATATGCCCAGCCGAATAGCCCGTGCCGAAACACGCCTCCTCAGGCGATGCTGCCTGTCCGCTGCCGACGTACATCCCCACAGAAGCCTGTGCCGATTACTTGTACAACTGCTGCGCGGCGAGTACGAGAAACATGAAGTTGCTCGAGCCTCCTCCCATCACATACTCCACTTGCTGCCAGAGATAGGGGAAGTGCTTGAGTTCGGGAAAGTCGGGCTGGATGAGCGCTGTGCCTGAGACAGAGCCGCCGGGGATGTACCACCAGTCGGCGCGATTGAGGCCGTAGCCCGTCGTAATTGAACTCGAGCCCACGCCCGACACGAACGAAGCGGTGTTGCTGCCCGGGTTGACGCCGAGGACAAAGTTCATCGCGTTCAGCATGTACTCCGGCCCGACGATGTCAGGAAAGGCGCGGTGCAAATGGTACTGCCGCACGCCGAATTCCTGGATACCCCATCCTGCACCCCATATACCCGGTTGGTAAGGCACGCCATACGGCGTATCTCGCTGAAGAAGTTCGATACGCTGATGATGTTCACGCACGGCATCGCGGATCGCCGATTCGAAGACGTCGTCGTCCAGGAAAGGCAGCGCACGCCCCACGGCCCAGCCGATCGAAGCGATACGTGCCACGATGGGCTCGCGGTGTTCGAGCAGGAAGGCGGCGTAGTCGTGATGCCCCGTCGTCAGGAGGAGCTCAACAGCCGCAATCACGCGGTCGTCGAAGCCGGAATCTGGTGCGCGGTCATGCTTCCAAAGCGCCTCGGCTGCCGATGTGCTCTCATGGGCCATCCGCGGATTGTACTCGGCGAGCACGCGACCGGCAATCGCCAGGGCAGCAATCCCCTTGTATTCGCGCGACGGATGAACTTCTGTGAAGACCCAGCGGTCGTCGGGAATCGACGAGTGGGTGGCCGTTCGGCCGCCCTCCGGCAGGTCAGCGTCGAAGAGGAGATTGTCCGAGTAATTGAGCGGATCTCCGATGAGGCGGTATTGCTCGAGCGTCGGAACGATGATGCCGCGGTAGAGGCGGCCAAGTGCCTTGTATCCGCCGAGCACAGTCAGTACGCCGTGCTCGATTTGCTGCAGCAGGTCGGGCACACCGTCCGGCTCGTGAATGCGGACGAGGCGAGATTCCTGATCGATGAACGTGTTGTCGTGATCAACGCCGAACGACTCGTAGGCAGCCGACAGGATATAGACTTCGTCGGCCTGCGATTCGATACGCAAATCGTCGTCGCCCGCGTCGTGCCAGCCGCCGCGATCCAGTCCCGGCACATGGTCGCCGGGCTCAAACCGCGTGAGCGTCGATGGCCCCTGCACATATCCATCGAAATGATTCATCTCGACGGGCGCCATCCGTGCATCGTCGAGATGACACGCGCCGTGCCAGGTGCGGTAGTTCTCTTCCACACGCATGTGGCACATCTGTACCGGCAGGAAATACTCAAGCGTCGGCTGCCAGACGTGCCGGTCGAAGACGTCGTCGGCGATTCGAAACGGATGCGTGCGCACATCCCCATATTCGACGACGTACATCCCCGGATCTCGGACGTCACTGAAGTCGAACTGGAGGTAATCATACCGGAGAAATCGGCCCCACTCGCTCGGTGCTCCGGTTAAGGCTTCGGTGAAGCCGCCATCCTCCGAGACACGCATAATGCGTGCTGCGGCGCGTTCGTCTACGCGCGGATCCAGCTCGATTACGGCCACTTTCGGCTGTTGCGGATGATACCCGACCTGCGACACTTGAACGACAGGGCCGTGTCTCCACTCCGGGTCGCCGTGGGGTTCGACGTACCATTGAACCGCGGCCACAGTCGCGTTTCTCGGGATGGGCGATCGAACGATGAACCAGCCGTTGTTGTGCTGCATGCGCCCGTCCAGCAGTTGCAGGTCACCAGTGAGGCTTTCGATAGTGAGATGCCGATGTTCGGCTTCGGGAGCGACGGACAGCTTGCGGCCCTCGGCAAGCGCAAGCGGAACGATGTTGCCTTCGGCATCATGGGCAACCGGACCGTTCGGCTGAAGCGGGAAAATTCCGGAGGCGTCATCCAGGTACCAGCTCCTGCCGAACAGCGCCGTAGGGAAAAGCTCGAGGTTGAAGCCGACGCGGCCGATCCATTCCTCAGGCAGCGGACGATCGAGGTCCACGGTAATCAGAAATCCTTCACCCTGCGGCTCGACGCTGATATTATAGACGAACGTGAGATCCGGATAAATCAGCGGGTTGAACCCTTGCATGTGCTTGCTCGAATCCGGGTACATCAACGCCGCGGTGATCTTGCCGGCATCCCCATCAACAAGCCTGTCGAGCTCTTTTGGAACGGGAGCCCATTGTCCCGGCGCGGCTTCGAGCCTGATGTCGCCATTGCTGGCGATACGTTCGCCGTGCTGGATGACACTCACTCCGCCCTGATGACCTTCCGGATAAAAATCCTGAAACACCATCACGCTCACACCCGGCTTCTCAAAGTACTCGAGATCATTCAGTTGAAACCCGTGCTGCGCATGAACCAGCGTCGACGGAATAAAGAGCAGCAACACAACGAGCAGTTCGCGGGTGCGCTTTATCAGGAGGAGCGGTGGGTACATAGCGTCGGAGGAGATATGGCCGGGTTGGTTGCTTCAGTGTGCCGCGGCTTCGAGCCTGCGGATGACGTTCATCAGCGCGCGTCCATCGTGATAGGCGCCTTTCCAGATATGCGACTTCGGGCCCACGGCAAATTCGGGTTGCTTATCGATGCCGCCCTCGAACCATCCCCCATAAACCGGGTCGACGAGGTAACCGCGGATGTAGGCCCAGAGATCGAGGAACCGGAGGTCGTATCGATTCGGGTCGTCTGGGAATTCGTCGGCCATCAGAAGAAGCGTGTTCAGCCCTTCGGCCTGCGCCCACCAGTTCTTGGTCGCCCGAATAACCTGCGGCGAACTCTCCCCTTCGAAGTAGTATCCGGCGTCGACAAATCCGCCGACATCCTCATCCCACCCGAACTGCAGTGCGTGGTCGACCATCTTCTTGGCGGCCGAAAGCGTCATGCCTCGATCGAACATCCCGGCTACATCTGATGCTTCGAGCATCAGGTATGCTGTCTCGACGTCGTGACCGTACGAGACGTGGTCGAAGTAATAGTTGGCTTCGCGTACGGCATCGGATGAGTCGCGGTAGGAGATCGGCTGCCAGTCGGCCGTGAAGAACAACGTGAGGAATCCGGGTTCGACCGTCAGGGTGTCGCGTATAAGCTCGAGCATCTGCCGAAGGCGCAAGCCCAGGTGCTCATCCGGCCAGACCTGGTACAACTCGGTGAACGCCTCGAGGATGTGGATACTGGAGTTCTGATCCTTGGGCGGCGTGGCATTGTAGCCGTCGCGCAAGGCCGTACCGTCTCGGCCAATGAACTGAAAATAACCGCCATGCCATGCATCATATGCATGGTGGTCGAGCCATCGGAATGACCGTTTCGCGAGTTCGAGCGCTTCCGGATCACCTGATGCATGGTAATAGGCGGCAAGCCCGTATATCGCGAATGCAATTCCATATGCCTGCTTGACGAACCGGCCGTCGTCTTCGGGAATCGGTTGCCCCTCACGCGTGACCATCATATAAAAGCCGCCATGCGCATCATCCCACATCACATCCTGCAAGAACCGGTAACCGTGCTCGGCCCAGGGTAGGAACTCGGATCGATCGGGAAAAAATAACGCTGCCCGTGAGAGCGTCCACAGGTGACGCGCCTGCGTGACGAGCATCTTGTCCTGCGCACCGCTCGGCTGCCAGCGACGGTCCAGATCACTCAGATATCCACCTTCCTCAAAATCAAGCACGGACGGATACCACCGATCAAGCAGATCAGCCTTCAACGCGTGCCTTACATGGCCGGCGAGTGCCGCCCTGACCTCGGCCGTGAGAGCCGGCGACTGAGCCTGTGCCACTGCGGTCATCCATATCGGGGGCATCCTGCGGGAGAGGTCGCAAGCCCCGGTAACCGCTGCAAATAAAGCAGCAGCGATGATTGCGCGGAGTATCGGCGGACGGAGAGTCATACGGAGGGTTAGAGATGATCGCATGCAAACTTATCCAGTCGCCAACTTTAATCAAATTGATTTAATAAAGCCGTTGGGTCAGTAGGTCAGAGACGGAAATCCTCTCTTATCAATGGATGGCGTATTGATCTACGCTGTTCAACGGCCGATCTTAAGGCGATCCATCCTTCATTACCGATCTCCTCCGCCATGTCTCGATTACTCGTCCTCTGCCTGGCCATCTGTCTGTCATTGATGATCGTGCCCGATGCCACGGCCCAGCTTTCTACGGCGCGCTTGTTTGGAGATGGGATGGTGATGCAGCGTGGCCACGCCGTTCCTGTTTGGGGCGAGGCCCCGGCGGGTGCTGAGGTTCTGGTGGGATTTCACGGCGTGGGATCCGGCCGCCAAGAGCTCATCGCGACAGCAGACGCCGAGGGCACATGGCGCGTCGAACTTCCGGCCATGGAAGCGGGCGGACCTTACACCATGACGATTGAATCGGGCAACGAGAGCCTCCGGTATAGCGACATCTGGATCGGAGACGTTTGGGTTGGCTCGGGCCAGTCAAACATGGAATGGACCGTTGCCGACTCCGATAATGCGGACGCCGAGATTGCGGCGGCCAATGATCCGCTTATCCGCCACTTCAAGGTGCCCCAGTCGTGGTCGTATCAGCCGGAGGATGAATTGGCTGGAGGAGAATGGGAGGCAGCGAGTCCGGCGACTGTTGGCGACTTCACGGCGGTCGGTTATTACTTCGCACGCGAGCTGCGCGAGCATGTCGGGGTGCCGATCGGAATCATCAACTCATCCTGGGGCGGTAGCCGTCTGGAGCCGTGGATGAGCGCGGAGTCGCTTGGCATGGATGAATCTGCCGTTGCAATGCTGCAGGAAGAGGAGAGTGAATACGGCCGCCGCATTATCGCAAGTCTTACCCGGCGCCTCGGCGAGCTCCCCACCCAGGATGCCGGCCTCGTCGATGGCGTGGCGCACTGGGCCGCGGTGGATGAAGATGACACAACGTGGGACGTCATCAATGTACCGGGTGTCTGGGAGGAGCAAGGTTATGACGGGATGGACGGCGTGGCCTGGTACCGGACATCGTTCAATCTGACGGAACAAGAAGCATCGTTCGACCTGCGCCTGCACCTTGCGATGATTGACGACGCGGATATCACGTACGTGAACGGGCATGAGGTTGGACGCGGGATGGAGTATAACAGAGCTCGTATTTACGACGTGCCGTCATCGGCTCTTGTGCCTGGAAGTAATGTGCTCGCGGTGCGAGTGACGGACTTCCAGGGCGGAGGCGGCATCTACGGCAGCGCGTCTGACGTGTACGCCGAAACGAGTGATCGGCGAATTGATCTGGCAGGGGAGTGGCGCTTCAAAGTTGGAGCGGTCACGATGAACCTCGAAGGCCGCAAAAATGCCGTGCCGACGTTGCTCTACAACAAGATGATCCACCCGATGCTCGACTTCCCCATTGCCGGCGTGATCTGGTATCAGGGTGAGTCGAACGCATATCCGGGCCAGGATTATGAGTACCGTGATCTGTTTAAGACGATGATCACCGACTGGCGCGATAAATGGAATGTCGGCGACTTCCCATTCCTGTGGGCACAGCTCGCCAACTACATGGACGCAGACGAGCAGCCGGCGGAGAGCAACTGGGCGGTACTGCGCGAATCCCAGACAGCGGCGCTCGAATTGCCCGCCACAGGGCAGGCTGTGATTACGGATATCGGCGATCCCAACGACATCCACCCGCGCAATAAACAGGATGTCGGGCGCCGGCTTGCGCTCGCGGCTCGCAAGATCCTCTACGGCCACGACGTCGTGCACTCGGGTCCGATGTACGCATCCCACGAAACCCGGGACGGGCGCATCGTGATCTCGTTCGATCACGTGGGCGGCGGACTGGAGGTCAGGGGAAATGAATTAGGCGGATTCGCCATCGCAGGCGATGACGGACGGTTCGTGTGGGCAAACGCGACAATTGACGGGGATACCGTTGTCGTCTGGAGCGTCGACATCAGCACACCGGTCGCGGTCCGCTATGCATGGGGGGATAATCCCGACCGCGCTAACCTGTACAATGCAGAGGGCCTGCCGGCGGCATCGTTCCGGACAGACGCGCCTTGATTGCCGCTCCGTAAACGACTGAAAACAAGAAAGCCCCGACGCCTATGGTGCCGGGGCTTTCCCTTATTAAAGGATATCAGGGCCTCCTTATGAAACGAGCTTCGCCTCCAACTCGATCTTCACGGAGTTTAGCGCCTGCGAGACGGGACAGTTCTTCTTAGCACCTTCGGCCTGCTCGAGGAACGTGGCTTCGTCGATGTTTGGGACTTTTGCATCCGTCCGCAGCACGATACGAGTGATTCCGAATCCCTCGCCCTGCTTCTCAAGATGCACGGTTGCCTCGGTATCGACATGGTCGGGCACGAAGCCCGCTTTGCTCAGACTGGCCGAGAGTGCCATCGAGAAGCAGCCTGCATGCGCGGCTGCGATCAGTTCCTCGGGGTTCGTCCCCGTTCCTTCCTCGAAGCGCGATGAAAATGAGTACTGGCCCTCGTAGGCGCCACTCTGCATTTTCATCGTGCCGTTTCCACTCTTCAGGTCGCCGCTCCAGCGGGCCGTGGATTTACGTGCGGGCATTGCTTATTACGGATAAAAGGGTGAAACAGATTTCGTGTGGCGGGCGCAATAGGTATGAGGCCTGAACGCGCCCTGAATTCGTCAAGATCGGATAAGGATGATGGCGAATACATGCATTCTAGCACAAATTGCGTAACATATTCCAGACGCATTGTTTAACCGAACCCACGTGGCCTTGCGATCCCACCAGAGCGATGACAATAGCAGCGAGATGCTGCTCGACGATTTATCGCAAAAGCTCGGAATATCGTCTCAGACCCTGGTCGGGTGGATCGATCGCCGCCTCGTCGAGGCCAAGCTCAACTGGTCGCTCTCGAAGGACAACGTGGAGATGCGGACCATTGAACTGGAGGAGGATACCCTGCAGTTTCTTGAGACATTCGCCGCGGATTACAGAAAAGAGACAGTGACACGCCCCGAGGCACGGCGGCTTCTCAAGAATGCAGACGCCCGCGTGGTCAAACGGCTGATCCGCGCGGGATCAATCGATACCGTCCAGGTTGGCGACGAACTGCGCGTGGTCGTAGGATCGATCGAAGACTATCTCATCCAGCGCGAGCAGAACGGCGGAGAATAGCTGGGCCCACATCCCACAACAAAATCGACGCAAGCAGGTAACGTCGGGCGCTACGTCAACAAGCAATACCGATAAAATCGAATGGAAATGACAGTCACCGGCGCAGAGGAAGTTCGATGGGACCTGACCGATCTCTATGCCGATGTCGACACGCTCGAGAACGACCTCGCACAGGCAGATGATGACGCGGACGCCTTTGCCGACGATTATCGTGATCAAGTCGCGCAGCTCGACGCTGAAGGCCTTGCAACTGCGCTGGCACGATACGAAGCGCTGCAAGATCGGCTCGGACGCTGCTACACGTACGCATACCTGAATTGGTCGACAGCGACTAACGATGAAGCTCGCGGCGCGTTGCTGCAACGTGTGCGGGAAGCCTACACGCGCATCGCGCAGAAACTCATTTTCTTCGAGCTCGAGTGGTCGAAAGCCGACGACGACCACGCCGACGCGCTGCTGCGGGACCCGCGTTTGGAGCAGTACCGGCACTACCTCGAGCTGGAGCGCCTGCACCGCAAGTACCTCTTGACCGAGCCCGAGGAGAAGATCCTCGCTGAGAAATCGATCACAGGCGCATCGGCCTGGAATCGGTTCTTCGACGAAATGATGGGGGCCGCTCGCTTCATCCTGGACGGCGAACCGCTGTCACAACAGGAAATCCTGGCCAAGCTGTACGATTCTGACCGCACCCTGCGCCGCCGCGCAGCGCTCGCGTTCACCGAAGGTCTCGTTGAACGGAGACAACAGCTGAGCTTCGTCTTCAACACGCTGCTGGCCGACAAAGCCTCGAACGACCGACTCCGCGGCTTCGAGCACTGGCTGAAGAGCCGTAACATCTCGAACGAGGTCGAGGATGAGACTGTGGAGGCGCTCATCGCAGCGGTGACGTCTCGGTATGATCTTGTCGAGCGCTTTTACAGGCTAAAGGCGCGTCTACTCGGCCTGGATGACATGATGGATTATGACCGGTACGCTCCCGTCGGGGAGTCAGACCGTCATTATGATTGGGATGAAGCGCGTGAACTGGTTGTGTCGTCGTATAACGATTTCCACCCGCGGATGGGGGAAATCGCAGCAAAGTTTTTTGACGAACGGTGGATCGACGCGCCGGCAACACCGGGCAAGCAGGGAGGAGCGTTCAGCCACGGCGCGGTGCCGAGTGCTCATCCGTACGTGCTGATGAACTACACCGGCAAGATCCGGGATGTCCAGACATTGGCGCACGAACTCGGGCACGGCGTCCATCAGTACTTGTCCCGGAAGCAGGGCGTGCTCCAGGCCGGCACACCGCTGACAACGGCAGAGACGGCCTCCGTATTCGGAGAGATGCTCGTCTTCCAGCGGATGATGCGTCGGGAGGAGGATCCGAAAACGCGGCTCGCAATGCTTAGCGGCAAGATCGACGACACCATTGCCACGGTCTTCCGGCAGGTGGCCATGAACCGGTTTGAAGATCAGATCCACAACGAACGGCGTACGAGCGGCGAGCTACCGGCTGAGCGTTTTTCGGATGTGTGGATGGAGACGCAAAACGACATGTTCAAGGGCAGCGTCACGCTGGGAGAGCATTATCGACACTGGTGGAGCTACATCCCCCACTTCCTGCATTCTCCGGGGTACGTCTACGCCTACGCCTTCGGCGAATTGCTCGTCTTCGCGCTGTATGCGCGTTACCAGCAGGTGGGCGAATCCTTCGCTGAAGATTACATCGGACTGCTTGAATCGGGGGGCTCGGATTGGCCCCACGTGCTCGTCGGTAAACTCGGCGTGGACCTCACCGACCTGTCATTCTGGGAGAAAGGCATGCTCGAGATCGAAAAATTGATCGAACAGGCGGAGGCGTTGAGTTAGCGTCATGCGATGGGCTCTGAGCTGTGAGCGGCGATAAGTTCTGAGGGGAGATCAGCTCTGAGGGGCGATGAGCGGCGAGCTTTGAGCGATGGGCCATGAGCAATGAGCCGCGAGCAATGAGCGATGGGCCATGAGCGGCGAGCGATGAGCACCGAGCGATGGGCGATGGGCCATGAGCGGCGAGCGATGAGCTCCGGGCGATGGGCGATGAGCTCCGAGCGATGGGCGATGAGCAATGAACCGCGAGCGTTGGCCGATAAGCTCCGAGAGATGGGCCGTTGGCTCGAGCAATGATCGCTGAGCAATGAGCGCTGATGGTTTCGGACGACTAACGGCTAGGAGCTTAGCCCTTACAGCTACTGCTCACAGCTCAAAGCTCACCGCTCAAAGCACACAACTCAATGCTCACACCGCTCAAAGCACACAGCTCAAAGCTCACTGCTCAAAGCTCACTGCTCAAAGCTCACTGCTCACAGCTCACAAGCTTACCGGCCGATCTGCAGCATCTCACGCGGTGCGTCGCTCAGGCTCTCCGCACCGTCCGCTGTGATGACGACATCGTCTTCAATACGCACACCGCCGCGGCCGCGCAGATAAATGCCCGGTTCAATCGTGAAGACCATGCCCGGCTCCAGCTTCATGTCGTTCCCCGCACGGATATACGGCTCCTCGTGCGACTCCAGGCCAAGCCCGTGCCCCGTCCGGTGGATGAAGCATTCTCCGTATCCGGCGCGTTCGATCACACCCCGTGTTGCGGCGTCGACATCGCCGACAGCCACGCCCGGACCAGCCACGGCACGACCGGCGGCGTTCGCCTCAGCGACGATTGTGGCAATATCCGCCAGTTCGCCAGAGACCTCCCCAAACGCATACACACGGGTGAGATCCGACATATAGCCGTCGATATTGGCGCCCCAGTCGATCAGCACGAGCTGATTCTGCTCGAGCGTTCGGTCCCCCGGTGATGCATGTGGGTTCGCGCTTTCGGCTCCGAAGGCCACGATGGGATCGAACGGCAACTCGGCAGAAGATCCGAGCCGCAGCATGTGCCGGATCAGCTCCGAGGCAACGTCCTTTTCGGTCATCCCTTCACGAATCTCCTCGACGGCCGCCGATACTGCGTCCTGAGCCACATGTACGGCGCGGCGGATCGATGCGATCTCAGCTTCATCCTTGTACATGCGCATCGCCGCAATGACCGCTTCGGCATCCTCAAATCGCGCCTCTGGTGCAGCCTTCTCAAGCAGGCGTAGTTCGAGAAAACGCAAAACGCGAGGCTCTACGCCGATCCGCTTTCCATTAAGGCCTGCTGCGCGGACACCCTCGGCAAACACACCGGCCCAGGTCGATACATCTTCCCCATACAGGTAATGCGTCAGCTCGTATTCGACCGCATCGAGCTTGGCAGCCTCGAGCTCCGGCAAGATGATGACCGGCTGATGTCCCGGCCGGAAGATCATCACCACAGGCCGCTCGCTGAGATGAAAACCGAGCCCGCTCAGATAGCCCAGCGTCGGGCCGGGATTGACGATGAGGGCGTCGAAACCCGCCTGCTCAATGAGATTATCGAGCCGTTGATGGCGCGCGCGAATAAGAGAGGTGTCCATAGGAAATCAGATTGATTCGTGCCTTGGAACGATACGGGATATGTGCCGAGAGTGCGCGTGGGTCGGTGGTTTTCCTTCCAAAATCATATCTTTTAGTGTGGATTATACCGTTAGGCGTGGCATCTTATATGGCATCTTATGAACTATGACGCCCGAGCGCGTCTCATACAGACGCCGGTCCTCTCCGCACATCTGTTGTCCTCGTCGGTAAATCCGTAACGCGCGCAGTCTTTGATGATGTTTATCGCTTTCGGCGTTAACCACGAAACGGCTCCTGTCCGCGTACGCGAGCAGGTTGCGATGAATGAGGCGCACCTTCGCTCGGTGTATCGGAGAGCCGTTGAAGAGGGGATTGAATGCGTCATCGTCTCAACGTGCAACCGCACCGAAGTGTATCTCGTGGGCGATGCACGTGATGCGGCACGCGTAAGGGAGCTGATAACCGAGGAGACGCGGGCCGACTGGCCGAGCGAATACGGCTTCAATCTCAAGGATGAAGAAGCCGTCCGCCATGTGCTTGGTGTGGTGATGGGGCTGAATTCGCTGGTTCTCGGCGATGCTCAGATCTTCTCTCAGGTCAAACAGGCGTATCAGGTAGCCGTTGATGAGCAGGCTGTCGGCACGGTCCTCCATCGTTTGATGCATACGGCATTTCGGGGGGCGAAACGCGTCATCGCCGAGACGCAGCTGACCAGCGGCAATGCGTCCGTTTCGGGCGCCACTGTTGCCATCGCTCGGGATTTCTTCTTCCGCCGGGGAGAGGAGCTGGCCGATAAGCGCGCCTTCGTCATCGGCGCGGGACAGATGGGCCGGCTCGCCGTCGAAGCATTGCGGAGCGCAGGCGTGGACTCGGTTCAGGTGACCAACCGCACGGCCGACCGCGCGCGGCATACGGCAGCTACGTACGGTGCCGCAGTCGTAGCATGGGAGGAACGCCACGCCGCCGTTGACCATGCCGATATTGTGGTCGTGGCAACCGGTGCCTCGGCTCCGATCTTGTTGGGAAGCAAATTGAACCATCGCGCGACACCGGCCGTCGTCTTCGATATTTCGGTACCCCGGAATGTCGACCCCGAGATCAGATCGTTGGACCGATATCATCTCGTGGATCTGGACGTGCTGAACGAGATGCTTGTCAAGTCCGAGCGGGTGCGCAAGGAGTCGGTTCCCGCTGCCGAGTCTATCCTCGCTGAACTGCTTGATGAGTTCGTCGCGTGGGTGTTTCATTACCAGGCAATGAATCCTGCTGTGAGCGCGATAGCAAGTGCTTTCGAGCACATTCGCCGGCAGGAGATCGATAAACATGCGCACCGCTTTTCCGAAACCGATCGTGAGGAGCTCGACGAACTGACCCGATCGATCATGCAGAAGCTGCTCGCGATCCCGATCGTTAGATTAAAATCCGCGAGTCCTGAAAGCATCAACTTCACGAAAGGCATCGAGCTGCTGCATTACTTGTTCTCGCGGATCGGATGTGATGATGCCGAGGCAGCGCCGAAAGATCTCGCCTCAATCCTAACCGCCGATAGCTCGGCACAGACGAGAGCCTCCGAGCTCCTGGCCGGCCGGCTTGCAGATCCAGCCTCCGACACTTCCGTAGACCCAACATTAGTCAAGTAACCTTCGGTACGTCGGCTCTGCTTGACGCCTGTGTACGGAGGATGCCGCCATGAATGAAGTTGTACGCATCGGTACCCGATCGAGCAAACTGGCCCTCTGGCAGGCGCATCATGTTCGGGATGCCCTGGCCGACGCCGGATACCAGACCGACGTCATCACCATATCCACCAAAGGCGACGAGATTCTCGACGTCCCGCTTGCCGAGATCGGCGATAAGGCGCTCTTCACGAAGGAGCTCGACCTCGCCATGCTCGACGGCCGTATCGACCTGGCCGTCCACTCGTTGAAGGACCTCCCGACGACGCTCCCCGACGGACTCGAACTCGCCGCCGTTACCAAACGAGAAGATGCCGGCGATGCATTTGTGGCGCACCCGGATTTTGAGGGAGGCCTCGACGATTTGCCGCAGGGTGCGACGATTGCAACGTCATCACTTCGGCGGCGGGCTCATCTTAAAGCGTGGCGCGCGGATCTGAACGTGGTGCCCGTCCGAGGAAACATCGGCACCCGACTTCAGAAGCTCGACGAAAGCAACTGGCACGGTATGATTCTGGCGTCGGCCGGACTCATCCGCCTCGGCCTGGTCGACAGAATCCGGCATACCGTGCCGCAAGAAGTCATGATACCGGCCGTGGGTCAGGGAGCGCTCGGCATTGTTGCAAGGCAAGGGGATGAGCGAATCCGTACGATGCTCCGCCAGAGGCTGCATCACGAAGAGACGTACGACTGCGTCACGGCTGAGCGGGCCTTCTTGAGAACACTCGAGGGCGGATGCTCGGTGCCGATAGGGGCGCATGCACGAGCCGATGAGAAATCGATCCGGCTCGTCGGATCCGTAGCTTCGCTCGACGGCACGCAACAGTTTCGTGACGAGAGGAAAGGAAGTCGGGCATCCGCCGATATTATGGGAACCACCTTAGCAACAGAATTGCTTCAACAAGGAGCCGACGGGCTTCTGGCCACCTTTCGCGCTTCCAGGCGCTAATCATATGGAGCTGAATATTCGACCAGTCTGGCTGCTTCGCGAAGCGCTTCCAGACGATCCGTACGAAGCCCGACTGCGAGACATCGGGTTCCAGCCGTTTTCGATCCCGGTTCTCGATTATCGGTCGATCAACGAAGACAGGTGTGCGCAGCGTTTGGCGCACCCCGAGCGCTACGGCGGGCTTCTCATTACGAGTCCACGCGCCGTTCGCATCGTTCAGCGCTCTCTGGAGAACCTCGCGCTGGATGTCGCCGAGAAGTGGTTGAAGCGGCCCGTGTACACCGTAGGGCCGCGAACGGCCGACGATCTGCGGCGCATCGGCTTTGAGCCCGTCGGCGAGGAAACGGGAATAGGACGCGAGCTGGCCCCGTTTATCCGCGATCACTACCTCGCCGTTCTGCCGCTTCTCTTTCTGTCGGGAAATCGCCGGCGCCCTGAGTTGCCGGCCGCGCTCGACGACTATGGCATCGCGTTCGATGAGGTGACGATTTATCGGACGATCTTGCGTGACTTCACCCGGCCGGAAGCTGATCCCGAGTGGATCGTGTTCTTCAGCCCGTCCGGCGTGGATTCGTTCCTGCGGCAGGAGACGATCCCCCCGGGCGCAAATCTCATGGCGATCGGTCCCACGACGGCGGCGGCTCTGCGAGACGTAGGCCTCGACGTAACGTCAGTCGCGGAGGCACCCACGCCCGAAGCGGTCGAAGAGGCGATGGCCGCACTTACCGGTTCGCGCTGACGCGCATCACGTCCGCAAACGCGGCCGTAGCCTGAGTAGGGTCGTCGGCTGTGGTCACGGCCGTCATCACAGCTACGCCGTGGGCGCCGGCGTCCAGCACTTCACGCGTCCGTTCGGGCGTAATGCCTGCAATGGCGATCACGGGGATCGATACGGCTTCAACGGCTCGCCTCAGGCCTTCAATCCCTTTGACGGAGGCGGGGTTGGACTTGCTGCCGGTGTGATAAACGGGACCGAATCCAACGTACGTCGCACCTTCACGTTCGGCTTGTCGTACCTGCTCCGTTGTCGTTGCCGTTGCACCGATGATCGCATCGGGTCCGAGGACCTTCCGCGCGAGCGCAATCGGATAATCGGCTTGCCCGAGATGCACCCCGCTCACGCCCTCGATCAACGCGAGATCCACCCGATCATTGACGATGAGCGGGACGTTGGCGGCTGCGCAGACCTCAACAATTCCCTCAACCTGAACGATTAAGTGCCGCACACTGCCGAACTTCTGCCGGAACTGAATCACATCGGCACCTCCAGCAACGGCGAGGCGGGCAAGCTCAGCGTGCGAATAGCGTTGCTGGAAGAAGAAGTCAGTAAGAACGTGTAGCCGTCCGATCGGCATAGCCTGCAAGACTTGGATAACAGAAGGGTGCGAGCCTCGAAGGTATGAATTCAGCCGACCTTGGGCAGCATGCTCAATCGATCTTTCAAGCGGCGATCAAACGAGTACGTCCGAACTCGTTGATGCGGCAGTCCGGCGTCCGCGCGTTGATCCTGGACGCCGTGCGAGATGCAAACCGCGTTGTTATTGTGGGATTTGGGAAAGCGGCTGCAGCAATGGCGTGTGGTCTGGAGTCCATCGACGAGTTGACGATCGATTGCGGATCGGTCGTCGTGCCGGCAGCTTATCTCCGAAACCTGCCTGCTGAGCATCAGCCCCGGTCGATCGAATTGCTGCCCGGCGGCCATCCGCACCCGACCAGCGACAGCGTTGCGTCTGCGCGCAAGCTCATGGGCCTGGCATCATCTGCTGAGGAAGAAGATGTCGTAATTGTGCTTATATCAGGTGGCGGCTCGGCGCTCTTCGCTGATTTTGCGGACGGTATTTCACTCGATGACGCGCTTCGTCTGAACAAGCTTCTTCTCGCGTCCGGCGCTTCTATCGATGAGGTTAATGCGGCTCGAAAGCACATCTCGAGCGTGAGCGGCGGACGACTTGCCGCGGCGATTCACCCCGGCAGATCGATCTCGCTGGCGATTTCGGATGTGCGAGGCGACGACCCTTCCGTGATCGCGAGCGGGCCCACCGTCGCCGATTCATCAACCTATCAGGATGCGATTAACGTTATCGAAAAATATCGTCTTCAGCGTGCCCTTCCTGAATCCGTGCTTACACACCTGCAGGGCGGCTTGAGACGCGATTTATCGGAGACGCTCAAGCCCGGGGATCCCCGCCTTCGCCGCGCATCGTATCGCATGATCGCGACGAACCGCGATGCGCTCGACGCCGCCGCGGACGAGGCTACGGCTCTGGGATATGACGTCATCCTCGAGCCGGATTCGCTGGTGGGGGAGGCGTCCGATGCCGGCCGTGAAATCGGGCGCCGACTGGCCGGACTTCAGGTGGACAAGCCGACGTGCCTGCTCATGGGCGGCGAGACGACGGTCACGCTGGCTGCCGATCATGGCCGCGGGGGACGCAATCAGGAGCTCGCACTCGCGGCATCACTTGATCTTGCTTCGTCGTCAAGCCCCTGCCTCGTACTTGCCGCAGGCACCGACGGCATCGACGGCCCGACGACTGCAGCCGGGGGGATCGCAGATCATCTTTCGTCAGCACGTGCCCGCGATGCCGGAATTGACATCAACGGTGCGCTACGCCGCAATGATGCCTATCCGGCGTTGCAGCAACTGAATGCGCTTGTAGAAACCGGACCCACGCATACAAACGTGATGGACATCCTGATCGGGCTGAAGCTGCCCGGCTGACACCTGAATCCACACATCGAGAGATGTCCTGGGCCAGAACCATTTGTGTCCCGGGCAGAGTATCCGACTCGAGCTTCCCTTAACAATTGCCCCCGATGAACCGACTGAGCCGCGAGAAAAGCCCGTACCTGCTCCAACACAAGGACAATCCCGTCGACTGGTATCCATGGTCGGAGGAAGCGTTCGACGCGGCGCGCAGGCAGGACAAGCCGATCTTCCTGTCTATTGGTTACGCGACGTGCCACTGGTGTCATGTGATGGCGCACGAGAGTTTTGAGGACGAGGAGGTCGCTCGTCTCATGAACGATGCGTTCATCAACATCAAAGTCGACCGAGAGGAGCGGCCGGACGTCGACCAGATCTACATGACAGTCTGCCAGATGGCAACGGGCCGAGGCGGCTGGCCGCTCACCGTCGTCCTCACGCCCGACAAACAGGCGTTTTATGTAGAGACGTATCTCCCGAAGGTAGGTCGCGGCGGGCGTCCTGGAATGCTGGAGTTGATTCCAGCGCTCAAGCAAGCTTGGATTGAGCGGCGGGAGGAGGTCGTCGAATCGGCAACGTCGATTACCTCATCGCTCAAGCGGGCCGTCGGATTACCGGGCGCAGACGAGCTGCCCACCGAGTCCGTTCTCGAGGATGCGTTCACGGCACTCGCGACGCGCTACGATGAGCGGTTCGGCGGGTTTGGCTCCGCGCCTAAGTTCCCAACACCCCACAATCTCCTGTTTCTGCTTCGCTATGCGACGCGGACCGACGATCAAGACGCCCTGACGATCGTCACGAACACACTTCGGCGCATGCGGTCCGGCGGCATCTTCGACCAGGTGGGATACGGATTCCATCGCTACGCCACCGATCAGCGATGGCTTCTGCCACACTTCGAGAAGATGCTTTATGACCAGGCGCTCATGATCATGGCGTACACCGAGGCGTTCCAGGCAACAGGTGATGCTTTCTTCCGAACGACGGCCGAGGAGATCATCGAGTATGTCTTTCGCGATCTTAGCGATGACGCGGGTGCCTTCTACTCGGCTGAAGATGCGGATAGCGAGGGGGAAGAGGGAAAGTTCTATGTATGGACGACGGACGAGGTGCGTGCCGTGCTTTCAGCCGACGACGCACGGTTCGTTCATGATCGGTTCGGGATGGAGGACGGGGGAAACTTCGAAGACGAGGCCACGCGGCGCCGTACCGGGGCCAACGTGTTGCATTCTGACGATCTGGATAAATGGGATGGGGCCGAGCGAGCACGATGGGATCGCATTCGGCAGGACTTGCTGGAGCATCGATCTCGGCGGGCACGGCCGCTGCTCGATGACAAGATCCTGACCGATTGGAACGGCCTCATGATCGCGGCGCTTGCTCAGGCAGGATTCGTCTTCAACGAGCCGTCGTATACGACTCGAGCGGAGGAAGCTGCACGTTTCATCCTCGACAGGTTGTACCTCGACGGACATTTGCTTCACCGATATCGAGACGGCGAAGCGGCCATCGATGGATTCGTGGACGACTACGCGTTCATGATATGGGCGATGCTCGAACTTTATCGGGCAACGGATGAGGTCGCATGGTTCGAGAAAGCAGTGGAGTTGCAGGCCCGACAATCCGAGCTGTTTGAAGATCCCGACGGCGGCGGCTTCTTCTTTACACGAGCCGGCGGCGAAGAACTGCTGGTCCGCCAGAAGGAGTTTGGGGACGGCGCCATCCCGTCTGGAAACTCAGTATCGCTGTACAACTTGATGCGGCTCGGCCGAATGACGGGCAATGTGAGCTACGAAGAATCCGCTACGGCGCTCATCCGAAGCGCCGCCGGACTACTGGCGCAGATCCCGTCGGCCATGACCGGCCTACTCGTGGGGCTCGACTTCTGGCTTGGCCCGTCGATCGAGATCGTGATCGCCGAAGGTGAAGGAACGACCGTGATGGATGAGGTTCTACGAGATCGGTACCTGCCTCGAGCGGTCGTCCTGCGCGTTTCAGAATCCAGCGCCGCCCCGCTTTCTGAACTCGCGCCCTTCACCTCGGAGCAACGATCTATCGGCGGACGCGCTACGGCGTATGTCTGCCGGGACTTTACGTGCAGCGCGCCCGTTACCACCGCCGAAGATTTCCGCGCCGACCTCAAAAACCACATCCGTGTATGAGATCGTCTTTCAGATTGCGGGGAAGATCCACTTCGCGTGGAAGCGCTTCGAGCCTTGTTCTTAGCTTTGCGGCTCCCGTTTCTACATCCAGTTCAAATCCAGCTTTTCATAGCCAATGACATCCGCATACATCATCTCGGCCGTCCGCACACCCATCGGGCGCTTTGGCGGTTCGTTTAAAGATCATTCGCCGGTTGACCTGGCGTCGGTCGTGATGAAGTCGGCACTTGAGCGTGCCGAAGTCTCAGGCGGCGAGCTCGACTTCTACATTTTCGGCAACGTGCTTCGAGCCGGTCACGGACAACTCATCCCGCGACAAGCGGCGATGATGGCGGGAATCCCCGCTGAGGTCGACGGCATGCAGGTCGACATGGTGTGCTCGTCGGGCATGATGGCCGTCATGAACGCTGCGACGATGATCAAGGCCGGTGAGGCGGATCTCGTTCTCGCAGGCGGCACCGAGAGTATGTCGAACACCGGTTTTTACCTCACGTCACGCGCTCGCTGGGGATACAAGTTTCTCCTCGGATCGCCGGAAGGGCTGATGGATCTCATGTTGAACGACGGTCTGACTGATCCCATGAGTGGAGAGGCGATGGGAACGCAAACCGAGCGGCTTGCGGCCGAACATGGTATTACGCGGCGAGACCTTGACGCAATCGCCGCGCACTCGCAACAGCGTTCTGCCGAGGCGAGTGAGAAGGGCTGGTTTGATGACGAAATCGTGCCGGTTGAGATCAAGTCCCGTAAGGGGCCCGTCACGTTAAACCGCGACGAAGGGATCCGATCGGATACCACCCTCGAGAGCCTGGCCGGCCTTCGGCCCGCTTTTCAAAAAGACGGCGTGCTGACGGCCGGCAACAGCAGCCAGATTTCGGACGGTGCGTCCGCACTACTGGTCGCGAGCGAGGCAGCGGTCGAACGGCTGGGCCTCACACCAATGGCACGCATACTCGCCGGCGGATGGTCGGCCGGGGAGTCATGGCGGTTTCCGGAGGCGCCGATCCCGGCCATCGAAAGCGTCCTGAAAAAGACGAAGATGGAGATTGGCGACTTCGACTTGTTCGAGAACAACGAGGCCTTCGCCATCAACAGTATTCTGCTCAATCGAATGTTAAACGTGCCGTACGACAAGTTGAACGTGCACGGCGGCGGCATCGCGCTCGGTCATCCGATAGGCGCATCGGGCGCGCGCATCATCACCACCCTCATTCATGCGATGAAGCGCCGAGGCGATGCTCGCGGACTCGCATCGATCTGTCACGGAACGGGCGGCGGCACGGCAGTCGCAATCGAAATGACTTAAGTTCTCGGGTAGCCTGTCACGTCACGTTGGGGCTCTTGATATCCGGGGAAGATCACGTTCGCTGATGGAAACTGTGCCGAACGGGTTTCGTCGGAGGGGCGATTCATAACATGAACGGTTGGAATGCTCCCCGACGGAATCTGGACGTTCGCGCTTCTCTGCGTCACGTCACTCTTTGCTATCATTAACCCCATCGCCGTTGCGCCGGTTTATTTATCGCTGACGCAAGGGTACGAGGCCGATCGTCAACGGCATACGCTGCGCGTCGCCATCCTGACGGGCATCGCTGTGCTGGTCGTCTTCGCACTGATCGGCCGTGGTATCTTTGCCGTCTTCGGGATCACGATCGACGCGTTTAGAATTGCCGGCGGGCTCGTCATCTTCGGCATAGGGATGGACATGTTGCAGGCCAAGCGCTCGCGCGGCAAGTCGACGCCGGAGGAAACGCGCGAGGCCATGCATCAGGATGATGTCGCCATCACGCCACTCGGCATTCCCATGATTGTGGGGCCTGGTTCCATCACCACCGTGATGGTTCTGATGTCGGGAGCCGAAACGCTGCTTCACATTGTCGCCGTCATCATCGCCGTCTTAATCGTACTCGGCACCATCTACTTCGCACTGCGCTCCGCGCCACGCTTCGTTCACTATCTCGGGAAGTCCGGCCTGAACGTAATCACCCGGATCATGGGTCTATTGTTGACGGTGATCGCAGTGCAGTTCGTGATCGACGGCGTGCGCCCGATCCTTACCAGTATTATTCAGGCCGCGATGGCCTAACGACTGGGTCGTCCACCTGTGCATGATTGTCGGAAAAATTCGGCCTCGGAGGAGGATTGAGCACGTCGGCCTCAGGATCCGTCTCAAGTCCTTTGACCAGACTCACAGCCATCAGCAGGAGTATGATGCAGAACGGAAGACCCATGACGGTCACCACGTTCTGCAGCGCCACGATTCCGCCGGCCAGAAGGAGCACGGCTGCAATCGCTCCTTCCGTAGTCGCCCAGAAGACGCGCTGCCGCGTCGGGGCGTCGGTTCGACCGCCTGCGGTGATCATGTCGACGACGAGCGAGCCTGAGTCGGACGATGTCACGAAGAACAGAAACACCACGATCAGCGCGATCACCGAGACGATCGACGCCAGCGGAAACTGCTCGAGCATCGCAAAGAGTGCGATCGGCATGTTGTTGAGTACGACGTCTCCAAGGCCGGCGCCGCCTCGTTCGAGATCGATTGCCGTATTGCCGAAGACCGTAAACCAGAAAAATGTAAAAAGAGCGGGAGCGATCAGCGCGCCCATCACAAACTCGCGGATGGTGCGGCCTTTCGAGATCCGCGCGATAAACAAACCCACGAACGGCGCCCACGAGATCTGCCATGCCCAGATAAAGAGTGTCCATCGCTCTTGCCAACCGCCGCCACGGTAGGCCTCGGTCCAAAACGCGGTACGAATGAAGTTCTGGAGATAGAAGCCCGTGTTCTGCACGAAGGCACCCATGAGCGACGCCGTCGAGCCGACGATGAATACGAATGCCAGCAAGATTAAGGCGAGGATCATATTCAGCTGACCCAGCCGCCTGATTCCACCATCAAGTCCACGAACGACCGACCAAGTGGCGGAGAGGGTGATGCCGGTTATGACGAACGTCTGAATGAGGGGCGTATTGCCAATGCCCGTCACGTGATCGAGACCGGCTGTGAACTGTGACGCGGCAAGTCCCAACGAGACCGAGACGCCGAATATCGTACCCAATACGGCGAAAATATCGATCGCATGACCGGCGATGCCGTCCGCGCGCTTTCCCAGAAGGGGATAGAATGCGGCGCGGATACTCAACGGATGCCCGCGTCGGAAGGAGAAATACGCCAGCGAGAGTCCCACAAGGCTAAAAACGGCCCAGGCATGTGGCCCATAATGATAGAATGAAAAGTTGATCGCCTCCTGTGCTGCTTCCCTCGTTTGATTTTCCGTAAGCGGACTGTTCATGTAGTGCGTCAACGGCTCGGCAACACCATAGAACATCAGCACGGTCCCAATGCCCGCGGTGAACAGCATCGCAAACCAGGTCGCATTGCCGTAGTCCGGCTTCGACCCCGGCGGTCCAAGACGAATGCGGCCGTACCGGCTGGCCGCGATCCACACAACGAAACCGACGATAAGCGTCACCGCGAGGATGTAGAACCATCCCAGGCCGTGGGCGATATATCCTGCAAGCGTACCAAATACACGCGCGGTCATTTCACCGAACACCGTCCCTAACATGAGGAATACGATGACGAATACGCCGGATACAAAGAAAACGGGCCTGTTGGTCTTCAGGCCGAGCTTGCGTTCGATACGTTCGAGGACGGACGACTTCACGTAGCAGACTCTGGATTGGTGATGGAATTACTGCCCTTAAGGCTCATGAGCCGTACCCACGATACCGGTTTATAACATCCCGAACCTGCAAAGCCTTCGCAACATCAGACCATCAACGTTCGGATGAACCTCACACCACTTACAGCCGGCTTTTTCGACCGCCCCACCCTCGATGTTGCGCGCGACATGCTGGGCGTGTTATTGATTCGAGACGACGAGACGGGGTACCGGGCAGGACGGATCGTTGAGACGGAAGCATACACCCAGGATGACCCCGCTTTTCACGGATGGGGCATCGTTGACCGGCATACCGGACTGATCAAGCCCGATGGCCGCGGCTACGATCTGTTCGCGAAGCCGGGCACTTCGTATGTCTACCTGATCTACGGGATGTACTGGCTGCTCAACGTGGTGACGGAGCGCGAAGGCGTGGGCGGCGCCGTGCTCATCCGAGCAGTCGAACCCATGCATGGCATCGACCTCATGTACGAGGGCAGACCTGCGGCGAGAAACGAGCGCGAGCTCGCCAACGGTCCCGGAAAGCTCACGCAGGCGTTTGGCGTCGACAAGAGCCAGCACGGCATCATGCTCACCGAGCCCCCGCTTTACTTCGCGGCGGATCCCGCGGTCGCGCCGTGCACGATATCAACGTCGTGCCGCATCGGAATCACGCGTGGAATAGACCTTCCCTGGCGCTTCTTTGTCGACGACAGCCCATACGTCTCACCGGGAATCCCAAGTGATATCGCCGCAGAGCGCAGGCGCGAACCAGAAAGACGACGCTGACCGACTGCCGCCTTTATCAGAATATCCGTCAGACGAACGCCTTCCGAGACCGCCAATCCCTCGAACCGGCCGTGAAAAATACAGGTTGATGTAGTTTAAGGGACATTTCTGTTCTGCACACTGTTTCTTCGGGCTTCCTCATGTGCATGAGTACCCCGAATCATCGCCCTCATTACTACCGCGTTCCAGTCTTGAAGTCATCCGAGCAGATCCGCGCCGAGTTCCTGTCCTTCTTCGAAGAGCGGCACCATCAGGTCGTGCCTTCGGACTCGCTTGTCCCACGCAACGACCCGACGCTCCTCTTCACGAATGCCGGCATGAACCAGTTCAAGGATGTATTCCTTGGAACGGGCAGCCGGCCGTACAATCGCGCGGTCGACACGCAGAAATGCCTTCGCGTCTCGGGCAAGCATAATGATCTCGAGGAGGTGGGCCACGACACCTACCACCATACTTTCTTCGAGATGCTCGGCAACTGGAGCTTCGGGGATTACTTTAAGCGCGAGGCCATCAAGTGGGCGTGGGAACTTCTTGTCGACGTCTGGGGCCTCGAGGCCGACCGGCTCTACGCCACCATCCATGCCGGCGATGAAGGCCTCGGGCTGGCGCCTGATGATGAAGCGCGAGAGCTCTGGCGGACGGAGACATCCATCAACCCCGACCACATCCTCGACGGTTCGTCCGACGATAATTTCTGGATGATGGGGGATACCGGGCCGTGCGGGCCATGCTCGGAGGTCCATATCGACCTCCGGTCGGACGAAGAGCGTGCAGCCGTCGATGGCGCAACGCTCGTTAACAAGGACGACCCGCGCGTGATGGAGGTCTGGAATCTCGTTTTCATCCAGTACAATGCGCAGGCAGACGGCTCGCTGCAGCCGCTGAAGCAGCAGCACGTCGATACCGGCATGGGCTTCGAGCGTATCTGCGCTGTGCTGCAGGGCAAGACCAGTAATTACGACACCGACCTCTTCAAACCGATCCTCGACCGCATCGCGGAGCTGACACCCAGACGCGAGATCCGAGGGTATGATGATATCGGGATCGAGGATGAAGCGGAAGCGGAACGCGTTCGGATTGCGCTGCGTGTTATCGCCGACCATGTGCGTACGATCGCGTTTGCGATTGCGGATAACGCCGCGCCGGGAAATACTGGCCGCGGGTATGTCATCCGCAGAATTCTTCGGCGCGCGGTTCGGTACGGCTATCAGACGCTCGGTTTCCGGGATCCATTCCTGGTCGATCTCCTCGATCCTCTCATTGCAAAGATGGGAGACACGTTTCCGGAGATCATCCAGCAGCGCGACTATATCGAGCGGGTCATTAGATCCGAGGAGGTGAACTTTCTCGAGACACTCGGAACGGGGCTCCAGTTTTTTGGGCGGGTGTTTCCATATTTGGAGCGCCTCGCAGACGCCGATGGAAAGCCGGAGGCCATCGCTAATATCAGAGGCGAGCTGGCCGACGACCGGCAGACGTTCGACTTGCTGGACAAAGCTTACCTACACGCTCCGCGCGAAGAGATTCTGGACGGATTTTCAGCCGCGGCTTCCCGCCGCGAGGTGCCGGGCCAGGTGGCTTTCCTGCTCCACGACACGTACGGCTTCCCGGTTGACCTCACGCAGCTGATGGCTCGCGAAGAAGCTTTCGGCGTCGACATGGAGGCTTACTCTGACCTGATGACGCAACAGCGTGACCGTGCGCGCGCGGCGTCGTCGTTTAAAGTCGATCAGAGTGGCGGTGACGAATGGACGCAGATCAGCGAAGGGGAGCACTCGCGCTTCCTCGGATATGATTCGACCTCCGCCGAGGGACTTCACATCCGAGCGGTACGGACGATCGGCGGAGGCGAGGCCGAACGTCATGAAATCGTGCTCGACGCAACGCCATTTTATGCGGAAAGCGGCGGCCAGGTCGGCGACACGGGTCGGCTGACTGTTGCCGGCGAGAATCTCACCGTACTCGACACGCACCGTCTCCAGGACCGCATCGTGCATATTGTAGACCGGCTGCCGCAGACGTTCGACGCCGAGGTCAACGCAGAGGTTGATGCCGACCGCCGTCGCCGCATCATGAAGCATCACACGGCCACGCACCTGTTGCATGCGGCGCTGCGCAACCGGCTCGGGAGCCACGTTGCACAGAAGGGATCGCTCGTCGCGCCTGATCGGCTCCGTTTCGACTTCAGTCACTACGACCGCGTGAGCCGCGAAGAACTAGACGAGATCGAGCGCGAAATTAACGCATCCATCCAGCGCAATATTCCGCTTCAGGAAGAACGGGACGTCCCCATTGACGACGCGCTTTCACGAGGAGCGATGGCCCTCTTCGGTGAAAAGTATGGAGACTCCGTACGTGTGGTGACGTTCGATCCCGATTACTCGGTCGAGCTTTGCGGCGGAACTCATGTATCGACAACAGGAGAAATCGGCCTCGTTAAGATCATTTCGGAAGGATCGGTTGCGGCAGGTGTGCGAAGAATCGAAGCCTTGGCCGGCTTCGACGCCATCGAATATCTGACCTCAGAACTGAGTGAGCTCGAGCGCGTGCGTGGGCATTTCAAGTCGTTGCAGCGGCCGAGCGATGAGGAAGTCGCCGATCTGATCGATGAGACGAGGTCATTGCAGCGTCAGCTCGATGAGCTGCGGGCGGCCGGCCTTGAAGCCGGGCTCGACGATATAATCGCCGGTGCCACCGATGTGGACGGCGTGCGCGTTGCATCCGGACGTATTCCTCCCGCGTCAATGGATGATCTGCGAACGCTGGGCGAGAAGCTGCAGTCGCGAATGGGAGAAGCAGCTGTAGGTGTTCTCGGGACGGTGGATCCGGAAGGAGAAAAGGTCTACCTCGTCGCGACGGTCAGTGCGGATGTCATCAAACGCGGTGTTCAGGCGGGAAAACTCGTTGGTGCGCTTGCAAAACGCGTCGGAGGAGGAGGAGGAGGTCGCCCCAATCTGGCTACTGCCGGCGGCCGCCGGCCTGAGAATCTCGACGAGGCACTTAGCTCAGTGGCCGACTCGATACGAGAGCTTCTATCTTGAGCATACCGGCGGGCGCATCGATGCAGAATTCTCCGCACGTTTCATCGCGATCGGCTCTGCGTCCGCCTTTGCGCTCTCGTACCTTCAGTTTGCTCCGGCGTGAAGTCACATCTACATTATTGCCGCAATAAGCCTCGATAACCTTGACAGATTCCACGTTTCAACAACTGGTTCGGATTCCCGAACAGCGAGGGGCGGGATTCATTGTCCTCGTTGATCCCGACAAGCTTGAGCGCGCTCAGCTGGCCCAATTTTCCGAGATGTGCCACGAAGCATCGGTCGATGCCGTTTTCGTGGGAGGCAGCCTCTGCACGCGGGATGTCGATATCGATGCGTTCGTTTCCGACCTCAAATCAGATGCACGGCTTCCTGTTGTTGGCTTCCCCGGCTCGGTAAATCAGATCAGCCGCCACCTCGATGCGGTGCTTTTTCTCTCCATCGTCAGCAGCCGCAATCCCGAGTACCTGTTTGGTCAGCACATCCACGCCGCGCCGCTCATCCGCCGCCTCGGTGTGGAGCCTATCCCCACCGCTTACATGCTCGTGGAATCAGGCCTTACCACGACCGCGCAGTACGTGAGCAACTCAATGCCGCTCCCACGGAGCAAGCCGGATGTTGCCGTCGCAACCGCACTGGCTGCGGAAATGATGGGGATGAAGCTGCTGTTCACCGATGGTGGCTCGGGGGCACACGAGCCGGTACCGGATGAAATGATTACCGCGATTACAGAGGTGTGCGCTTCACCGTTGGTCGTGGGAGGTGGACTTCGCTCGCCGATGGAGGTCGCCCGCAAGGTCGAAGCCGGTGCGGACTTCGTCGTCGTCGGGAATGCGTTCGAAACACGTCCCGACGCATCGTTTATGGCCGAAATGGCCGCCGCGGCTCACTCGCTCGTACCACGTGCCGTGTAAGGGCGGCAGCGTTATAGCGGCGACGATCATCCGCCGACTTAAGCCAATCTTTGCCGCGGCAGCATTGCAGACCGAATGCCGGCACTGCTATATTGGATGATCTGAGACGGAGGGGTGCCGGAGTGGTTGAACGGGGCGGTCTCGAAAACCGTTGTACCCTTCGGGGTACCGGGGGTTCGAATCCCTCCCCCTCCGCTTGAAGGCCGGAATCAACGTTCGCGTTGGCTCCGGCCTTTTTACTTGTTGTGACCTTTGCTGCGGTTGACAATCCGTATTTTGATCCATCGGACCCTGATTGCGGGTCCTGCAGGGATGTGGATCCTACGCGAGCCGCGATCCCCGGGTTATCTCATTTTGTCACGACGACCAGCCGACTTTTCGATGCGTGCCATCGCTTTCCTGATCGTGCTATGCACCGCTACGTCAGCATCGGCACAGACGCGGGTATATGATGTCACCTACCGTCCCGCCGGATCGACCTTCCTGGTTGTTCAAACGCCAAATTTCGAGGTCATCTACGAGGCAGGATACGAGCGCGAAGCGGCTGAACTTGCATGGCAGCTCGAACGATACTTACCGGCGTCCGCCGCTATGATTGGGCATCGCGGATGGATGAGGATGCCGGTGATCCTGCGCGGCTATGACGATACGGCCAACGGATTTGTCAGCGTCAGGCCGTTCAGGCAGGAGATCGACGCCGCCGGAATCAAGGGTCCCGTGATCACGTCGCAGTTCGGGTCGTGGATCGAGGCCGTCGCACCTCATGAACTCGTTCATGCCTTGCACGCCGACACTCGGCACGGCGGTGGGATTGGTTCGATCATTCGGCCCTTCGCGCCCGACCACGCACGTTCCATCAATCTCGGCAACCCTTCCGGCGTCAGCGAAGGAATCGCCGTGCTATTCGAGAGCTCGATCCGCGAAGGAGCAGGTCGGATGAACCATCCGCACTTCGTAATGAAGCTCCGCGCTGCGATGGCGGGCGGTCGGTGGTCGCTCGCTCGTATGCTTGAGCCATCACAAGTCAGTCTGCCATTCGATCGCCATTACGTGGGAGGCGCGTTCTATATCGATCACCTGGCTGATGATGGGGATATAGAGGCATTTCGTCGCGCAAGGCGAGCATTCTATCGGCTTCCCTTTCTCGGTTACGGGGTGAGCATGTGGTGGGGAAATCGCGAGGCGCCGTTTCGCACCGGTGCCGCCATTCGCGAGCGATGGTTTCGAGCCGAACAAGAGCGCCTGGCGATGACCGGTCCGTTCGACGACCCTACGCGGATCATCTC
>Ga0209487_1000333_pt1 | contig 42806 bp, 48 predicted proteins | sample Poulit2012_FD_187524 | JGI IMG/M metagenome (GOLD analysis project Ga0209487, IMG submission 187524) | Agricultural soil microbial communities from Georgia to study Nitrogen management - Poultry litter 2012 (SPAdes) (version 2) | ecosystem: Environmental > Terrestrial > Soil > Agricultural land... | reverse complement strand
CCGCGTCATGCTTCCCGATGCCGTGAGACTGCAGCATCGCGTTTGTGGCAAATGGCGACTGATCGAACCCCATTGCATCCATGAACGCCCACAGAATACGCCGCATTGCCGGAAGTTGCATCACCTGCTGCACGTCGGACTTGAACAGGTCCGAGCGCAGCTTCTGCTCCTTCTTGGCCTCGCGCTCCTGCCTGCGGCGCTCGTCGATGTCGTATGGATCGCTCATGCCCCCGGCCTGCCCATCTGCTCCGCCAGCCCTTCACCCAGGCTGCCGGGCTGCGGAACCGACTCGTCCAGCGTCTTGATCGCCTGCGCACCGTCCTTGATTGCCGGCGCCATCGCGGCCATCTGCTCCATCCGCTGCTGCTGCTCGCGCTGCGCCCGGATCGCGGCCACATCTTCCTCCCCGCGGATGATCCGGGCCGGCCCGCCCGTGCGGTCGTTGTACTCCGAAATGGCCGCGTCGGCGTCGAAGTTGTCCAGCACGCCCGGATCGAACTGCGCCAGGCTCGCCACGAACGTCGCGGTGCGCTCGATCCCGACCACGCCCGCCGCCTTCATTGCCTGCGCCAGGATCGACGTGTACTCAATCTTCAACGGAACCCCCTCCAGTTCCATCGGCGGCGGCGGGATTCGGCCGGCCCGTTCCAGCAGGCGATAGGTCCGGATCACGGTCGGGTCCAGCCCCTCATCGGTGACGATTTCCAGCGTCGGCCCCAGCACCGCGGCCTTTTCATCCTTGCGCTCGGCAATCTCGAACGCAGTCCGGCCCGTCTGATCGCCCAGCGAGTCCAGCAGCAGGAACAGGTTGTAGAAGAACGCATCCTCCACGCGGGCCTCGACCTCGCGGATTTCGTTCACGATGAACTGCAGCGCGTTCGGGTCCGGCGTGTACGTCGGCTTGACCTCGATGCCGTGCTGCGTCTGCGGCAGGAAGTTGCGCGCGCGCGGCGACAGGCTGGCGCCAAGGTTCCGCATCGTGTCCGGCACCGACAGCGGCGGCTCGGCCAGAAGGTCGATCAGTTTCAGCTTCTGGCCTTCCAGGTATTGAAGCTGCTTGATGTCGCCCAGCGTGTCCACGCCCGGCGCGGTGGAATAGGTGTCGTCGCCCACCGGATTGAACCGGATGCAGACGAACGGCGCCTCGTAGTGCCCGCCGACTTTCAGGATGCCGTGCTTGTCGTCCTTCGCGCCGGACAGCCATGTGACCTCACGCCACGGACGCAGGGACACAGCCTGGACCCCCAGCGAACCCAGCCCCGGCACCGCGTCCGGGTTCGGCTCGAACAGGGACTCGACCGTGAACTCCTGATCCGGCTTCTCCTTGAACGCGCGCGCCACGGCATCCGGCAGGCGGGCGGGGTCCGGAACTCGATCTCCCGTGGCCTCATCGTCCACGCCGTACTGCTCCACCAGTTGCCGCGCGGTGCGCCGGTAGCAGCGCCACAGGCTGTCCACCTTCCCGGCCGCGTCCAGGCTGATCGCGTAGCTGCCGATGGTCAGCGGATGGAACCGCACCACCTCGTCGTCGTGCGGCAGGGACAGCATCGCGGCCACGCCGTAGGACAAGTCCTCGGTGTACATGACCGGCATGGCCTTGTAGAAATTCGACTTCGCCAGCGTCTCGCGGATGATGTCGGTTACCTCATCCAGCCACACCTTCACATGCTGCAGCTTGCCGATGGCCGGGTCCGGCGTGGTCAGGTGGAACCACGGGCGGGCCTTGCTGGTCATGTGCGACGACATGCCGGCCGCGGCCACGCGCACGCACCGGGTCGCGGTGCTGTTGATGATCTTCGACCGGCTGCGCTTCGTCGTCCGCGTGCTGGCGGCCGGACTCTCGAACCGGCCTCGGGACGGGTCCACGTACTCCGTCACCTGCATCCAGTCCGGAATCCATGGCGTCCGCTGCGACAGCATGGCGGACCTCCGGCGCTCGCACCGCTGGCGCAGCTTCACGCTTTCGGGCTGATCGCTGTTCAGCTTGGCGCGGGCGTCCGACATCTTCATCTCATGCCCCCAGGGCCGTCTTTACCGGCGCGGTCGGCGCCACGGCACCGCCGCCGGCGAGGATGGTGGACTGCCTGCCGGCCCTGGACCGGGCGCGCTGGCGGGCGCGGTCACGCTCCTGCACGGCGGCTTCGTCGATGACCTCCGGCCCCACGTAGGGCTGCGAGGGGACAGGGTTCACCTTCGGGGCGCTGCTGCACATTCTCGATTCTCCGTCATCCCAGCGGGTTGTATGGCTCGCCCGGCGGGCCGGACCCGTATGAACTGGACACTGCAGCCTCCAGATTCAGCCGACCGAACCGATCCGTGAGCCGCTGCGCCGCCTGAACAGGATAAGCGAAGGTCAGCGCCAACGCATCCGCGAAGTCCGGCGAACGGCCCAGGCGCTTCTTCACCTGCTCCTTCGGTTCCAGCAGTAGCTGGTCGCCCTTGAAGCTGTACGTGGGCGTGGTCAGTTCCGCGATCATCTCCGGAATGTGCGGGATCGCGCCGCCGCCCTTCACCCACTCGGCCAGCTTCCACCACATTTCCGCCCGGATGTTCGCGTATCGGTAGTCGGTGGCCTTGCCGGCGAAGTGAATCCCGATGGGCTGGCGGTTCAGCACCTGTAGCTGGTCGATCCATCCGCCACCGAACCCGCCGGTGTTGTCGATGAACACGCCGTCCGCTTCCCACTCCGTCCACTTCTTGTCCACCTGCGCGGCGCCGTAGATCGTATTGGCGTTCCGCAGCACCTGCGGCTTGAACGCGGCCAGACCCTGCCGGGGGAAGATGACCGAACGATCATCGCCCTCGCGCGCCACATCCACGCCCAGCACCCTCGCCGCGGCCTCGTACTCCGACTCCCTGACGTGCCGGGTCATCGCCGCCATGACTTCCTCATGCGTCAGCAGCGAGTTAAATCCGCCCGGCGGGAACAGGCCCAGGATGGTCGCCATCACCCACGGGTTGTCCCGGCCGTAGGTGTCGATCATCTCCTGCGCGTGTTCGGCGTCCACGCGCGGCGTGCGCTTCGGATCGTCCGGATCGGCGGTGATGGTGATGATGTCCCACGTCGCCGCGGCCACGCTGCAGGAATCGTACAGCAGCCCGCCGGTACTGGTAGGGTTGCCGGCCTGCGCGATCAGGGCATCGGCCGGGTTGCCGGTGAATATCTGCTGCGCCGCCTTACCCACGGCCAGGGGCATGTCGCCCGTCTCGTCCAGCAGGATGAACGGGAACTGCGAGTGCAGGCCGGACAGCGCGCGACCGATGGCCTCGTCGTCGGCCTTCTGAGCGAACGACCGGGCGGACAGGAACCACGTCTCCGGGTGATCCTTCGCGTAGATGCGCTCCTTCGTCCAGGTGAAGGCGGCCAGCAGCAGCGGGGACCGGGCCTGCCACTTCGACAGTTCCGCCCACAGGTTGTCTTTCAGGTTGTCCGCGGTGATCGACAGCGCGGCGCCCTTCGGATGCTCACCCTTGCGGCCGAAGCACAGCAGCCGGTGCCAGCCGATCCACGCCAGCGCCGCCGACTTGCCGGGGCCGGTACAGGCTTTCATGCAAACCTTGCGCCGCGGGTTCGGATCGCCGCCCAGCATCGCCAGCGCGTCCTTTTGCCACTCATCCGGCTCCACGCCGAAAACGTCTCGCACGAACGCCACCGGGTCCAGTCGCCACCGCCTGATCTGTCCGCTGGCGTCACTCATGGCATCCACCTTGCGCGAGCGCCGGCCGATGCCTGCACGACCGGCACCAGTCCGCGAAGCCGTGCGCGATGGGGTACGGCGTCCCGCTGGGGAACTCCGGCGTCGGCTGGCCGATACCCACGCCGTCCCACGTCCTGCATACCGGCGAACTCCAGTCATCCCGAATCGTCACGGAAATCGGCTCGCCCGTCTCGCTGTCGATGCCGTGGCGAACCCGAACCCGATCTGCAGGCGGGCGGTTGTAGCAGGGCGGCGGCTCCGGGGCCATGTCGCAGTCCAGGAGCAGATTGGCCGTCATGCCTTCGCCTCATGGGGTCCGCCCGTGACCTGGACCCGCACCTGCCCGCCCGGCCGGACCTCATCGCTCAGGTACGGACGCGGCACGAACCGGCGGTCATCCACCCCCATCGTCTGCGCGATCCCGTCCAGCGCGGCCTTCATCGAGGACAGCAGGCCATCGGTGTCCCGGCGCCGGCGATCCGGCGGGTAGAACGTGATCCACACGAACAGGTCGCCATCCGGCCAATCCACGTAGTTCCAGCCGGCGGCCATGGTTTCCCACCCAGCGGCGGCGCGCGCGGCGGCCGTGGCCTTCGCCTTCGGCGCCCAATGAACCCGCGCGTTCGGGTGCAGCTTTCGATCCGGCCACGGCAGCAGAAGCGGGCGCACCGTGTCCGCATCGGATGCGGACATCCTGCGGACATCCTGCGGACTGGATGCGGACCCGTCAGCCATCCGCCTCGCCCTCGGCCCGGTTCGCGCCGGCCACAAGCTGCTCCAGGGTCACGTGCGCGCTGACCTCAACCTTCGACCCGTACCGCTTCGGGCTGCGCCGCTCCATCCGCCAGCGAGTGTTACCCAGCACCACGTTCACCGCGTAGGCGTCCAGGTGCTCCGGGTCGTCCTTGGGCAGCAGCGTCCGGCGCTCCAGTTCCTCCATCCGGTCGTAGTCCGCATCGGCGTGGGATTCGCACGCGCGCGCACATAGTTCATCGAAACCTGCATCCTCGATACGCCACCTGCGGATCGTCTCAGTCGCCGGCAGGCCGGCTCCCCGCGCCTCCGGTTCGTTGAACCAACTGAACGGCCGCCCTTCCTGCAGCAGCCGGATGACGCGATCACACAGTTCCGGTGACTTCATGGATGGCCTTCCACCGCTCACGGCTTGGCCTCCACACGGAACAGCCCCCAGCGGGACGTTGCCATCCAGCGGATCATGCGCTGCAGCATCACAGGCTCCCCAGCACGAAACAGATGGTGGCGAGGAATGAGACGTTCATGGTGACTCCTGTTGTGGGACGGGCTGGCCGCGAATCTTGCGGATGCCCTCGATGTTGGCCTCGTAGACTTCCAAGCACTTGCGCCGGCCGCGGGCGACCGAATGGATGACCTCCTGCGGCGCGTTCCTGATCCAGTGGCACGGCGCCAGCAGTTCATCCTTCACCGGGACGTAGTGCGGGACCACGACCTCGACGATTTCCGGCGCCGGCGGGGGGCGGTCGGGACGGACATCACGGCCGCACCCAACAATCAGGATCAGGATTGCGACGCAGATCATTGATTTCATTACAACCCCCGTCAGTAGTCCGACAGCGCCGGGCAGGCTTTCGCCATGGCCTGCAGCGCAGCTTCACACTCAGGCGGCCGGTTTTCGAATGCCTCCTGGTATTTCTGTTCGCTGGCAGCCGCCGCGTTGCGCGCCCGCTCGGCGTCACCCAGCGCAGCCTCAGATTGCTTGGCGGCGATTTCCAGCAGCCGGCGGTTGTTCTCGGCCAATGCGGCGAACCGGGCAATCGTCCGGTCCCGGTCACTCACTCCGGCCGACAGCGCTTCGATCCTGAACGTGGACCGGGCCCGTTCCAGCGCAAATTTGGCCCGCTCATGCTGGATGATGGAGCCGCGTTGCCACGACTGTAGCCCGACCGCGACACAGGCCAGCGCCAGGACCGCGCACGTCGCTCGCAATGGGTTCCCTGGGGTCCGCAGCCACTCCCGCGCCCGGCCGGCCCAGTCGGCCACTGCCCCCAGCATCGACCGGGCAATCTTCGCCAGGCTCCCAAGTCCGACTGCCCATCCGACTCCACCCACCACCAGCGCCAGCAGCGCGCCCACCAGCCAACCGTTCATTTATCACCCCCGATCACGTTGCTTGCCCTTCGCTCAACGGCAACCAGCAGCGCCGGCAGCCATGGGCGGATGCCTACGCCGACGATGGCCGTGGACGGCAGGATCAGCGAGTCATCGATGGTAAGCCGGGTCAGCGTATGCACCGCGCCAACGCCAACTTGGACGGTCCAGGCGGCGAGAAAGGCGTAGCAGATGATCACCCCCACCAGCGGCAGCGCGGTCAGCACCCGATAGGCCAGGCGGCGCTTCCAGCTCAGGTTGCCGTGGTCGGTCACGCGCGCCACGTCGCGGGCCGGCAGCAGGAAGAACCCGATCATGGTCCCGGCCACCGCCAGCAGCAGCATCGACGCCGGCACGTTCAGGATTGTCGTCTCGCCGGATGACGCCATCTCGCCGGCGGCGCCAACCACCGACAGCACCCCGAAGATCAGCGGGCCGGCCTTGCCGCCGTTGATGATGCTTTCCATGCTCAGGTGTCCGCGGCGCCGTGGCGCAGGTTCGATGCGATCCGACGCGCCCAGCCTCGCCCGTGATTCGGCCAGTTCCGCAGCCCGGTCAGGAAGTCCAGCCGTTCGGCCAGGAACCGCATCACGATGTCGGCCGGGTCCGCCGCGGCCACCGCGCGCTTCGTGACCGGCCCGATGATCCCGTCGTCGGCCACCAGCACCGCTCGCTGCAGCCACCGGGTCGCCTGCCGTATGCCGCTGTTCACGGCGCCGTCGAGTAGCTGGAACCCCACCGCCGGCGGGAGTCGGTCAGCCCTGGACGCACGCCAGAAGTCTCGACGGTATATTTCGGCGGCCTGCGCCCACGTCAGGTTCTTGATGTCCAGGTGCGGGTAGGTGTTGGCGGCGATGCCGTACTTCGTTCCCAGCAGCTTTCCCGCGCCTACCCTGCCGCCGGTCCAGTTCCCCGGATCAGTCCGGTCGGACGAATACCCGCCCTCATGGGACAGGATGCGGCGGATGAAAGTGTCGAAATGATCGGCCACGGCCGTCCCCTCGGGCATGGGATGCTCTATCGTCGCACGGTTCCACGGGAGACTCAAAGAAAAGCCCCGCCTGCCGGGGGATGGCAGGCGGGGCGGGGCGCGGCTCACAGGGGGAAAGCCACGGACCGATTGTGCCGCTACCAGCGGCGCTACGCAAGCACCTCACGCTCCACCAGCCGCTTGATCGTGATGTTCAGCGCGCCGACTTCATCCAGCTTCATAATCCGCCACATCGTCTTTCGGCCGTGCCATCCGTTCTCGCTCCCACGATGGCAGTCCATGCACAGCGCGACCGTTGTGTAATGCTGGCCCTGGCTGATGTGATGCGCCTCGCTCGGTGCTGGATGGTCACACACGGAACAGGGCAGGGACTTCACGCTTGCCATGTGTTCCGACTCCCGCTTCGTGATCGACTTTGCGTTCTTCGTTCTCACGACTCACCTCCCTGCTGGGCGTCGAGGGCGTCGAGTAGCGCGGTGATGTCGCGCATGCGCACGGCGGGCCAGCCGTCCGGCTCGTGGTCCTGCTCTAGCAGGCGCAGCCGCTCCACAAGGTCATCCTCGATGTCCACCACCTTCGCCCGCCGCTTGGCTAGCGATTGGAAGTGGTGGCATGTGTCGGTCAGCATGGAGTGCGATGCTTTCCACGCCTCAACGTCCACCCGCAGGGATTCAATTAAGTCTTTCTGCCGCTCGATTCTGGCCCGCAGCGACCCATTCTCGTTCAACATGCGCTGCCCGTATTCGTGCTCGTTCAGCGCCGCATCTTGGTATTCATGCAGGTCTGATTTCAGCGCCTCTATCTCGGCGATCAGCGGCTCGGTGGCACGGGCTACGTTGACGTGGGCGTAGTCCTGCACCTGTTCGGCGGTGAACACGTCCAGCGCGGCACCATTTCCGTCAGGCGAGAAGATAACGTCCACCCCCTCCGGCAGCGGCAGCAGCTCGATGTCAGTGCTCATGGCGTTGGCCCCCAACCGTGGAGCTCAAAGGTCAGGAAGCGCTTCCCGGCCACCAAGGTCCAGCTGCGAACGTTGTGCAGGCTCGCGTTGCGGCCGATCCGGAAGCGATGGGACACGCGATCTTTCCAGTACCCGAGCACTATCTTTTTATTCACGTCAGTGCTCATTCCTGCGGCCCTCCCTGCTGGGCGGCGAGGGCGTCCATTTCGGCACTGAACGGCGGTGCCTCGGCTGGAGCGAACCAATCCCACTCTTCAGCGTCGTATCCGCCGTACTGCGGCGGACGTGGGCCGTCTACCGTGTCGCCGCGCGCGAACCAGAACAGATCGTCGCTGGCCGGAAGAACATTGATCGGCTTCCACACCATCGCCCCATCCACGGCTGCGGGCTGCTGGGCGGCGAGGGCGCGCTCCAACGCTTCGGCGCACTCGTCGGACGCCTGCTCATAGCCCTTGTCGAACTCGGTGTGTTCCTCGCCGTTGTCCTCACGCTGACGCCACAGGGCGGGCAGCGATGCGACCTCCACCCCCACGGGCGCTGCAGGTGCGGGCTGCTGGGCGAGGGCGGCACGGTCAACGAGTTCGACGTAGGAATAGTTTGGCGCGCGCAGGTTTTGGTTCCGGTAGTCCGACGCTGCGCTTGCTACCCACTCCGACGCTTCGTCGCGGTCATAGGCCAGCTTCACCAGCGGCCCGCCTTCACGCTCGCGCACGCCAACTGCCAGCCCCTCCATCCCCACGGGCGCGCTCGGGGGTGCGGCACCCTCATGGCGGACAGCGCGGGCATCCAGATCGTTCCACGACAATCTGCCGTTCGCGTAATCCCACGCATCGGACAGCGTCACTACTCGCAGCCCGTCCGCCGGCTGCGCCTCGGCAGGGGGACTCTGAGACGAAACTAACCCGCTCCCCCTGATGTCTTTAACCAGCGACTTCAACTGCGTTCCGGTCACATGGACCCCTTTCTCAATACAGTCGGCGTAGTGATCCAGCCGCCGCAAAATCCCCTGCTCATCGTTCATGTCGGTTCCTCGATCAAAGATTCAAAGTCATCGGCCCAACGCAGGCCGCGCGCTACCTCAGAGCAATACCCCTCCGACATATTCAGCCGACGGGCTATCTCCCTGTTAGGCAATCCCGCCGCCCGCATCTCCCGCGCCCGCCTGGCGACATCCTCAGTCACCACACCGCGATACAAATCACTTTCTTCTCCCGACTTCTTTCTCCCCTTCTCCACAGCGTCTATAAGGTTGTCAGACTGAGTTCCAAGGAACAGGTGATCGGGGTTGACGCACGTTGGCTCGTCGCACTTGTGGCATACGTTCATCCCGGAAGGTATGGGACCGTTTTCCATCTCAAAGCTGAACCTATGCGCCCTCACGTTCTTCTTTCCATTCCAGAAGCAGCCGTACCTGCGCGCTGAAAGAGACTTGATCCACAGCCAGCACCCGGACTCAGGGACTGGAACGTATGAATCATGGAAGCGATCATGGGTTTTCACTTATCAATCCCTCGAAGTCAGCGACCTGATCCGGAGATAGGTCGGGGTAATCATTTTCAGCGGTGTACTCCACCATCTGACGGAAGATAGCCTGAAACTCATCCTCATCGAGTTCGTCGAAGCTGATGCTTCGCGGCTCCATGCGCGTCACCTCCATCATCCCCATTCCGGGGATGTCCAAGTCGTATGCCACCCGCTCACACCCGGCGCGAGCGCGGGCCTGGCACTCCTTCACCGCCGCGTGCGAATCCGGCTTGCCGTTCGCGCCGATGAACCCGGCGTAGGCCGGGACGTGCATGACCAGGAACGTCCCGAACTGGTGAACAAGCCGGTGGAACCCTTCGTGCCGCGGGTTCTTGATTTCCACTCGCACCCGGCCGTCCTCGCGGAACCGACGCGCCTGCAGGATGCGCCGGTCCACCTGACTGCACGCCACCAGCGCGCGCACTTCCTCGCCAGTCTCCGGGTCCACCAGGCGGCGCCAGCGCATGTACACATAGCGGCGCGAGGGTTTCTTAGCGGCCATCGCCGATCCCCATCACTGGATCATCTCCCGGTAGCTGCCGCCAAGTTCCGCCACCAGCCGGTCCATGTCCGCCATCTCGCTGTCGCTCAGGCCGTTGCGGCGCTGATACTCGCTGCGCGCCCACGCCTCCGCATCGGCGTCCGCTGTCTCCGGCACCGCGTCCGCAGCGCCCAGCGGATCGCCCAGGATCAGGCGGGTCACTACCTCGCAAGGGTCCAGCCGGTGCTGGAACGCCAGTTCGCGCAGCCGCTCAGATGCCTGCCCGCTGATCCGCGGACCCCGCACCCACCCGGCCTCCCGGCGCTTGCGCTCATACCGGGCGTTGTGTTCAGGCTTCGCCATTCTTCGATCCCCTGTATTTCTCAGTTGCCTCAGCGATCAGACGCTGCATCTCAGCCAGCGCGTGCTCGCCCTCGCCGTAGGCGCCCAGGCTGTACTGCTGCCGGATATAGCCCACGGCCGCTTCCAGCGGCGTCTCAGACTGCACCAGCGCGGCCTTCGCGCCCATCGCCTTCGGCGGCGGCGCCGTCACCGCGGCTGCGTCCTTCTCCCGGTACGGTTCATCGTTCCACAGTTCGCCGTTGACGTAGGTGGACCCGTGGGGGATGAACCCCCGTTTCCACTGGTCGTCCTCGGCTTCCATCCGTCGGACGTGGGCGATGATGTCGTCGGCAATCGCGTCGCAGCCCTTCGCCTTCCACTTCTTCATCGCGTCCGCCCTGCCCTTCTTCACCGGGTAGGCCGCCCAGAACTCAGGGAACCGAACGGCTGTCTGCTTCGCCTTGTCGCCGGTGATCCGTGCGGCCGGCGCAGCCGGATGCACAAGGGTTTTTGCTTTTGCTTCTTCTTCTTCTTTCTCTATCTCTTTCTCTAGGTGCGCACCGTGTCCGGCTTTCGTCCGCAGCTTGTCCGCATTGCGTGCGGACATCTTGCGCCTGGACTCGGACGCCCTGCGCTTCGCCGACGACCCATTGTGTTCCTCGAACCGGGCGATCTGCAGGCCATCTTCCAGCACCACCAGCCAGTCCACGTCCACCAGCGCCTGCCCGAACCCGGCGATCCCAGACCGCCGATCCAGCTGGCGCAGGGTCATCGCTGGCATGAAGCCGTCGGTTGAGTGCTGATCGGCCGCGGTCCAGAGCCAGTACAGCCCGCCGATCACCGCGGCCTCGCAGGTGTCGGTGGCCTCGACCATCGCGCCCACCCGCGGGTCATCCCACAGGTTCACGCGCATCTTGATCCAGTTCGCCATCACTGCCTCCCGGCAAGCGCACGCTCGGCGGACTCGACCAGTTCACGCAGATGGGACCATTCCACGCAGTCGCCGCACGGCGGCGCGACATGGCAGGAGCAATCCCGATCCGGAATCTCCGGCATTGCTTCCAGGACGCCCCGCAGCAGTTCTTCCAGCACCGCCTCCCTGGACGGCGCCGCCGCCGCGCCCACGCGCCGCCATACCGTGATGATCGCGCAATGGACATGGGCCGCCCGCGCCTGCGTGGTGCCTGCGCGCTCAATCCAGCCGGCCTTCACCGCGCGCTGGAACACGCCACCCCACGCCCGCAGATGCGGCGGCTGGGGAAGCCCCACCCGACCGGCGTAGGCGCGGACATCCTCAGCCGTGAACTCGCCGACCTCCGGGCTGCGGATATACGCTCGCAGCACTTCCAGCGCCCGGTCGCTCCACCGCGGCAGCTTGGCGTCTGCGTGGTCGATGGCCTGCTTGATCCCCTGATCGCGCGCAGCGCGCGCCGCGCCCCTGTCGTCACTCATTGGTCGCCGTCTCCCGTTCTTTCGCCGCCTTGATGATCTGCCCGACGCGCTGGCGGGTCATGCCCAGGTCGGCGGCGATTGCCTCCTGAGTTTCTTTCCACGCCCGACGCACGATTTCCGCATCCCGGCGCCGGCGCGCGGCCAGCATTTCCTGATGCGGGTTCAGCTTTTTCCTGCTCACACGTTGCTCCTGTTTGTGGTGACGCGACGACACGGTATCGCGCAATTCCAATTTCCGCAAGGGTGTTGACAATGGGGAAAATCGGAGTAGGATCGCTGGCGTCGGGAAAATCCCGGCCACCACAAACAGCTACGGCCAGAGACAACCATGAAAAAACACCACGACCTCGACAACGGAATCACCTACGCCGCCATCGACATCTACAACCTGGTGGACGCGCCCGAACTTCGGGCCAGCTACTTTGGCAAGGCCGACGGCCTGACCGTCACGGAACTCTCCCCGTCCGACCTCACCGACAGCGAGCGCCGCGCGTTCGGCCTGCAGGTGGAAGGCGGTGCCGAATGAACGCTCAGGAGAAGAAGCTGGCGCGGAAGGCGAAGAAGCTGGCCGACAAGTTTTACGAGGAAGCGCAGGCGCTGTTCGACAGCCCGGACATGACCGATGACCTGTACGACAGCGACGTGATGCAGGCGCTACTGGGCGCGCAGGGCTATGCCGACGAAGCGAGGAACGCATCGTGAGCGCCTACCGTCACCACCCGGCAGCGGGCAAGCGGTACGCGCCCCCGACCATGAAGCGACCGGCCCTGTACCACGCCCGCATCCAGGCGGCGCACCAGCTGGCATCCGGCTGGACGATGGAGCAGGCGACCGGACGATACAGCGGGTATGGCTGGCTGCGGTCCTTCGACAAGTCCCCGCGCCGCCCGCTGGCGAAGCTGCGAATGGTCGAGGAAGCGATCAAGTGCGACATCGCCTGCAGGGAAGCGGTGCAGGCATGGAGGGACGCAGTATGAACCGCCGGGCGCGCGCCGCAGGCTGGATTCTGGCTGCCATCGTGGCATTTATCCTCGGAGCATCCGTTGGCCGGACTCCGTTCCACCACGCTGAATCCCTGCAGGAGGCATCGACATGGCACAAGTAGCTGCTCGCTGGCCGTCACGCCTGACTGAGCCGGTGTTCCCTCACGACACCCTGATCCGATACCGCGCGCAGTCGATCCTCACCGAACCCGGTGCGCCGGGTCCGCTGCTCCCCATCGACCAGGCGCGCGACGTAGTGCGCTGGCACGAGCAGTCGCAGGCAATGCGCCGGCCCAGGGGGATCATCCAGATGATCCGGGACAGGATGACGTGATGCGCTCGCAGATGGATATTTTCAAAGACCGGAAGCCGACGAGGCGGGAGTGGCTGGAAGCCGCCGAATCCGCAAGACGAAACCCATTCGAAACCCCGGACGCTGCAGAACGCCGCGCCCGATACTACGAGCAGCAGGCTCGCAACCACCACCAAGGATCGAACGATGAACCATGAAATCGACCCGCAGGACCAGGTGAGCAAGAACGCCCTGACCCTGCAGCAGCACGCGATGCAGGAAATCGACGCGGTTGCCGAAGGCATCGCCGCCCTGCGCGAGAAGTACACCGGCGTCGTGTACGACGTTTCCACCACCGCCGGCATGGCCGACGCCAAGGCCGCCCGGAAGGAAATCAGGCAGGTGCGCTACGACGTGGAGCGCATCCGCAAGGACAAGGGCAGCGAGTTGAAGCGGATTGCCACCGCGATCAATGACCGCGCCGCCGAAATCACCGCGCCCATCCGGGCGTTGGAGGAACCGATCGACTCGCAGATCAAAGCCGAGGAAGAACGAAAGGAAGCCGAGCGCGCCGAACGCCAGCGCCAGGAGCAGGAGCGTATCACTGCCATGCAGTCCCGGCTGGACAACCTGCGGAACGCGCCGCTGAACGCCGTGGGCGCCACCGCCGACGAAATCCAGCAGGCGATGGAGAAGCTGGACGCCGACCAGCTGGAAGGGTTCGATGAAGTGTTCCTGCCCGCCGCGCAGCAGACCCGCGAGGCGTCGCTGGCCGCCCTGCAGAAGATGCTGGACGAGCGCCGGGCGCTGGACGATCAGGCCGCCGAACTGGAACGCCAGCGGCAGGAGCAGGCCGAGCGCGAGGCCGCCGAGGCCGAGGCCCGCCGCGCCCAGCAGGAGAAGGAGGACGAGGAACGTCGTGCCCGGCAGGCCGCCGAGGATGCCGAGCGCAAGGCGAAGCAGGAAGCCGAGGACCGGGAGCGCGCCGAGGCCGAGGCGAAGCTGGCCAAGGAGCGCGAGGAATTGGAAGCAGCCCGCGCCGCTCAGAAGGCCGCAGAGGAAAAAGCCGAACAGGAGCGCCGTGAAGCCGCCCAGAAGGCCGAGCAGGAGAAAGCGGCACGGGAGCAGGCGGAGGCCGAGGAACGTGAACAGGCGAGGCTGCAGGCCGAACAGGCGGCAATCGAAGCCGCCACCATCCGGGAGGCAGCCGAGGAAGTGCTGGCCCTTCTGGACGAGAACGGGCTGTCCGGGCACATCGCTGCGCGGAAGCTGACCGCAGCCCTGGCCCGCGAGTCGTGAGCCACCACCCACAGGAACCCCAGGGGAACACCATGAACGAGAACGTTGAACAGGTAGAAGGCGAGGTTCTGGACTCGATGCCCACCGCGCAGCAGCACACCGGAACCGCGCTGGCGCAGACCGAGAACCCGTACATGCGGATGGCCGAGAAGGCGCTGACCACCGGCAGCGTCGATCAGCTTGATCGTCTGCTGGACCTGCAGATCAAATGGGACGCCGAGCAGGCCCGCCGGGCATACACCGCCGCGATGTCCGCGTTCAAGGCCGAGGCCGGCGACATCACCATCACGAAGTCCAAGCACGTCAGCTTCAAGACGACCAAGGGGACGACGGCATACGACCACGCCGAACTGCACGACATCACCCGCGCGCTGGTGCCGATGCTGGCGAAGCATGGCCTGTCGCACCGGTGGGATGTGTCGCAGACGAAGGACTGGATCACCGTTCGCTGCATCATGTCGCACCGCGACGGCCACAGCGAGCAGGTGGAGATGGGCGGCCCGCCGGACGACAGCGGTGGCAAGAACACCATCCAGGCCATCGCCAGCACCAAGACCTATCTGGAGCGCTACACCCTGCTGGCGATCACCGGCGTCGCCACCGGCGGCGAACTGGACAATGATGGCCGGGGTCCGAAGCAGGGCGCGGAGGTGGAGTACCTGTCCGAGGAACAGCAGCAGGTGCTGAACGACCTGATCGAAGCCTACGTGAATAACGTCGGGAAATTCATGGACTGGGTCGGGTCACAGGCGGGCTACCAGGTGGACACGCTGGCCGACGTTCCGGCGTCCTGCTACGACCGCATCCACATGCAGCTGGCATCGATCCGCCGTGCGCAGCAGGAGAAGGAATCGTGACGGACGAACTTTCTCCGGAAGAGCGGGCAAGGGAGATTGTCGAGGCTGCGATCAACGATCCGATGACCGACGACGAAGCGGTAGCCCTTGTCATCCAGCTGCACACGCTGGCCATGGATATGTACAAGATGGCCCCGCCCGACGACACAGACTTCGGACTTATGATTGTCCGGGCAACGAACATGGTCCCGTACATCGCTGAAAAACTCGGGGTCGAAATCATAAGGGAGGACGAAGTGCATGGGCGACATTAGCGAAATGATGCTGGACGGGACGTTGTGCGAGGGCTGCGGCGTCACCATGGCCGGACCCGCGCCCGGCTACCCGCGCTACTGCAGCCGCCAGTGTCAGCAGGACCGGCGGCAGGAGTACCCATCATCCACCAAGGTCGCCTGCCCCATCTGCAAGAAGCGGGTGAAGCGCAACGGCCTGTCCAATCACATGCGCGACGCGCACGGGGGAACGAACGATGCTTGACGAACTGCAGATAATCGAGTGCGAACAGAACTCGGATGCTTGGTACGAAGCGCGCAGCGGCATCGTGACCGCTTCGGACTTCGCAACCGTTATGGCGTCGGGGCGAGGCGGAAAGCCCAGCGTCACACGCAAGCGCTTGATGGCGACCAAGGCCGCCGAACTCATCACCGGAGTCGTCACGCCGACCTGGCAGGGAAACGAACACACCGAGCGCGGGCACATCCTGGAGCAGGAAATCCGCGACCTGTACGAGGCCACGTCGGACGAACCCGTAGTGCAGGTCGGGTTCATGCGTCGCGGCAGGATCGGGTGCAGCCCGGATGCCCTTGTGGGCGAAAACGGGATGTTCGAGGCGAAGTCCTGTCTCCCCCACATCCAGATCGAGCGCTTGGAAGCCGGCACGCTCCCAAGCGAGCATGTCGCCCAGGTCCAGGGCCAGATGCTTGTCAGCGGGCGGGAGTGGGTCGATTACCGAAGCTACAGCCCCGGCCTGCCCCAGCTTCGCCTTCGCGTGTTCCGCGACCTCGCCTATCAGTCCACCCTGATGCAGGCGCTGCGCCAGTTCAATCGGGAACTGGACGCGCTGGTGGACCGGATCAGGAGCATGTCGTGAAGTCGGAAGTCGTGGGCGTGGTCGGCCGGCAGACGCCGACTCGGCTGGCTGAAAACGCCCTGGAAAAGATGGCCGGCAAGAGTGAGACGTTCGGCGTCGGGATCGACTGGCGCGGCCGGGTCACGGTCGGGGGAGCCGACGACTTCCCGCACGAGGAACTGGTGATGGTCTGCAACCACGCCACCGATCCGGACGACCTGGCCGATGCCATCCGACACGAAACGAAGGAACGCGGCCCATTCAAACCAGCGTGGGGATACGGTATCTCCCGCGCAGAAACGTAGGAACCACCATGAGCATCGAAAACCACGTCTCGCTGATCGGAAATCTCGGCGGCGACCCGGAAACGCGCTACACCCAGGGCGGCACCGCCGTCACCAAGTTCTCCCTCGCCACCACGTCCACGCGGAAGGACCGCGAGGGGAACAGGGTCGAATCGACTGAATGGCACCGCTGCGTATGCTTCGGCAAGCTGGCGGAAATCGCAGGGGAGTACCTGCGGAAGGGGTCAAAGGTCACGGTCCAGGGCACCATCCGATACGGGAAATACGACGACAAGGATGGCGTGACTCGCTACACCACCGACATCGTGTTCGATCAGATGAAGATGCTGGACCCGCCGCGCCATGGGGAGCAGGATGCTCGGGGCAACAACCCGACACGCGACCAGGCGCCGGACTTCGACGACGACATCGACCTTCCGTTCTGACTACGGGGCGGAATGCGCAGGCTGATGCGCGCTGCTGGCAAGTCGGGTAACGCTAACCCCCGCTGCCGCAAGGCTTAGTGCGGGAACCGGGTTGTGTAGACGGCCGTCGGGCTGCCCTTCAAAGAAGCCGGAGATCAGCACCGGCCCGCCCCACCCTACACCCACGGCCAAAGGAGGCCATGCACCATGAGCAACGACGACACCACCGCCGCGCCGCAGAACCCGATGCAGGACAGCATCCGCGGCTACCGAAAGTTCGACCAGTCCACCAGCAACTTCATCAACGACGTGAAGGCTGCCGGCGATCACATCGAAGCGCTGCTGAATGCCGCGCAGAGCGTGGACGCCGATCAGTTCATGGTCGGCTTGGCGAGAACCAAATTCCAGGAAGGCGCCATGTGGCTGATCCGCGCAGCGGCGAAGCCGGACGGCCTATTCTGACCACCGCGGCGCCGCCGGCATGGGGCGCCGCCCACCGAGGGGACACCATGACGCGAGACAGATGGATGCGCGAGTGCGCGCAGCGGCTGATCGACAGGGGCGGGTTGGACGAGGGGACTGCAGCGGCATGTGCCGTCGAGTGCGCCCGGAACCAGAAGGAAATGAATGGGCGAAACCCGGCGAAGTGGTACAAGCCGGAGGAAGCAGCAGACGAGGAAATGTCCTACTGGACCGATGATGCGTAGCAAGAAGGCCGGGGGAACCCGGCCTTTTTCATGCGCCTTCCATCACCAGGAACTGCAGGGAGTTTTTCCGGTTCTTCCCGACCGCAACCAGGTCGATGAAATTGCCTGATTCCAGAAGCCGCTCCGTCCCGTAGTTATCCCGCTGCTGCCGGTAGTACAGGTTCCCGTCCCGCAGGTACGCGAGGATGATGTCTCGCCACGAGTCCAGCAGCTCCCGCTTCTCGTCCAGAGTGCAGCGGGGGCTGTGGCTCCCTGCAGGTAGGTAGTCGCTGATGACGAACTGCTGCTGGCCCGTGTCGAACGACCAGTAGGCGATGCCGCCCGCATCTTGGAACGCGACGAAGGGGGACATGTTGTTGTCGAACGCAAGGCCGACCTGTTCCACGCCGGGGCGGGAGAACAGCACCGTCTCCGGCACGTTCTCCGCCGACAGCAGGAAGTCCCCGTCCTCGTAGCGCAGGGTCCACATCTGCACCCGTAACCCTTGCGAGGCGTCCTGAAGCGCGACCCCGCCCTGCTCGTAGTCCACGAGCAGGTCAGTAGGGGTTCTTGTCTGCCCCGCGAACTGCGCGCTGCGGTCGATGTCCCCGAGGCGTTCCTCCGGGATCACGGGACGTACCTGCCCCAAGACTTCCGCAGGGTGATCTGCAAGGTCTTGGTGTTGTCCTTGTCGATGGGTGGGTCGAATTGGGCCTGAATCCGGAAGGCTTGGGTGGGCACTGAGCTTCCTATCCGGACGATGCCGCCTGCAACATTCCCCAGCGACTCTCTCCACTGGAGGGCAAGGTCGAGGTAGTGGGAGCCGGACTGGTAAGCAGGGATTTGACCCGTGGTTGTACTGCTGCCCGAAACGTAGGAAGTGCTATCCCACGCCACCAGCGGGGTGCCGGTCGCCGAGAAGGGGTGGCCCTGACCTGGCGGCGTAATGGCCCCGTAGTTGTTCCACCTCTGCAGCCGATCCCCGGCAGTACCTCCAATAGTCCGGCTCACCACGCTGTACTCTTGGGCGGTGTGTGGGTTTACCACAACCGAATTAGTGTCCCCCTGATCTGGGTACTCGCGAATCTGATAAGTAACAGTCAGAGAGTCAATGGGTCCCTTGGTGATGGTAGTGGGGGACCCGGTCTCGTCCCTCACAAGAGCCCGTGTAGTGATGCTCCCAGAGTTGGGACCTACCCCAATCTCGGAGATAATCCCAGTGGCGCTGCCCGGCGGGAACGAGTAGGTTCCCACAACGGATGAGTAGTCATCCGTGCGCGGCCCGGCGACTATGGAGGAAGTGGCGCTACCCAAAGGGGCGGCCAGAGCGGTGTCTTGGGGAGCGGGGGGCGACGAGCCAGACCCGATGTAGCACCGCCGCATCCACTGCTGCCCAGCGAGATTATCCAGGCCAGAGTCTGTTAGCAGGTTGTCCTGCCACGGAGCTACCACCTCCTTCGTGCCGGGGATCGGGGACCCGTCCGGGTTGTGCTGCTCGCGCTCGATCATGAAAAGGCCGCGCATGCGGCTGTTCTGCTTCAAAGTAATCATTGCATTTCTATTCCTGTAACGATGCCGGTGGAGACGAGGTGATCGTCTATGGAGTCCTCGGGATTGTGGTCATAGGTGACGTAGTTCGTAGTCACTTCCATGTCAATAGCAAGAACCTCACCAGTGGATACGAGATGGTCGTCTAGGGAGTCCTCGGGGTCGTGGTCGTACTCCGTGTAGATGATCGTGGCTTCCAGTTCCAGAGCGATCACGGAACCAGTGGATACCAGCGAATCGGTGTCGTCCGGTGCGTGGTCGTATTCGTGATCAGCCTGCGTGACTTCCAGAGACAGCGAGACCACGCGGCCCGAGGACACTATTTCATCGAGGTTCGCGCCGAGCGTGCCGAGAGAGCTGACGCCGCCGGTGGAGGCGAAGGAGTCAACGGCGACGATGGGGTAGGGTGGCGTGGTCAGCAGGATCATCGCCGTGGAAACAATCACCCCGGACCAGTACGCCACCCGGCCGGCGCTGTCCCACAGGCGCAGCGTCAGGTAATAGAAGGCGTCGGGACTGTCCTGGCCGACCGAGTAGGTCAGCCCCGAAGTTTCCACGTTGTCCACGATGATCGGGCGGTTGCGGCCGTTTCTCCGGTGAGCGATCAGGCGAACCGTTATCTCATCGACCCCGCCGGTGATCGTGTGATTGACCGTACTCCAATGCCGCGTCTTGTTGGTCCGGTCGTGGATGCGGTCGCCCAGCACCATGTCCACGAACGCGCCGCCGCGGTACAGGCCCAGGCCGGTGAACAGGTTGTTGTTGTCCTTGTTCGATGGCCCCTGATCCCACAGCGAGCGCGCCATGATGGACTGGCCCTGCTGCACCGGATACCGATCGCTTTCCAGTATGTGATCGCCGCGCCCGAACCCTTCCATCCACGCGGCCATGTTGCCCGGCGGTCGAGGCCGCGGGCCGGGGCCGACCGTCGTATCGTCGTCCTCGTACTTCTTGACCCGGTAGCTGCCGCGCAGGTCATGCCACCCTTCCAGCGTGCCGGTCTGGAAGTCGCCGTTCACGATGGTCGTCTTGACTTCCTCCGGCGGCGTGAACGCCGGCCAGGTCACGACAACCTGCAGGTTGTCCATGTCCACGACAGCCGCGGAGCCGGCCGGCAGGAACGATTCCTCCCACACGATTTCGACCCCGCAGGGGCCGATGTTGTTCAGGATGTCCAGCCGGCCCTCATAGGCTTGGCCCACGTCGTAGTTCGGCAGGGAGCCGACCAGCTGCAGCGGCGGCGGGCTGCTCCCCACCGCCCACATCGGCCTTCCATGCAGTCGGATATGACGGGCCATCGCGCTACGCCATCGCCATGTCGCCGGAGACGGCCCAGCGGTTCAGGTCGCCGTCGATGCAGGTGCAGGTAATCAGCGACCCCTGGACGCGCGTGCGCGGCAGGCAGTCGGCCGCCTGCTGGATCGTGACCCCTTCGCCCGCCACCACAGACACGTTCGCCACCCCCTCCTGCTGGATGCTGAAATAGCTGCCGGTGTACAGCTTCGAGTGTACCGCGCCCGGTGGCGTGGGCTGGATCACCACCTCTCCGGGCACCATGTTGTGCTGGTAGATCAGCGTGGCGAACTCGTCGTCGATGTCCGGCTGGTGGCCGTCCTCGATCACCTTGATCCGCGTCCGAGCGTCCACCCACGACATCGGCGGCGGCCCGATATAGGGGCGGGCGTATCCGCGCAGCACCGCGAATCCCTGCACCCCGTCGCCGGGCGGCGTGGAGAAGGTGATCCAGGCGCCCCCGCCGCCGATGTCCAACTCCACAACGTAGTCCACCACCGGCTCCTGGCCGATGAACTCGCGGTTCCCCGGAGCCGTCTCAATGTAGGTGTCGTAGAACTCCGGCGAGTCGATGTCCGCGCCTTCCATCCAGAACTGCACCTGCTCGCCGTCGCCGGTGAACTGGAACGTCTTGGGGTTCACGCCGACCGACCCGCCGCCGCCGATGATTTGCTCCACCAGCAGCAGCAGCGACCGCAGGTTCACCGCGTCCATCGGGTCGCGCGCATCGCCCACGCGGATGATCCGGTGCCCGCGCGCGTCCCATACGAACTCGCCTCCGTCGAAGATCAGCTGCAGGGTCGAGTCGTCCAGCTGCTGGATTTGCATCGCCAGGGCGTCGTAGCCCTTCTCGATCGTCTCCGCGTGGAACGCGCCCTGATTGGTCACGTCCACTTCCTGCGTGTACGGCATGGTCCGCAGCAGGATCAGCGTGGTGTCCACCACCGGCGCGGCGTGCATGATGACCCGCGTGCCGGCTTCCTGCCCCAGCCGCTCCACGTCGTAGTCCGCCGGCGGCACCAGCACCAGCCCCTGATCGTTCAGCAGGAACGCCTGGACGTGCGACCGCTGGAACGCCATCGGGCCGTTGAATATCGTGGTGACGCCGTTGCCCTGGTACTCCCGGCGGCGGCTGTCTGCAGCAACAGTCATGGCTCAGTCCTCATTCTTCGTCCGGTGCGCCCTGCACCAAATAGTATGCTTCCGCGGCCGGGTTCCCAAGTTCATGCTCGCCGGTGCCCACGGACATCAAGTAGTCGCCGGTGCGGAGTAGCTGATTCGACGGGACGCCGAAGGCGGCGCCGCTGGCCCGAACCTGCGACTTGATGATCTTCTCCACGTTCACTTCGTCCTCGGAGAACAGTTCCTCCGCGGTCCCGATGGTCGCCTCGTACAGGCTGATCCCAGCCTCGACCAGCGGCGTGCCGCGCGAGAACCCGCTGTCGGCAAAACCGGCCACGTCGCGAATCAGCGGGAAGGCGGCGAACGGCAGAAGCCCCAGCTTCAATGCCGCCCACGCAATCCAGTCCCCGATGTCCGCATCTTCTCCGTCATCCCCTTCCGGCCCGCGACCCATCATCAACTCAAACGACCAGGCCGCGCCCATCGCCACCGAGAACCACACGCCCAGCGCCTGCGGCCACGACTTCACATCGCCGCGCAGGCCGCGCAGGCCCGCCTCCTGCATCCGGTTGTTCATGACGACAAGCGGCCCGGCGAACTGCATGAACATCCGCATCGGCCCGCCCTCGCCTCGTGACAGTTCCGCCGCGCTCGTCTTGGTCTGTGTCTGCCGGATGGCCTTGTCAGCCGCCGCCGCCGCCTCCTGAATGTTGGCCCCTCCGGACTGCGCCTGCTGATACGCGCCCATCCAGACAGCGTTCTCAGCCAGCGGGACGGTCCACTGGTGCATCGCCATCGCCATCTCGATCATCTTGGCCCGGAACCCTCGCTTGCCTCGCAGGTTGGCGATGATGGATGACAGCTCCACCGACCGGGCCTCCGACCGGCGCAGCATCAACGGGGACAGCCGCTGAACCATCTCCGCGTTCCGGCGCATATTGCCGATGATGTTGGGTCCGCCGGACAGGTAGTAGTCGAGCAGCCCACGAATCACGTTCCGGGCCTTGACCCGAGCCGTCGCCTGGATGGGCACAGCCACCACGTTCGCCATCGCCAGCGGGATACGCAGCCCCAGCGCCGCGCTGCTCAGGTTGGTCATGCCGGCGTCAGCGACCTTCTGGAACGGACCAAGCAGCGGGCCGGCCAGAGAGAAGTGACCCACCGCGCCGCGCTCGAACGACTGCCGCAGCCCGGTGGCCGCGCCCGGACCGATCCGGTTGTCGATCATGCGGCGGATGTCCGGGTCGCCCAGAACCTTGTAAACCTGACGCAGGAACTGCCGGTAGGAGATGTCACCGATCACGCCGTCCAGATGCCGTGTGATGACGGAATGGTAATCAAGCAGCAGCGGCGCCGCGAAGTCGGTCCGCTTCTCGACGTGGCCCTTCGACGTGCTGGCCCTGATCGGCGTCTGGCCCGACAGAACCCGCTTCGCCTGCTCGTCCTCGCTGAACTGCCCGACGCGAGCGCCCTTCGGGTCGTACATCACGGGGTAGTACCCGCCGCGCAGGCTCACCGGCCCGTCGCGGGTCATCACCGTGAACTGGCTGGCCTCGACCTTCTCCGGAGCGATGCCGTTCATGGATTCTTCCAGCGCCACAATCTCCGGCCATAACTGGTCGATGGCGTCCCATATCTTCTGGACCGCCTCGGCCTGGGGTCGGGTCAGCCTGGAGAACATTTCCGCTATCTGCTGCTCAGTGAACGGCACAATCTCATCGCCCACCACGCGCCCGCCGCGCAGCAGCTTGTCTCGGTTTCCTTCGTTGCCCATGTTGAGCAGAGCCGACAGGATCGAGTGTCCCGACACCGCGCCGCCCAGGGATTCAATATCGAACCGGCGGTCCAGCGCCTTGCGGTCAGCAGCCGGAAGTTCCGCCATCGCCTCCTGCAGGGCGTTGCCCACCTGCCGGTTCAGAGCCTCGCGCTTGCGCTCCGCGGCCTGAGCCATATCCCACAGCAGATCGTGGAACGGCCCATTGTCGCCGCCGTCCAGCCACTCCACCATCGTCTCGGGCTGCAGCACCCAATTGGAGCCGGCGGCGTACAAGTCCTTGATCCGGTCGAACATCGCACGATCAGCATCACTGATCCCATAGCGGCCATGCCGGTCGCGCTGTTCTTCCAGGCGCGCGACCATCTCAGCCTTCACTTCCTCCCACTCGCGCTTGCCCTGCAGGGTCTGCAGGCGGTTCTTCGTCCGCGCCAGGTGCAGGATGTTCTCCACGGCCTCGCGCAGCCCCTCCACGTCGGCCACGGTCATGTCGGCCAGGTTGGTCACGTTCTCCGACTCAACCCGCGCCAGCAGCATCTCCGGAACCGCCGTGCTGTTCCCCTCGTCCTGCATCCGCGCCACCCACTCGCGCAGCGCCGCGCGCCGGGCGACCTCCGGCCGGCTGACCCCGCGAACCTCGATCCCGTCGAAAATCGCATCCAGCGCGTCCACGTAGAACTTGCCGGCCTCCTTACCGACCCGGCGGCGGGTCTGATCGCTCGCCGCCTTCCGAAGGAACCGCACGTTCGAATCGGCCCGCTTCTGCACCCGCATCGCCTCGCGGTACATGGCGGCGTTGAACGCCTGCTGCCGCTTGGCCTGCAGCCCCTCCACATAATTTCCGGCTTCCGCCGCTGCCGTAGCCTTGCGCGCGGCCTTCCGCTCCGCTGCCAGGTAGTCGTGCGGGCGGATGTCCCGCAGGGCTTTCTTTCCGATGGCCCGACGAGCCGCCTCAGCCAGCGCCCGAGTTGCCGCCGTGCGCCTCGCCTGAGCCTGCCGGATGCGCTCGCGCGTCTCGGGACTGATCTGCCTGCGCTGCGGCGCCTGCTGCCCCTCCTGCGCCGCTGCGGGCGCTTGTTCGCCTTCCGCCGACTGGCGCTCGCGCGTCGGCCGGGGCTGATCCACCACGGCGGCCGGGTCCGCTGCCAGGGCTTCCAGCACCGACATCTCCCACGCCAGCACCCGCATCCGGTGATCGTCATGCACGGCATCCATCGCCCGCTCGGCCAGCGTGCCGTCCGTCATGGGATCGCCGTGGCGCTCGCGCATCCGCTCGTCCGTCTCGGCCTGCACCCGCGCGTCCATGTCCTCGCGGTTCGCCAGGGCGTTCACCAGCGCGTCGCCTGACTCAAACCCCAGCTTCATCGCGGCCAGGTCTTGGTCGATCCCGCCCTTCACCCTGTACAAGCCGCGCAGACGCCGCAGGTACGGCTCGCCATAGACGGAGGCCAGCGCCTCCTTGCTCAGCTTGATCCCCTGCAGTTCGGCCGGGATGTCGGTGCCATCGGCGTACTTCTTCGCGCCGGCCAGCACACGAGCCGCCCGATACACCGGCATGGCGGCGTATTCGGCCTCGACCTCCTTGCGGACCTCGGCCTTCTGTTCCTTGTACCAGCGCCGCGCCGCGCGGTCATGCGCCGCAATTAGGCGCGCGCCCAAGGCCGCCCGCTCCCGCTCGGTCGCCTGCTCCAACTGCTCGGCGTACTGTCGAATCTGGGCTTCTTCCAGAACGCCCTCTCCGAAGGACATTGGCTCCATGCCCTGCCTGATATGCGCGGCCTCAATCTCAGCGTCTGACGCCAGCAGGCGATCCATCACCCCGCGCACGTCATCGGTCAGGTTCACGTTGAGATTCAGCAGGTTGCGGTAGATGGACAGCAGCCATGCCTTGAACGCGCTGAACGCCGACTGCAGTTCCGGCGAAGGCGCCCTGCCCTCGGCCAGGTACTTCTCGAACCCGCGCGCGAACTGCTCATGGTGCTCCCGGCCGATCTGATCCACCGACTCAATCCCGAACCAGTCCAGCAGGACCGCCATCTCCTGCCGCGCCTGATCCGGCGCGTTCGGGTCCGCCGCGATGTCGCGCAGCACTTCCAGGAAGAAGTGCCCCGTCTCATGCAGGAACGTGGAGCGATCCGCACCTTCGAACAAGCTGATCGCCATGCGCCGGTCGGGGAAAATCTCGATCTGCCCTCGCGGCGCCTGCGCCGGCTCCGCGCCTTCCGGCTGGAACAGGATGTCCCCAGTGCCGCCGTCCAGTTCGGCTGACAACTGCGACACCGCCTGCTCCTGCGTCAGGCCAAGTTCCTCGCCGTACTCCATCCAGCGGATGCCATGCCTGTCCAGAGTATCCCGAACCTCCTGGCTGGCGTCCGCAGGGATCACCGCGCCGGGGAACTCAGACAGAGAAACCGCGCGCTGCGGCTTCGCCTCAAAGTAGCTGGCAACCGCCTGCCGGATTTCCACCAGCGCGTCAGCACCGGCCTGGGCAACCTCATCCGGAGCCCCATCGAACCCATTTCTGCGAAGCGCCGCGGCCACATTCTTCGCGGTCGCCGCCTTCTTCGATGCGTCGGCCAGCGACTTCATCGACATGTCCAGGGCTTCCCATGTGTCGATTTCGCCGCGGTAGTTCGTGCCGGTGAAATACTTGATCGCCTCATCGCGGAACGATTCCAGCGTCTTTTCCAGCGCGTCCTTCGCTTCGGTGCGCTGCTCCGGCGGCACCACGCGGTCACGATCTGCCTGGATTTCCTCGATGGTCCGATACCGCTTGGCGTTCCTCGCCACCACCTGACCAGGCCCGAACGTCATGGTCTGCTCACGACCGGCGACGGCGCCCTGCCTGGTCATGGCCTCGACCACGTTTTCCAGCGTCATCGGCACCTTCTTGCGGCCCAGCATGATCTGCGGCTCATCGAACACGCCGCTGATCTGCTCCGTTACCCACGCTTCAAAATCAGTCTGCCGCTCACCAATCTGCTCAGACAGCGCCTGACGGGTCAGGTAGGGATCGACCCTGGGCGGCCTGCTTCGCTGCTCAGCGTAGGTAATCACTCCGTCCTGCATTGCGTAGGTCAATGCGCCGGACTCATCGAACGTCCGATCCATGAACGCATCGAGCAGGACGCGGCTCATCTCCGCATCACGACCTTGCCCCTCGACGTACCGCTCAATAGCGGCGCGCGCCGCCTCCCCCATCCGGATTGCTCGCGGGTCATCGGGCGGAAGGTCGCGCGCGTACACCTCATCGCGGACCTCATCCACCACCGCCAGCAGTTCGGCGTCGTCCATCCACTCCTGACGCGGCTTCGCCGCCTTCGTGACATCTGCAGCCGGCGTCTCGCCCTGAGAACGCAGCCACCCGCGCATGAATTGAGCAGACCGAACGGCTGACTCAATGGCCCGCTCGCGGCTTGGGTTTCGGGTCAGATACTCACGGCCTTCCCAATTCCATCCTTCCGGGTCGATGCTGTCGATAAAGGCGTCGGCTTTCTTCACCCGCACCTTCGGCCACAGGATTTCAGGGAACCGCTGCGTGTATGCGTCGGCGCTGAACACTGGGTTCGTCGTTCCCGGCTCAGCCAGGGCGCGCCCGCCGATCAGGCTGATCGACCCGAACCCGCGGAACGGGCTGGCCGCCTTCGTGATGCCGATGCTCGGCGCCGGCAGTCCGCCCAGGTTGTCGGAGAACAGCAGGTTCTCAGCGGACAGGTTGTGGACCGCCACCAGCCGGTCGCCAAGCTGCGACTGAAACAGGGTCATGCCCTGCGACACCGCATCGCGCATGGCGTCGGTGACATCCAGCGAGTGCGATTCAATCAAGCGACTGTCCGCCAAGAATTCGCTCACCAGCGGGCTGTCCTCGCCCTGCGACCATTCATCCGCGATTGTCGGCTGCGCCACGTCCGGATGATTGCGCTGCATCCACTCCTGAAAGTACGCAAGGGACAAGTGATCAGCGGGGCCGGCCGGAACGGCGGCGCGACCAACTCGCCCACCCATCCGCTTCGCCCACTTGTTCACGGCCTTCGGCAGGATGCTGTCGTAGAAGGCTCGCATACCTTCGCCGCCGACTTTCAAGCCGTCCCCGGACAGAACCCCGCCCTCGGCCTCTCCCATGACCTTCTCGGCCAGCTCCTTTCCGATTACTTCGCTCAGGTTGCGTCCGCTAAACTGGCGCGCGGCCCCATACCCATCCACAACACCGTTCGCGTCCACCATCATATTGAATGAAGTGCTGTCAGCGGTTTCCATGCTTACCGCCCGCGACCCATCCTCCGATACGGTCGGCACCGAGATGCTGTTGATCTGCCGGCTCATGTCATACCGCTCGGCCTGCACATCGCCCGGCGTCCACGCGATCCGGTCGAACCCGTTGTCCACCGCCCACCGCGCCATGCGCTTGAAGGCGAGCATGGCCCACTCGTCGGTGGCCTTGAATGGGGCATCTGGCGTCGCGCCGAGTTTCGCGCGGAGATCGGTTCGACCAAGCACCATCTGCGCCACTTGCGCCAAGTTGGCGGCAAACTGACTGTCAGCGGTCCCGCCGGCGAGTTTGTTCGGCACCGGGCCACCGTTCTTCGCGGTGATGACCCAATTCGAACCATTGTTGCGCGCCGAATAACCCTCCGCATCCAGGAGCCGCATCACCTCGGCGTCGGGAGTGTCGGGTCGGGAATAGCCCTGCTCGCGCCCGGCCTGATGCCAGTCGGACTGGATTTCCTCGATGAACAGAACCTTGTTCCCATCGGAGTCCACCCGCTCATTGAAGCGGACATGGGTCAGGATGTTCGGCTGATCGAAGTGCGACGACCGGTATTCATCGGCGCCCGCACGGTTTGCGCGGCGGAACGTCTCCACTTCCTCCGGGGTGGGGTCGGCGACGCGGCCGATCCGGTCGCCTTCGGCGCGAAGTCGCGAAGCGTCATTCGGCATCGTCAGCAGCAGCTCGCGGTAGTTCTGACCGCCTGGAACCGTGTAGTCCCCGAACTTCGCAATCCCCTGTTCGCCGGATGCGTTGTCCACCGCGCGCTGCAGGTCGCCCGGAAGATCGTCGTACCCCACATACTCCCCATCCGGGTCGATGAAGTCGGCCTGGTCGGGGCCATACTCAATCCGATACCCGCGCTCCTGGAACGCAGCGACGACCTCAGCGTTTCCAGCGCCCAGCACCACTTCCTCAATCTGCACCTGATTGGCGCGGATGAAGTCCGCCAGCGCCTCGCGCGTCACCAGACCATCCTGCTCATCAAGCCATGCGTCGATGCCCAGCCAATCGCGCTCCCCCTTCCGCATCTCGCCGCGCCGCTGCGCGCCATCCAGCCATCCCTTCCATGCACCTGCATCCGCCCGCCGGGGAGCGCCGCGCCCTTCCTCGACCGCTCGCAGCATGGCCGAATAGAACACCGGTGCATCAACATTGGCCGCGTCTTGGAACAGACGAACCGGCTCGCTGACGGCGGACTCGTCCCAGATGACGTAGTTGTGCCGATTGCTCACATCTTCCAACGTCCGGATGAACGCCTTTCGCTGAGCCGCCCTTTCACGATCCGACAGCCCGTATATTCCAGACATCATGGAATCGGCGGCAGCCTCAATATCGCCATCGGCATTTTCCAGGGCGCGCAGCGCCTTGACCGAAGTCAGATCGGGTGCGCGCGATCCACCGTCCAAGTATCGAAGGCCGGGGATTCCTGCCGCCAGCAACGCCTCGGATGCCGCCTTCTCACTGCCCAGCGACTGCGCCAGGCGCGTGTAGGCCATTCCGCCACGCTCCGCTGCGTCGTAGTCGTCGCCCTCCGGGTCGAACTGGTCCGGGTCCATCGCGGCCAACGCGCGCTGCACCGCCTCCGGCTGCTCTGCCAGTGGCGCGTCGTAGTCCAGCAGGTCGCTGTCCTCGGGAATGTCCACCTGATACAGGCGGCCGTGATCCTGGCCGCGGCGCAACCAGTCGATTGCCGCCTGCACGTTCCCCCGCGCGGCTTCCGGCAGGGAGCCTCGACGACGAACCATAGACGCGATAGCCCGTCCCCGGTCGCCTCCCGCCGCCCTCAGTGCATCATCCGCCATCGTCGCCGGAATGTTCCGGGCGATGCCGGCCAGGTTCCTCCGGTAGAAGTCCGCCACCTCCCTCTTGCTGGCAAAGTACAGCCCCCAGCCGAACGCCTGATTGCCCTCGCCGGTGCCGATGCGCTGCAGGCTGAAACGGTCAACGTCATGCGGCGTGCCGTGGAAGGCCGACTGATCCATGATGCCGGGCTGGTCGGCGCCGAAGTTGCCGCGGTTGGCGGTTGCGGACTTGATCTGCTCAGGGTCGAAGGCCACGAACTCGCGCCACCCGAACTGACGCCCAATGATTCCGTCATATCCGGCGGCCTGCAGCTGCGCGCGATCGTCAGCAGTTACATGACCGCTGCGGATGTCAGGGAACTCGGCGCTTGGAAGAACCAGCGGATTTTCCATCCGCAGGTACACCGGCAAAACCTGCCCGCCCCGACGCATGGCATAGCTAGACGAAACGGAACGTTCTTCGCTGAAATAGGCGCCTACCGATCCGCCGGTTCCGCTGTCAGTGTCGAACTGAGTAAAGGCCGTCCCGGTGCCGTGGTATGCCACCAACGGACGGCCCTCGTCATCCACAACCTGCGAGTCCCCGAACCAGGCGGTGAAGTTCTGCCACACCGGCCGGCCGTTCGGCGCGATGGCGTCGCCGTAGGTTTCCTGCGCCCAGGACACAACCTCGGGACGGTAGCCGGAAGGGTCGAAGTCGGTGGCGGCGTCCTGATCGAAGTTCGCAGCCTGACCCAGAGACAGCGGTGACACGGCCAGGCGCATCGTCTCGGCGCCCGTGGCGCGCGCAGCGGCGTACCGGCGATGGCCGTCCTGCAGCTTCACCATCCCATTCGGAAGTTCTGAGCCGCGCCCGTTCGGGAACTGCTCGCCCGCTCGCATGGCCTCGGCATAGCGCGCGGCATCGGCGCGCTTCTCGGGTGCCAGCTCGCCCGCGCTGTCGAACTCGGTGGCGTCGATCCGGTCCAGCGGCACATCCTGAATCTGGCGGCGCGTGTCGATGCCCGGCAGGTCGGGACCGGCCACCCACGCCCCCACCGGCGCCGACTCCATCTCAGTGATCGGGAGCGGGTTGTTGAACGATCCAGGGCGCGTCTGCTCGAAGCTGCGACCGAACAGCGCCTCAGCGATCTGCTGATTCGACATCGCCATGACTTCCGACCACGGCACGTCCCGAAGCGCCTCCGCTTCTTCCAGCGCCTGTACCAGGTCCTTCCGTTCTTCCTCAAACTGGACGCGCGCACGATCAGCGAATTCCGGCGAATACACCCGATCACCGCGAAGGTCGCGGTCGATAAGTTCCAGCAGGTCCGCAACGGTCGAATCCATCGGCAGGTATCCGGCCTCGGCCGCCGCCTCGCGCGCGCTGTCCAGGTCCTCGCCGTGCTTGTTGATGATGCCGATGCGCTGTCGGTTGGCGTCCATGCTGCGAAGATCGCCGCCCACGTCGGTCACGCCACCACGGGAAACCACGAAGTCGGCAATGCTCGGCCCGTAGATCGGGGCCGGATCAGGGTCATCGCTCCGCAGGGTGTCTAGCAGCGCGTCCAGGCGGCCCGTGCCGGCCCACGGCGGCGTAGAGCGCGGGTCGGCCTGCCCCGGCGCCGGGGCGGCCCTGATGCCGGCCATGCGGCGCTCGTACAGCGTCCACGGGTCGGTGCCCCACATATCGGCCAGCCGCGTGATGCCGGCGGCGAACAGCTTGGCCTGCGACTCAGCCGCCGCCGAAGAATAACGGTTGGTGGAAAGAAGCTGGCCGTACACGTCGTCCTGAATCCGCCGCCGCGAGCTAGGCTCCGCGCCAGGCTCCGCGCGCGCAGCGGCGTCGGCATCGCCAGCCATCGCATCTGCCAGCCCGTCGATGTCGAACTTCTCCAGCTCCACCGCAGACAGGGCATCGGCCTGCGTCCGGGCGTTGCGGGCAATCTCCTGCGCGTTCGGCAGGCCGGCCACGACCCCAAAATACTGATCGGCAGGGATCACCACGTCGCCCGATGCCAACTGCTCGGTCAGGATCGTGTCGCCGCCCACCACGTTCACCAGCGTCTGCCAGTTGTCCTGGAACAGCACCCGCGCAGCATCGGCATCCAGGTACACCCCGCCCTCAGCGCCGGATGCGGCTGCGAACGCCTGCGCTTCCTCCGGGCTGCGCCGCGCCAGATTCGCATTGCCGGCCGCGATGGTCGCCGCCGACAGAGCATCGGACCCCTCGCCGGAACGGCGCACGATGTCTAGCTGCTCGTTGATCCACCGAACCTGACCGCGCTCGCGCGCCGACACGTAATTCGCCCACGCCTCCACGGCGCCGAACGGAACCTCCGCGATGCCTTCCAGGATGATTTCGCCGTAGTTGACCCCATCCCCTGCCACCAAGCCGGCCGTCAGTTCGCCCAGCGAGCCGCCGGCCGCCTGAATACCCACCTCACCTGCCGTGCGCGATGCCGCCGACACGGCGCCGCGCCGCGCATTGATAAGGAGCTGGCCGGCCAGCCCCGCCGTCGCGGCATCGAACGCACCGATGGCGATTCCTCGCTTCGCGGCCCTGCTGCGGGCCTCGGCCATAAGTTCCGGATTCCGTAGCGCGCGCGCCAGGGCGGCCGGGTCCGTCATGTCCACGCCCGACTCAGCCAGCGCCTCACTGATTGACGCGCCGTACTCCACCCAGCCCGACGACCCTCCAGCGGCCGTCATGGTCACCGCCCGCCCCATGCCGCCGGTCGCAGCCGTCAGAGCCAGCCCCGGAGCGCCCATACCCAGCGACTGGCCGACCACCACGCCAACGGCGCGAGGGCTTCGGGCCACCAGCCCCAGCGCCTCCCACAGGGAATCAGCCTCATTCGCAGCCGCGATGTTCTGGAACTGCGCGTCTGTCGCCTCGCTCACGCGCTCGATCTGCTGCGCGCGTCGCTCCTGATTGGCGGCGAAGGACGCCGAGCGAGACGCCTGATAGTCCGCGTCCGACTCAAACCCCAGCCCCTGAGCCACGGTTTCAGCGCGCGCGCGCGTCTCATCGCTGCGAAAATCAGGCATCCCGACCAGGGCTGCATGTCCCAACGCGCGCTGATAGCCCGCGAACAGGGATGACCCGATTTCCTCGGCATAGATAGGCTGGCGGCTGGCGCGATGCACGGCTTCGCCATCCCGGCCCATCTCATCCCACGCAGCCATTTGATTCGACAAGGTGTGCCACGCGCTCGACAGGCCAAAGTCCCTGGACGACTGGAACGTGCGGCTGATCGCCAGCCCCAGCTTGTCCAGCGTGCCAAGTTCGTCCTTCACCAAGGCGTAGCGGTTCGGGTTCTCCGTCAGCCACTTCTGGGTCGTCGGGGACAGCGCGGCCATCTCCCGGCGCTGCGCTTCCATCCGCGCCCCTTCCAGGTCCGACCGAACAGCCTCAGCCGGCGCCCCCGTCCGCCTGGACAGCGACAGGGACTCGGCCTCCTGCTCCGGCGTCGTCTGCGCGGCGAACTGGATGGTGGACGCCTTCGCGCGCTCAACGTCGGCCAGCATCTCCCGGCCGATTTCCTCGTATCGGTTCAAAACGTATCCCCAGCGCCGCGGCGATAGGCTTCCACCACCTGCGCTTCTGTCGGGCTGCTGATGCCGGCGGCGCGCAGCCCCTCGATGATCTGCACCCGCTCATCGGCGGGCACGTTGAAGTTCTCGCCGGCGCGGTACAGCGGCTGCTCCTTGTTCGGACGCCACCAGTATTCCCGCACCATCGGCTGCTTCAAGCCGTTGATGATGGTCTGCATCTCCGAAGCGTTCGGGTTCCTGCCGTTGTTGCGTTCGTTGAACGCCCGCTTCTCACGCAAGAAAGCGCGCTGCAGTTCATCGCGCGACTCAGCGTTTTTCTTGCCGGTTCCCGCAATACCGATGTCCTGATACGCCTGCGACAGCAACTGCGACTCGCTGGCCCATTCGTCACGCTTCTCCGGCTTGGTGGCGTCGGCCTGCATCGACTTGAACTGCGCCAGGCTCGCCGTGGACAGCCTCACCTGAACCTCGGGATCGTTGAAGTCGCGCTGCATGAACGCATCCGGATCGATCACCGCCTCGCGGTACAGTTCCTCCTTGAACGGCAGATCGTCCTGCACGAAAGTCCCCTGAATCCGATGCAGTCGCAGGGATTCCAGCGCCGGAATCTTGCCCTCGCTCACGGCTTTCGCGTAGTCGTCGGCCCCCAGTATCTGCGGGAGCGTCTGCGTCGGGTCGGCGTACTGCATCGCAGTGTTGACGCGCTCGGACCATGCCTTGTTCGCCTCGCGCTCGCCAGCCTCTCTGATTGCGAACCGCTCGCGAATCTTTCCCATCACAAGCCTGCGCGTGGACGGGTTCTCAATGTTCTCCCGCGCCCACGCAAGCGCCTGTGATTCCGACTGCGGCGGCTCGGATCGCGGCGCACTAGACGCCACAGGAAGGCCGCGACGACGCCAGCCATCGACCACCTGCGCCTTCGTCTTGCCGCGCAAGTATGGGTTCGCGTTCATCTGCCCCGCGGACAGTATGTCCGACATCGGCGTATCGTCGCTGGCGCGGCCGAACGCTACGCCGCCCTTCGGGCCGAAATGATGCGCCGCGTACAGATTGACGGCCGTGGCCTGCACACCGCCGGACTGCAGATACGCAGCGTTCTCTCGCCGGTATGCGCTCACCATTTCCCGAGACAGCGAGCCATCGGAGCGAAGCGCCAGGACTTCTTCACGCGACCGCCCATCCGCCAGTTCCGGCCGATAGCGCCGGATCATGTCCAGCCACGTCGATTCGATGAACTGACCGGCTCCGGCCGCGGAACTTTCCGGATTCTTCGCCGAATCAACGCCGCCAGATTCGAGAAGGATTATCGCGGCGTCGATTGACTCCGGGGCGTCTGCATGTACGGCCTCGCCGGCCAACAGCCGATCAACGATGTCGTCAGCAGCGCGATCTTCGACTGCCGGGTACAGCACCGACTCCACGCGCGCGCGGTCATCGGGCGAAAGCTGGTCGCGGTACTGGTCCAGCAGCTCCTGCGCCGCGAACGGGTCCGTCGTGGCAACCGATTCGATTGTCTGCCGCCGCACGCTGGATACGGCCATGCGGTTCGCCTCGGCAATCACCGTGTCGCCGGCACCCTCAGCGCGGAACCGCGCCTCGTTCGCGCCCAGCAACTCCGACAGAAGTTCCTCCTGTCGCGCCATGTCGCCGTTCATGCCGGCCGTGGCCGCGTCGCGCATGATCGCGCCGACAGCCGCATCCGACTCGGCCTTGATCGCGGCGCTATGCTCGCGGTCCATGTAGCCGTTCAGCCGGCTCCCGATACCGTCCTGGAAGGTCAGGGCGATCCCTTCGAACTGCTGGCGCTGGTGCGGCGTCAGCCTCTCGCTGATCTGCGACACGCGCTGCTGCAGGTCCGGCATGATGACATCGTTCGCTTCCAGCGCGTTCAGCCCCTTGAAGCGGCTGATCCCCTCCGGGTTGGCCGGGTCGAACGTGGCGTGTTCCCACTCCGACAGTTCCCGCCGGGCGGACATGATCGCCGCGGTATCGTTCCTCTCCTGCGCGCGCTGCGCGAAGTCGGACATGACACTGGCCGCCTGGCCCAGCCCTCGGGCGATAGCCTCGGAACCCGACGAGTCCACGCGCGTCGTCTCGCGCACCTGCGGACCCTGCTGGACCTGAATCTGCGGCCCCTGCGTCCTCGGAATGAAGGTCGCCATTCGTCAGTACCCCACGGACCCAAGACCGCGATACCCGCCGGCATAGAGCGATGCGCCCGCCCGCCTTGCCGTGCCCCTGCTCGCACGCCCGGCTCCGAACCCGGCAGACTGCGCCTGACCATAGGCTCCGGCCGCGCTCGACAGCCCGGACAGGATCGTGCCGTACTGATTCATCCGAGACGACGCCTGATCGGCCCGAGACTGATTCATGATGCTGGTGGCCTGAGCATTGAACCCCCAAGCGTTGCGGGCGGCGTTCAGGCGGATGGCCTGCTGATCGACCTCCCCGAACATGGCCGACTCGCCAAGGATTTCCAGCGGCGTTCCGATCTGCGCGTCGATGCCTTGCGCTGCGATGGCCGCCCTCTGCTGTCCTTCGAGCGCCCGCATCCGCCACGTCTGCTGCTGAGACTCACGATCCCCCAGCGCGCGCGCCGTGGCCGCGTCCTGCTCGGCCAGACGGGCGTTCTGCTCAGCAATCTGGGCGTTGGCCTTCGCCGCCTGCCGCTGGCCGTGGACCGAAACGCCAGTTCCAACCAGGCCGATCACCGCGGATGCAGCCATGATGGTTGTCGGTTCGCACATTTACGCCACCTTTTTCATGTAGAACGGCAGGAACGGCAGCCCGTCCACACCATACGGGATCGCCTCCGCGAACTCGAACCCCAGCCAGCGCAGCCATCGGATCGCGCTGGTGTTGCGCTCGTCCACGAAATTGTAGAGCAAGGCGGGGTACTGGTCGCCCATGTACTCCACCACCGGCCGCGACAGCCGCAGCAGGTCGCGCTGCGCGCCGTGCCGGTCCAGCACCCGGCTCCCGATCATCCACGCCGCGGCGATGCCGCCCAGCGCCGAGAACGGCCAGGCGCCGAACATACAGGCCGGCTCGCCCTCGTAGATCGCGGTCCACGACTCCGGCGTGCTGTCCAGCCCGCGCACCATCGCACCCAGCGGCTCGCTGCGGCTGGCCGCCCACAGTTCCGCCCGGTCAGCCTCGCGCGCGTTGGCCGCGATGGCCTCAGCGTGCGCCAGGGTCGCCGGAACGATGCGCGCCTTCACCCCCTCGACCCTCCGACCTGAGCGTTCGACGCGACCGCGCGCGTGGTGATCGACAGCACTTCCAGCGGCAGCGGGTCGCTGGACACGATCCGGACCCGGCCGGCGTCCTCGCCCCATCCCGAGGGGATGTCCACGTCCACGATGCCGGTTTTCAGGAACGGCGGCTGGCCGTAGTCCTCGAACCGGCGCTCCTTCACCGGATACAGCTTGTCCCGAACGCCGCCGGCGAACACCCCGCGCGAGGCCAGCAGCAGGATGCTGACCTTGTACGCCAGCTTGTGCTGGTCGCGCATGGACTCGCCGCCAGGGTTGTTCAGTTCCAGCGTCTCGATTTCCGCCGCATACGGCAGGCCGATGTTCACCACGCCGGCGCGGGCGCCCATCTCGATCCGGCCGCCGCCCACCGGAAACGGCCCGGCCACCGCCGAATCGGCCAGCACCGACACCTGCTTGCCTTCCAGGTGCCACAGGTTGCCGATGGTCTGCCGCTGAAACGTCCAGGTCGTCAGCGGCACCTGCCGAAGTTCGGGCGGCACCGTGCCGATGCTGCGCGCGCGCACCGTGGAATCGTCGTCGAAGGCGTCGATCACCAGGCGCACCGTCACCCGCCGCGTGGTCAGCACCCCGTCCTCGACCTCCTGCACGTCGGCCCACAGTTCGAACCCATCGTTCACGTCGCCCGCTTCGAACAGCGGGTCGGACGCGGAGATGGTCAGTTCATCCTGCTCGGTCCAGCCGGCCGCCGTGGTCAGGGTCAGCGTGGTGGCGCTGCGGTTGCGGCCGTCGTACTGCAGGCCGCAGTCCACGTAGAACATATCGTCCTCGTCCTCGTACCGCGTCGGCGCCTGCTGCTCGATGAACTGGACCCACTCGCCATCCACGAACCGGCGCACCAAGTAGTAGCACTCCGATTCCGTCGTGCCCGGCAGGGTGCAGGCGTCCAGGTATTCGCCATCGGTATCGTGCGGATGCCAGCCGATCACTTCCTGCTCGGGCATGTAGGTACAGCCCACGCGCGTCCCGTCGTCGCGGATGAACCACACCACCTGCCACGGCGCCTTCCAGTATTCCATGCTCCGGACCTCATGGCCCAGGAACAGATGGTCGGCCCACACGCTGATGTCGTTGCCGCGGAATCCGTCCTTTTCGAACTGGTAGCGCAGGTCGCGGACCTTTTGCCCCTCGTTCTGGATGAAGATGGCCGACTCACCGATCAACATGGCCGGCACGTCGCCGGTCCCGGAATTGCCCTGATTCTTGGCGCCGATGGTCGAAGGCGTCACCACCTCGTCGGACCCGCCGGTGATCTTGTACTCCCCGGCCGTGGTCAGCGCCAGCAGATTGTCCAGCGGCACCAGGTCTTTCACCGTGTTCACCTGCCGGGCGTTGATGGCGAACGTCACCGCGTCGCTGTCCACGATGGGCGACGACCGGCCGAAGTTGGAATAGTCACCGATGCAGGACGCCCAGAACGTCTGCGGTGCCGATGGCGACGACGCGAACCACAGCCGGTCCCCGTAGAACTCGACCTCTCGCGGGTAGCCGTAGTGCGGCGACCACGCGCCCAGCGCCCACACGTCCGACCCGCCGACACCACTGGAGGGCATCTCGCGGACCTCGATGTTGTCCGTCCCGGACGCCGGCGGCAGGTAGAACGTGATTTCGTCCGTCGTCGCGTTGATCGTCCAGCCTTGCATCACATCACCTGTATCCCTTCCCAGCCACCACCAGGCGGTCTCGGGTTTCCACCACCACCACCACCCACGCCGCCGCCGCCGCCGTAGTTGGGATTTGACTGGACCGGGACGCCGTTGATCGTCACGCGGTAGTCCAGGTAGGACGGGCTGTTCGCGCCCGTGATGCTGAACGTGACCGTGGAACCGTCGCCGCTGAACGTCCAGCTATTCTCCGGAGACGGCGCCGTGCCGATCAGGCTGTCCGGAACCCGCTCGATCACCACCGCCTTCACTTCCGTCGCGCTCACGAACTCGGTGATCTGCAGGATGCCGAAGGTGTTGTGCAGGAACTCCCACAGCACGCCCACGGAATAGTCCTCGACGCCATCACTCTTGATGTCACCGGGGCCGTCCCATGCGCGGCCAACGTCATGCACCGGCCGGACCCCACCGGCCACGTTGTAGGCGCCGCCGGGCGCGATCTGCGCCGCGCGGTACACCTTCGAATCGGAGCGCCGCTGCGCGCCCACGGAAACGTTCTTCTCGCCCGACGCCCAGGGCTTTACCGCCTGCAGCTCCTTTTCCTCGATGTAGAGCAGCGACCCGACCATCTCCGCGGCGAACGTGTCCACATTGGTCGTCACCGTGACCACGCCGGCGTTTCCGGACACCGCCATCACGTGCGACTCATCGGCGTTGAACGAATGGAACGGCCCGCGCTTGAAGTCGAACGGCCGCAGTTCGAAGTGATCGGCCGCCAGCCGGCGCAGTTCCTGCTGCGGCACGTCGCCATGTACGAGGAACAGCACGTCGGCCGACTGCGTGAACCGCACGTCGTAAACCATGCTGGCTGTGTAGGGCGTGGCGACCTCAACCACCTTCCCCGCGACCCCGCCGCCCAGGTACGGATCGTCGCCCAGGCTGTTGAACCCTTCGAGTTGGAACGTGGACCCGGTGACGCTGATCGCCCGGAAGGTCCGGCCGTTCACCCGCGTCATGCCGCGCGCGCCCTGGATCACAACCCAATCGCCCTCATCCAGCCCGTGAGCCGGCGCCGTGACGATGGCAGGGTCCCCCGCGCTGATGTTGTCGATGGCGAACGTCGGCTCCGTCAGCAGGCTACCGCCCACCCAGAACCGGAAATACTCGTCGCCCATCTCGATCAGGTACTTCACGTCCGTCGAATAGACGAACGGAATGATCCGGGTCGCGCGGTCACTGTACTTCACCCGGCCGCGCATGAACGACCCCGGACGCTTGAACCCGCCGCCGGTCGGCTTCGTGATGACGTTGCGACACTTCCCCAAGCTGATCGCGTAGCGCGCCAGATCGACCCGGCCACGCATCCCCGGCGACAGTTCCCCGCCGGACAGGGACGGCTGCAGGTGCTTCACCGCGGACCCCCCAGCGCCACGTTCCCGCGCGCGGCCAGGCTCGGCGTCACATAGCCCGCGTCCGACGCGCCCTCGTTCATCGCGTGCGCGCCGGCGTTGGTCAGGGCCAGCGCGTACTCATCCAGCAGCCCCTGTTTCGACTGCAGCCCGACTTCACCGATCAGCGGCGGCGCCGCCTCGGCCGCCAGCCGGCAGGCCAGCGCGTTCACGAACTGCGGCGGGAACCGGCCGGGATCGTCCACCTTGCCGGCGAACACCAGGTAGGCTTCGCGCACGTTGGTCAGGATCGACGTGCCCTGATCGCCGTAGGCCGTGTCCCAATCGAACGCGCCGGACCCCCACACGTTCGCCAGGTAGTCGCCATTGGCGAACCGCACCAGCTTGCCGGCCTGCGCCAGCCCGTTCGCGTCCGTCACCGCGTAGGCGGTCAGGCAGTCGTTCGGGTAGGCGTAGCGGTAACGCCAGCCGGGCATCGGCGGCTCGTCCACCACGCCCAGCGCCTGCGCCCGCAGCGCCCACGGCCACACCCGTTCCGTCAACACCAGATCGCGGGTCGGCTCCCACAAGCGGTTCATCACGTCCGCCGCCTTCGATTCATCCGTCAGCGCGGGAATGGCGATGGACTGCGCCAGCTTGTAAAGCGCCAGGTTGAAGATGTCGGTTTGCGTACTCACGGGCTGCCCCTACAAAAAGGGGCCGACATGATGCCGGCCCCGTCCCAACCATCCAGCGGGACCGCCGGATTACTTGCCTTCCTTCACCTTCGCCAGTTCGGCCCGCGCCGCAGCGGCCTCAGCCTTCGCGGCCTCGGCCTCCTTGCGGGCCTGGTCGGCCTCGGCCTTCGCGTCGGCCAGCGCCTTCGAACCGTCGCCGTCAGCCACGACCGGCACCGCGCGGCGCGACTTCGCGCTGTCCGGCACCTTGTCCGCAGCCTTCACGGCCAGTTCGGCCGCATAGCTTTCGTCCATCGACGCCTTCGCGGCCTCGTCGGCCGACACCTTCACCAGCCAGCCGCTGACCTGCTCGCCCTTCGCCGCCGACACGACGCCGCCGGCAGTCACCCGGCCGTAGCCGCTGACGTAGTGCGCCGGAGCGCCCGCGGCCAGGATGTAGTTCACGTCATCCGCCTGCGGCGTGCGCGCGTTGCGTGGACCCTTGTTCTTGCTCATCGTCTTGTCTCCCATGGGGGCCGGCCCCGAAGGCCGGCTCCCCGTTGCGGTCACTCGTTGTGGGCGACCGGGTTCACCGCGGCCATCGCCTGCCAGTAGCCCGGCGTCTGCGTCAGGAACGCGCGGACGGTGCCGGCGGTGCCCGTGCCATCGACATCGTACTGGATGCCGATGTAACGCTCGTACTCACCGGGAGGGATCGGCAGGACCGCGACGACCTTGTTGGCCGTCAGGTTCGCCACGGGGACCGCGCCGGTGCTGACGTGGACCGTGGGCGAGGTTGCCAGGTCATCGGTGCTGTCCGACACCAGGCTCGCTTCGAGCGAGGTCAGGCCGGTGAACGCGGTTCCGGTCTGGATGACCAGGAACAGCGGGCCAGCGAAACCGGGCGCGAAGTTCGCGGTGACGGGCGCCTCGGCGCCGCGGTCGATGACATCGGAGATGGCGTCCGCAGTGACCGCCTGATTCTCCGAGAACAGCAGGTGCTGATCGAGGATTGCCATGATCTTGTTCCTTCTGTTGGGCCGGGGCCGCCGTTAGGCGACCACGCGGCTTTCGTTGAGAGAGATGGCGTCGGTGCGGCGAACCGGCCGGCCGTCGAAGCCCGTCACCTTGCGACCGGCGACTTCCATCTGCGACAGCCACACGTTGGCCTTGTTGGCGATCTGCAGGCGCATGTAGGTCGAGATGATGCGCGGGGCGTAGAACACCGGGTTCAGGCCATCCGAGTTGTTGAGCTGTTCGAGCGCAATGGTCATCAAGTCGATCAGCTTGGCGCCGGCGGTGATGCCGCTGATCGGATCACCACCCTGCAGCAGGGAGTGGTCGATGTTGGCGATGCGGACGATGTTGCGGTAGTCCTGCACGGCCAGGCCGGCGTTCAGATCGAACCAGTCCTGCACGCCCAGGTACTGGCCGCCCTCGCCGTCACTCAGCATCGCCTTCTCCAGCGGGGTGTGCTTGATTCCCGCCTGCGTGCCCTTCGGGTAGAAGCCAGTGACGGAACCCTCGCCCCAGCCCACCAGGTAGATCGAGGTCAGGTTTGCGCCGGAGCCGCCTGCGTCGATGACCTGCACCGCGGTCGGGTCGTTGGCGGCAATGCTGTCGTAGCGCGGCGCGATGCCCATGAAGTCCTCGGGCGTCACGGTCGGATCGCCGTAGAACAGGGACTGGAAGAACTTCTGCCCCAGGGACTCGATGTGCCCCTTGTTCTCGGTGAAGCGGAAACGGGCCTTGTCCACGGCCAGTTCCAGCAGCTTCATGTCGATCTGGCCCAGCGCGTTGAACAGGCCGGCGGTTTCCAGGATCGCCCCGTAGCTGGACTTCGTGGGCTTGATGCCCTGATTGATCCGGCGCAGGAACGCTTCGGGGAGTTTCTGGCGCGCGCTGACCTTGTGCCCGGTCGTGGAGTTGGCCTCCACCATCGGGATGTCATCGAACGCCGGATTGGACTGATGCAGCAGTTCCGCGATGGCAACCGCGGCACCGCTGTCAGTGGTCAGGGCCGCGGCGTCCGCAAGGGTCGGCTGGCCGTTGGGCAGGGTTGCCATGATTGTTGCTCCTTTCGTGGTCAGGTGATGGTCATGGTCGGGCTACATCTGCACGCCGTCGTACATCTTTTCCCACGGCTTCTTCGCGCCTTCTGTTGCGCCGCTGTCTCCGACTTCGGAGCCGCTGTCGCGCATCATCTTGCCGAAAAATGCGAACGCCTTGATGAGTTCGGGGTGATTCCCCCAACCCATCTCGTTGAACGCATCCGACAGCTTCGGAGAGTTCAGCGCGTTCACCGCGGTCTTGGCAAAGCCGAGTTCGGCGTCGTACTTCTCACCGAGTTCGGCCTTCGCTTCCGTCGCCCAGGTTTCACGCTGTTGCGTTACGGCCGCCTCGTAGGCCGCCGCGCGCGTCGCTTCGTCCTCGCCCACCGTCTTGATGAAGTGGTCGATGGCCTTCTGCGCCCGCCCCTGAGACAACCCCAGGTCACGGAACAGCGCCAGCGTAGCTTCCTTCCGCTCGCCATCGAGGGTGAACCCCTCCGGCAGTTCGAAGTCCGCATACGCTTCGGGCGGGCCAGCATCGGTGTCGTCGTCCTGGCCGTCGCCGGACTCCTTGCCTTCGCCATCCTCGCCCTTGCCGGCATCCTCGCCGGCCTCGCCACCATCGCCCTGACCCTCCGGCTTGCCGGGATCGGTGCCCTGCTCGCCGTCAGGCTTCGCTGCCTCGGTAGCCACATCGGTCCCGGCGTCAGGATTGGATTGCTGCTCGCCGTTCTCGGTGTCTTTCTCAACGCTCATCGTCGTTTTCCTCGTTGCCGGGATCAACCGGCGGAACCTTGCGCCCTTCCGCCCGCATCTGCGCCTCGCGCTCCGGGCAGTATTCGCGGATCACGTTCAGCCACCACTTCGCCGCGTCATGCTTCCCGATGCCGTGAGACTGCAGCATCGCGTTTGTGGCAAATGGCGACTGATCGAACCCCATTGCATCCATGAACGCCCACAGAATACGCCGCATTGCCGGAAGTTGCATCACCTG